>Ga0114931_10003429_pt1 | contig 20089 bp, 18 predicted proteins | sample 2SBtaG_FD_89579 | JGI IMG/M metagenome (GOLD analysis project Ga0114931, IMG submission 89579) | Deep subsurface microbial communities from Kolumbo volcano to uncover new lineages of life (NeLLi) - 2SBTROV14_V59a metaG | ecosystem: Environmental > Aquatic > Marine > Volcanic | place: Kolumbo...
CAGAAATAACCGCAACAAAAGACGTCGGAGAATTCAACCGGCGTTGAACAACTCTACGAAACGAGACTTAGACTTATTTCTGCATGGAACACTTAGCAAGGCGGCATGGCTGGGCGCAGTGGCGGCAAGACGGACAGCAAGGCGGCACGCGGGCCGCACAAGTAGCATGACGGGCAACAGTAGCATGAGGGGGCGGCTGGGGCCCTTGCGGGTTTATTGGGATTTCGGATCTCCAAACCATCAAGCTTGTTGCCATGATGACGCAAAGACCGCATGCCAAAAAACCACATCCATCGCGAATTCATGGCAGAAAACACTGTTTGCTTGCCCTTAACCCTAAATAGGACAAAATTGCCCGGTGATTTGCTCACATTGACCCTGGGTGGAGTTAGTTAAGTAATGCGACCGATCTTGGCAGCGCTAGCGGCATTCATGAGCTTCTGCGGCTTCGTCGTTGCCGCGGCACCATACTCGGCTGCGGCAGCGGCAGACGCTGCGTCCTGTGCCAACAGCAAAACAGCTCTCGGCGTCTCGCGCATCATTGAGATCGATGTTTCAGGTGGTCCAATGTTCGGCGCCATCACCAGACGCAAGAGCGAGCGCAGCTTTCTGAAAGACAAAGAGATTGTCTTGACCTTCGATGATGGTCCGGCACCGAGCATCACCAACTCCATCCTGAAAACACTCGACAGATTCTGCACCAAGGCCACCTTCTTCGAGGTTGGCAGAATGGCCATCACCTATCCGCAAACCGTCAAGCGCGTTCTCAGCCACGGCCACACGCTGGCCTCGCATACCTGGTCGCATCCGCTGCATCTCAATCGCATGAAGCCGCAGAAGGCCTTCGATCAGATTGAAGAGGGCTTTGCCGCAGTAACCATGGCTGCCGGCCAGCCAATCGCACCATTCTTCCGCTTTCCAGGCTTGAATGATTCACGCCTGCTGCTGGATTATCTGCAAAAGCGCCGGATCGGTTCATTTACGGTTGACGTCGTTTCCGACGATTCATTCATTAACGATCCGATCCACCTCGCCAATCTCACACTGCGGCGTGTCAGACAACACCATGGCGGCATATTACTGTTTCACGACATCAAGCACTCGACTGCCAGGGCACTGCCGCACATCCTGAGCATCCTGAAGGCGCGAGGCTATCGGGTTGTCCATCTGGTCCCGAAGACCAAATACAAACCGCTGCACAAATATGACGCCAGATTGGCGCCCATTCTCGCCAAAGTGATGAAACGGATAGAGATGCGCGCGCGTGCCAAACACGCTGTCCTGCAGACCGCCTCGGCAAAGCCCACGCTTCTGCCCTTTTATGGCACGCTTGGCGCCGGGAAATATGCCGGGATGAAATATCTCGGCCCGCCAGTGACGCTGCTGGCGCCGGCACCTCGCAACCGGCTGAGAAAACCGCCAAAGACCGGCAAAGGCGATAACAGGCGGGACAACAGGGGCGCAGGCAAGATCGCACAATCACGACCGCAGAACATAGCAAAAAAGCCAGCGGCGGCGGCAACCGCAGCGCCACGCCATGCTGGCGTGCAGTGGCGAGCAATCCCTCGTCCGGCCGGTTTGCAACGGCACTGATCCCACTCGCGACCCTGCGGCTCACGCAATGGCGGCGCCAGTTGAGCCCCGTTTTCGACGAAGAGCCGGAAAATAGTGCTATGATGCGCCTCGGCACGAAGCTCTCGGATGTGTCAAGTGGTGAGCCCCGCCAGACGTCCTGCATTGCGCGCCTACGGCATAACGGCCCGCGCCATCATGACAACAAAGACATGTTTCGCAGGGTGCAGGCATGAGCGTAAGCGAACAGGCCGTGAGATCTAAAATGGTGCTACTAGACAGAAAAACATCGAACTCCGCCACCACAGCGACCGAAGAGGTCGCCGGCGCAAGCGCCGCCCCATCGGAGCGCCTTCAGCGCGTGAGATCAAATATGGTGCGGCCGAGAAGACTCGAACTTCCACGGGTGTTACCCCACAGCGACCTCAACGCTGCGCGTCTACCAATTCCGCCACGGCCGCGAAACCATCAGGCGTCAAGGAATGTGGCTCTTTAGCAAACTCGATGCCTGCAAACAAGCCGCAATTCGCGCAATCGCCGGGGGAGCCAAACGATTGCAGCTTATGAATTGACAACGACCAGCGAGCAGGCTCGCGTTATGATGAAAACAACCACGGCCCAAAACACACCACCCACCGACTGGGTCATCAGCGACAAGCCGGTCGACTATGACGCAGCCGTCTGCTTCATGGAGGCGCGGGTTGCCGCGATCGACGCCGGAGAGGCTGGCGAACTCGTCTGGTTGCTGGAGCATCCCCCCCTCTATACCGCCGGCACCAGTGCCAAGCCTGCCGATCTGCTGGCGCCGGAGCGGTTTCCCGTCTATACCAGCGGCCGCGGCGGCCAATACACCTATCACGGGCCCGGCCAGCGGGTTGTCTATGTGATGCTTGATCTCACCCGTCGTGGCCGCGATGTCCGCGCCTTTGTCAGCGCACTGGAGAACTGGGTGATCGAGACGCTCCGCCTCTTCAATATTCACGGCGAAACCCGCCAAAGCCGTGTCGGCGTCTGGGTTGTGAGGTCTGAGCGCGGATTGGCGCGCGAGGACAAAATCGCCGCCCTCGGCATCCGCCTGCGCAAATGGATCAGCCTTCATGGCTTAAGCATCAACGTCGATCCCGATTTATCGCATTTTGACGGCATCAGGCCTTGCGGCATCAGCGGGCATGGCGTGACCAGCCTGGCCGATCTTGGCCATCCTGTCAGCATGAGCGCGCTCGACAGGGCCTTGATGACAAGCTTTGAGGCGCGCTTTGGCCCACTGCGCGAGCTGCAACGCGAAGACCTGGCCGGGCTGCCGTAACGGCGATTTGCCGCCCCCCTCGCCCCGTTGGCCGGGTCGTCGGTTGGCCGGCGGTCGGTTCGTCGGTTTGTCAGTTCGTCGGTTGGCCTGAGCAAAAGACCAGGTTGCGCGCCGGCCAGGTTGCGCGCCGGCCATATTGCGCGCCGGATTGAGCAAAAGGCTGCCACCATCAGGCGGCGCTGCAAAACCCGACACAACGTCGCACCCGCTGCGCCTCGGCTGTTGCGTTAGGCACAACGCTGATTCTGCGGCCGATCCCGCCAAGTGATGTTATTGCCGCCTGGACAGTGTGACATGCCGCCCCGCCGCCCCCGCGGCCGATCCCGCCAAGATCCGCTATTTTGCAGCTCGCGCCGGCCCAACCTGCCATTCAACCAACGACAAGCGGAAAAAGCGGGACGGGCCGAGCAGACGCGATCAGGCGCGCATCACCGGCGTCTTGCGGCTTTTTTCCGGGGCGCGGCCCGCCTGGCAACCGTCCGGCTCTTCGTGCTCTTGGCCGCCACTTTCTTTTTTACCGCTGTCCTGCGCTTGCCGGCAGGCTTGCTCTTCCTCGCCGCCGTCTTGCGCTTCTTCACGGCAAGCTTGCGTTTTGCAGCCACCTTCTTCGCCTTCGCCGGCTTCTTCGCCGTCTTCTTTTTGGCGGCAAGCTTGCGTTTCACTGCTGCCTTTTTCACCGCGCTCTTTCCTGCAACCTTCTTCCTGGCCATCTTCTTCTTTGCAGCAGGTTTCTTCGCGCTCGTCTTTCGTGCCGTTGATTTCTTTGCCGTTGCTCTTCGCTTTGTCGCACTTCGCTTGGCTGAGCCTCGTTTCATGCTCGTCCGGCGCGCCGATGTCTTGCGCGTGGCTGTCTTCTTTTTTGCCGCTGCCGGTTTCTTTTTCGCCTTGCTCTTGGCCTTCATGGTCGTCATTCCTTATGCGTTTGTCCATAAACACATGTCTCATTTGCCTTGCCTCTGATGCGAGGCTGCCGATACTTCGTCTGTTTCAGTGACGCAGTTGTTTATGGACGGGACTTTAGGTTTGTGCAGAAATAGTCGCTACAGCAAATTCGCGCGTCCCGCTCTCACGGCGCAACTTCGAGATGATGTGATTCACTCAATTTCTGCACGGGACCTTAATCATCACAACAGTCTATGTTTAGCGTCCGGCGAATTTGGTGATTATAAGTCAATAGAGCAAACGGAAATTTCCGTGGACCCCTATCGGAGATACCGATAGATAGAGAGTTGCCGGCGTCAATCAATGACGGGGCAATATTGCGGCCAGACAGCTTGTCGGCGTCATCAATTGATGGCTCGTTGTTGGATGTCATCAATTGATGGCTCGTTGCTGGATGTCATCAATTGATGACGGGGCCCCTCGGATGGCACGGCCTCAAACCTTCTGATGGACGAAACGCGCGATGGACATAACCCTTGCCCGCACATTCTTGATGGTCGCTGAGACTGGCAGCTTCATTGATGCTGCACGGCGCATGAACATCACCCAGTCGACGGTAAGCGCACGTATCAAGGGCCTTGAGCAGATGCTCGGCCGGCCACTGTTTGAACGCTCGAAAAACGGTGCAGCACTTGCCCCCGCCGGCGCGCAATTCCAAAAACATGCCCTGGCGTTGGTGCGCGTCTGGCAGCACGCGCAGTTGGAGGTTGGCCTTTCCGACCAGCATCGCGATCATCTGGCAATCGGCGCGCAGGTCTCGCTTTGGGACGGTTTTTTGCTGAAATGGATCGCACAGTTACGCAAATCAATTCCTGATATTGCCGTTTCAGCAAGCGCGGCAATGGCGTCGGTGCTTATCCAGCGGCTGCTGGAAGGCACGCTTGACCTTGCCGTCATGTACCGGCCGCTACAGCCACCGGGCCTCGCGATCGAGCATCTGTTCGACGAGGAATTTGTGCTGGTGACCAGCGCCAAAGGGCCAAGACGCTCCAGCTCGGATTATGTTTTTGTCGATTGGGGACCTGATTTTCGCGCCGAACATGATGCCGCCTACCCTAAAATGAGCGCCACCGGCCTCAACCTCGATCTCGGCTCCATCGGTCTCAATTATCTGCTGGCCAATGAGGCATCGGGTTATTTTCCCGCACGCACGGTAAAGCCCTATCTCAGGCGCGGCCGTCTCAGACAGCCTACGGGAATGCGCAAATTCATCTATCCGGTCTATGTGGTCTATCCCGAAGCGCGCGATGAAGAAGCCTATGAGCCGATTCTTGAGGGCTTGCGCCGGGCGGCAGCAAAGCTTGGCTGAGCCGGTCCCAGCTCCCGGCTGTCAGATCCCAGCTCCCGGTTCCCAGCTCCCGAATCCCAGATTCCGGTTCCCAGCTCCCGGCCTTGTGGAACTCAACGAGCCCTGGCAGTGCCGGCGGATTGGCGCCGCTGGCATCGCTTACCCCGGTAGCGGCGCGACAGGCCGGCGATCGGGCGGCGTGGCAGCCAGCTCTCCAGCTCGGCGATATAATGTGCCGGCAGGGAAAAAGCCCTGGCGCCGGGGATCACCGCGCTCATCATATAGTCGGGACGGGCGCTACCTGGTTGAATTTGCGATGACACATAGACGAAGCACTGCCGGCAGGCTCCATCGACGCCATCGGCTCCATCGGCTCCATCGTAAAGGGCAACCGCGACACGATGGCGGCGGTAGTGGCGCTGCGCCACACCTTCCCACTGGTCGAGTAGGGCCATATGCCTTGGCTCACAGGCCCAGAGCACACCATGCACCTGGCAGCGCTCACCGGCCATGATGTTCGCCTTGCCGCCTTTGCTGATGATGAAGCGCCAGCCGTCGAGCAGCGCTGGCCCAAGCCCGCGCGCACCGGGACATCTATGGGCCATCTGGCGCGGCAACATGTTCGATCCATATGCAAAATACAGGGCCATGGCTTATCCGGCGGCGCGAGGGCACTCCCCTCAAGAAAATTCCATAATGACATCATCAACGGCAAGACTGTCACCGGCCGCAACCTTGATCGCAGTGACGGTGGCATCGCGTTCGGCGCGCAGAATATTCTCCATCTTCATCGCCTCGACGACACAAAGAGGCTCCCCCGCCTTGACCTGCTGACCGGCGCTCACCGTTATCTGCTTGACCAGCCCCGGCATCGGACATAGCAACAGCTTCGAGGTATCGGGAGCAATTTTTACCGGCATCAAGGCCGCCAGTTCTGCTTCGCGCTCCGTATAAACATAGGCTGGCAGAGAGATGCCACGGAAGCTCAACTGATAACCGTTAAGGATCGGGCGGACCTGCACCGATACGTCCTGATCGGCAACGACGCCCGACCAAACGGGATCGCCCGGCCACCAGACCGCTGCCAGCTCAAGCACATCCAGAATGCTGCCGTCATCGCCCAGCAGGCTCACCGTTGCCGGACCGCCGAACGCACCTTCGACATGAACCTTTTGCCGCAAGGCTCCCAGTTGCACCACCCGCCGGGCTGCAAAGCTCACCTGTTTACCGCTCATCTGGTCGGTAATCTGGCGGCGGCGCATATTGCCCAGATGATCGATTGCCGTCGCCACCGCCGCCAGAATATTGAGCTCGCTCCCCTGCGGCTGGCGTGCGACAAAGCCGTCGGGATATTCCTCGGCAATGAAGCCCGTCGACAAATCGCCCGAACGCCAGCGCGGATGCTGCATCAAGGCGGCAAGAAAGGGAATGTTGTGCGCTATGCCGTCGATACAGAAGGCATCCAGGGCCTCAGCCTGGCAATCAATTGCGCGGCTCCTGGTTGGCGCATGCGTGACCAGCTTGGCGATCATCGGATCATAATACATCGAAATTTCACCGCCCTCATAGACACCGGTGTCATTGCGAATGGTCAGCTCATCGACGGTGCCTTCAACGGGAGGACGGTAGCGCACCAGGCGGCCAATTGACGGCAGGAAGTTGCGATAGGGATCTTCGGCGTAGATGCGCGTCTCCACCGACCAGCCGCTGATCTTCACGTCCTTTTGTTTGACGCGCAGCACTTCGCCGGCGGCAACGCGGATCATCTGCTCGACGAGATCAACGCCGGTGACCAGTTCGCTCACCGGATGCTCGACCTGCAGGCGCGTATTCATTTCAAGAAAATAAAACGATCTGTCCTGACCGGCGACAAACTCCACAGTCCCGGCGCTGTCATAATCAACCGCCTTTGCCAGCGCCACCGCCTGCTCACCCATCGCCCGGCGCGTCTTGTCATCGAGCAGGGACGAGGGCGCCTCCTCGACAACCTTCTGGTTGCGCCGCTGGATCGAACATTCGCGCTCTCCCAGATGGATGACATTGCCATGCCTGTCGCCAAGCACCTGTATTTCGATATGGCGCGGGTTCTCAATGAACTTCTCGATAAAAATCCGGTCATCGCCAAAGGACGATCTGGCTTCCGAGCGCGAGGAGGCAAATCCCTCCGCCACCTCGTCAGCACTCCAGGCCACCCGCATGCCCTTGCCGCCACCGCCCGCCGACGCCTTGATCATCACCGGAAAGCCGATCTCCCTGGCAATCTTGACGGCATGTTGATCGTCGGAAATTTCGCCGAGATAGCCAGGCACTGTTGTAACGCCGGCTGCTGCTGCGGCTTTTTTGGATTCGATCTTGTCGCCCATCGCCGCTATGGCGCTGGTGTTGGGCCCGATAAAGACGATGCCCGCCTTGCCAAGCATTTCGGCAAATGCCGTCCGTTCCGACAAAAAGCCATAGCCGGGATGCACCGCCTCTGCGCCGGTCTCACGGCAGGCATCGAGAATCTTTTCCATCACCAGATAGGACTGCGCGGCAGCCGGCGGCCCGATATGCACCGCTTCATCGGCCATCGACACATGCAATGCGTCCTTGTCGGCATCGGAATAAACGGCGACCGTTTTGACGCCCATTTTCGCCGCGCTTTTCATCACCCGGCAGGCGATCTCGCCGCGATTTGCGATCAATATTTTCTTGAACATGCTCGCCGCTCAATGCCCCCTCAAGGTTCCCCGCGCTGCAAACGCGCCGGACCTTATACCGACCGGCCAAATTACTGACTCGTATACCCATCAATTAGCGCAGAGAATTCAAGAGGATACAACGAAGCCATATGTCAAAACCAAATACCTGCGGTATTAGCCAATATATGGATGCCAGGGCTGTTTTAGGCCGTCACGCGCCGGGGGTAAACTCAGTCAATGGAAGCATCCGCCAATTCCCGGTTCAATCGCTGCGTCAAAACCCTGAAATCAAGACAAATCAGGACAATCAGGCCTCTTGCACCACGCCAACGAAGATTTGACTCCCGATGGGACACAGGCCGGCACAACGACAACCGGCCGCTGATGGCTTATCGCGCGGGCCGGCAATCTGCTCAGATGTTGTGGCGACAGGCCGCCGCGGCCATTGTCAGGCGGCTTCAGCCACCCGATCCAGCAGCCCCTGCAGGGCGGGATGAATTTGCGGGCTTTCGCGCTTTATGAATGACAGCAGCGCCTTTTCATTGTCATGCAATTTGCCGTCGCGGTTGATGCGCCGGGCCAGCCAGGCCGCCTCGCCCGCATCAATGCGTTCATTGGTGATGATTTCGATTTTCTGCCGCTCAAGCCGCGCCATCGCCCGCTCTTCCGGGCTTTGCCGGTCGTAACCCTTCAAAAACCCGGCAAAGCCATCGCCCACCCGCTTGAGAACGGCGGCTGCCGACAAATCCGCCGATTCTTTCAGCCACTCCAGTTGCCGCAATGCTTCCTCGCGCGGCGGCGCCTTATATCCTGATGCCGCCATCAGCGAATTGGCCACCGCCTTGACAAACAGGTCAGGCCAGGCGGGATCATTGTCAGCCTCGCTGGTGGCGTCATTGAGGTCGAACAGCACTTCGGCTTCGAGCCGCGAGATTGCATTTGAGCCGTCACCACCAAAGGCATAGAGAATACGGCGTAAGAGTTCCACTTCGGCCTTTGCGATGACGCCGGGTTGCAGCGACTTGCCAGAACGGATCGGCCCATCGCCTTCGAGCACCGCCTTTTTCACCTGCGCAAGAGCAAAGGCCGAAATGCTGGTCGGTGCCCAGCGCGCCGTCTCGATGACCTTGATGAGAAGCTCCAGCTCGGTCTTGCTCTCGACCCTGCCATCGCTTGAGATTTTCTCAATCAGCCAGTCGGCATTGGCAATGGTGAGATAACCTGCCGGCTCATCCTGATGCACGGCATAATCGGTCAGTGCCTCGACAAAAAAATCGGGCCAGGACGAATCCTGAATGCGGCAGGCATCGTTGAGGGCAAACAGTTGCTCGGCTTCTTCGCGGGAAATCCTGCCGTCTTCATAGAAGACCTTGCGCAGGCGCAGGACGTCGGTGTCCTTGATGCTGCCGCGGGATTTCAACTCATTCATCGACACAAAACGCAAAATACTCATGACTTTCCCCGCAACTCGAACTGCTCACCAAAATGAGCCTGCAGGATAAATCGTTAACCTTAACGGATGGTTTACGGCTGCGGCGGCCGGCGATGATGGCGAGCGGGACAGGCGCCAAGCCCCCGGACAGCAGGCGACACAAGGGCCGGCGGGGCGCGATCAGAGCCTGGCAAAACAATTGCGCCGTTCAGAACTCATAGCCGAAATAAGCGATTTCGCGGGCGCAGACTTTGGCAATGAGATCACGGGTCTCGTCGCTGTAATAGTCCCGGTAGGATTTATTTTTCGGCTTGCCTTTACCGACATTGGCCTTGGGCAGCGCAACCCCGCCCGCCAAACCAATTTCTCCAAGCGCCTGCTCAAAACCTTCTGCGACCTCTTCATAGCGGCCGACAAAATCCATCGCAACGCTGTCACCAATGGCATAGATCTCCCAGTTATTGACCTTGTAGTTCCGCGCCTTGACCAGGAAATCGTCAAAGCTGCGCATTTTGTCCCGGGCCTTGTCGCGCATTTTGTAGTGATAAAACGAGACATGGCGATCCCAGGGATTGCGCTCGAAGGCGAACTTATAATAGCGGCTCCAAATCTTCTCACCAAGATAGCGCCGGGCGCGCCAGGCCGGCATGTGATCGAAAAAACCGACCGTGGGATGATAATGCCGCTCCGGCCGGCGAAGCAATTTGCGCCACAATGGCACGCGCGGCACGTCGGGATGATCGAAACGATAGTTCTGCCCGCCCGGCGTCTTGCGCAGGCCGTCGAGCCCCTCACGCGCAGGCGTCAGAATATCGTCTGGCCCCAGAGCCTGCGACAAGGCAATCTCCATGCTGGAACTTGCCGTCTTGTAGCTCTTCATGAAGATGAATTCATGTTTGTGCGATACGATCATCTCGACCCTCGGCAATTCATGGCCCGCTCACAGCCGTGCAAGGCGCTCCTGCACCAGCATTTGCCTATAGCGGAATGTTGTCGTGCTTCTTCCAGGGATTTTTCAAGGATTTATTGCGCAGCATGTTAAGCGCGCGGCACAGACGCTTGCGCGTCTCATTGGGCTGGATCACCTCATCAATGTAGCCGCGTTCTGCGGCAATAAAAGGGTTGGCAAAGCGGGTCTGGTATTCCTCCACCCGCCGGGCGATCTTTTCAGGATTGTCAAGCTCGGAACGATAGAGAATCTCGGCCGCACCCTTTGCGCCCATCACCGCGATTTCCGCCGACGGCCAGGCATAATTTACATCCCCCCTGATATGCTTCGAGCTCATCACGTCATAAGCCCCGCCATAGGCCTTGCGGGTAATCACCGTAACCTTGGGAACGGTCGCTTCGGCATAGGCAAAGAGCAGCTTGGCACCGTGCTTTATGAGGCCGCCATATTCCTGCACGGTCCCCGGCAGAAATCCAGGCACGTCGACAAAGGTGATGAGCGGGATCGAAAAGCAATCGCAAAACCGCACGAAGCGCGCCGCCTTGCGCGAGGCATCGCTGTCGAGCACACCGGCCAGCACCAGCGGCTGATTGGCAATGAGGCCCACGGTCTGGCCTTCCATGCGCGCAAGACCGGTAACGATATTGCCGGCAAAGGCCTCCTGAATCTCGTAAAAATCGCCCTCATCGACAATTTTTTGAATGAGTTCCTTGATGTCATAGGGCTTGTTGGGATTTTCCGGCACCAGCGTATCAAGCGAAGGCTCCAAACGCCCGGCGCTGTCCCAGGTCGGCAGCATCGGCGCCGTGGCCTTGTTGTGCGAGGGCAGAAAATCCATCAAGCGGCGGATCTGCAACAGCGCCTCGACATCATTTTCATAAGCACAATCGGCGATTGATGATTTGGTTGTATGGACCCTGGCGCCGCCCAGTTCTTCTGCCGTGACGGTCTCATTGGTCACCGTCTTCACCACGTCCGGGCCTGTAACGAACATATAGCTGGTGTCGCGCACCATAAAGATGAAGTCGGTCATTGCCGGCGAATAAACATCGCCTCCGGCGCAGGGCCCCATGATGAGCGAAATTTGTGGAATGACGCCGGAGGCCAGCACATTGCGCTGGAACACTTCGCCATAACCGCCGAGCGCAGCCACGCCCTCCTGGATGCGAGCGCCGCCGGCATCGAACAGCCCGACAATCGGCGCGCAGTTTTGCAGCGCCATATCCTGGACCTTGGTGATCTTGCCGGCATGGGCTTCCGACAGCGACCCGCCGAAAACGGTAAAATCCTTGGCAAAGACATAGACCACACGGCCATTGATCGTGCCCCAGCCGGTAACCACGCCATCGCCCGGAATTTTCTTTTTGTCCATGCCGAAATCGGTGCAGCGATGCTCGACGAACATGCCGAATTCTTCAAACGAGCCCTCGTCCATCAGCAAATCTATGCGCTCTCTGGCGGTCAGCTTGCCGCGCCCGTGCTGGGCATTGATGCGCCGCTTGCCACCGCCCAGCGCCGCGGTCTGACGCCGCCGCTGCAATTGGTCAACAATAGTGGTCATCGAGATATGCCCCCGTTGATGGTCCTGCCGGTACAGGTTCCTGAATGGCGTGCATAGCATGGGCCTGTCCAGCAGCAAACTGGACGATGGACCCATTGCCGGCGGCCAAACCATTCATTCGCGCCAGCAGTATTCAATCGACCAGCATTCAAGCCAATAGAGTCAGCAAGCGGCTGGCGGCGATCATCTCTTGCCGGCGGCCCTGCCGCCGCGTCCTGGCCTCTGCGTCCTCGCCCCAGGTCCCGATCTGATGATCTTCATCGACATGGGCCGCGCGCCAGGCCTCTTCGACGCTCAAAAAACCTCTGGCATGGGCCAGCATCAACAGCGCCGAGCCGGTCAATGTGGTCATGACATGGAGCGCCGCCAGCGCCATGGCGTCATATTCTGCGAGCACTGCATCAATCGCCGCCAGCGCCTGCTCGGGCTGCTTGACCGGCATGATGCCGCTGGCCACGGTAAAGCGCGCGTGGAGAGTTTCATTCGCCCAGTCAAGGATTGGATCCCACTGCGCCCTCTGTCTTGCAACAAGGACCTCAGGGCGCTCAGCGCGGTAGCACAAGGCATCGCTGCCGGCATAGTCCACGATGTCAGCGCGGACCTCTGCTTCGCGCCCAGCAATGCCGTCAATGGCCGAATTGGCGAGCCGGGTCAGCGGCATGGTGATGGGGTTGATCTCGTCCTTTTGCGCCTGCCATTCGGCGGCAATCTCTTCGGCAAGCGCCTCATTGGGCAGCGCCAACTCGCGCTTGCCCGGCGTGCGCAGACCCCGCCCATCCAGCAGCACAAACCAATGTGCTGCGCGGCTGTCAACATCAACGAGCTCATAAAACCGCTTGCGCAAGGGCGCTGGCGCGACGGCCCGCTTTGCCGCCTCGGCAAGATCATTCTGTGGCCGATCACTTTCCGGCGCGTTGCCGTTCGGCTTGCTGCCAGCCACCTGCGGCTTGTCTTTCCTCAATGCGCTCAAGCCTCCCTTGCCAGCAGCGCCTCGATTTGCGGAATAACCTCGTCGTAAGACTGGCAGATTGCATCGGCTCCAGCCTTGTTAAGCCGCTCCGCCGGGTGGTATCCCCAATTGACGCCCAAAGCATGAACGCCGGCATTGACGGCCATTGCCATGTCAAAGCTGGTGTCGCCGATCATCACCGTCCGACGAGCCTCGGCACCGACGTCCTGCATGGCCTCAAGGATCATCCCCGGATGCGGCTTCGATGGGTGGCTGTCGGCCGTCTGCACGCTTGCAAAATACGCGCCCAGGCCCTCGCGCGCCAACAACCGCTCAACACCACGCACTGATTTGCCCGTTGCGATCGCCAGCAGCACATCATCGCGCCGGCTCAGCGTCTCAATCACCTCGCGCGCGCCGTCGAACAACGGTTGCTGATAGCCCACTTCGTGATGCAGATGCCTGAAGCCATCGCGATAGTGATCGCAAAGAACCTGGCGCTTTGCCGTCGTGACATCCGGCGCCAGAACCGCAAAGGTCTCATCAAGCGACAGACCGATGATGTCGAGCACGGCACGACGTTGGGGTGCCGGCAGAGCGGCCGCATCGAAGGCATAGTCCATCGCCATGACAATAGCATTCTGGCTATCGACGATGGTGCCATCGCAATCGAAAATCAGCAGCTTCAAGGTCATCCCTCATCACGATCAAAGCGATTGGCATCAAGGCCGAGCAGTTTCCATGTGCACGCCATATGCTCGGGAAGCGGTGCTGTAACGTCGATCTTGTCCTGGCCCGCGCTCGGATGCGGCACCACCAGCCGGCGCGCGTGAAGATGCAATTTGGGCTCCATATCCACATCCGGCATATCTACGTCGCCGCCATATTTATTGTCACCGACAATCGGGCAGCCGATGATCTGCATATGCGCGCGCAACTGGTGCTGACGGCCCGTCACCGGCTTCAGCGACAGCCAGGACGCCTTATGCGCCACCCGGTCGATCACCGAATAATGCGTGGTGGCGTGCTGGGCGATCTGCTGTTCACCTGGCAGGGACTTGCGCACGCGGTCACCATCTGGCGTTGCCGCCTTGACAAGCGCCGCCTCGACCTTGCCCTGCTGCGGCCGGGGCAGGCCCCTGACCAATGCCCAATAGGTCTTATGCGCGCTGCGCGATTGGAACAACTTGCCGAGCCTTGACGCCGCTGCCCGCGTTTTGGCAACCAGCAGCACGCCGGTGGTATCGCGGTCAAGCCGATGCACGAGCCGCGGCCGGTCGCCGAAGCGGTCATGCATGCCGGCCAGAATGCCATCCAGATGGCGCGTGGTTTTGCTGCCGCCCTGCACGGCGATGCCGAACGGCTTGTTCAAAACGAAAACATCATCGTCCTCATAGAGGATCAGCCCTTCGATAAAATTGCGGTCGGCCTTCGACAAGCCCGGCGGCGGCTTCAGCGACGGCGCTCCTTGCAGCGGCTCGCGAACCATCTTGGGCACGCGGATGTGACTGCCGACGGCAAGCCGCAGGTTGGCCTGCACGCGCTTGCTATCGACACGGATCTGCCCTGTGCGCAGCATTTTCTGCAGCGCCCCGAATGTGACTTGCGGAAAACGCTCCTTGAACCAGCGGTCAAGGCGCATGCCGCCCTCGTCGGGCGCCACCGGAATTGTCTCTACAGGCTTAACAGGCTTGCTCATGCCCAGACCATACGCGCAATAAGCAGTCCGGCAAACAGTGCCATGATCGACAGGCCGATGGATGTGGCAAGATAGAGCCCGGCAGCGAGTTCCTGCTTGCGCTCAACCAGCAGGGCGAAATCAAGCGAAAAAGCCGAGAAGGTCGTGAAACCGCCAAGCAGGCCGGTGGTCAGAAATGTGCGCATATCCATGGAGCCATGATAGCGCAGGGCGAAGGCCTCGATCAGCAGTCCCATGAGCAGGGAACCGATAATATTGACAAACAGGGTATGCCAGGGGAAGCCGGAGCCGAGCCAGCGGCCGAAACCGACATTGACCAGATAGCGCGTGCCCGCTCCCATGGCGCCACCGGCGGCCGCCAACAGCATGTGGCTCATCATGAATTTTCCTTATAGAGATGACAGGATCTAAAATGCCGGGGTGGGAGTTGCCACGCCGAAACTGGCAAAGGCGGAACTGGCGAGGGTGGAACGGACAAAGGCGGGGCAGGCAAGAATCGGGCTGGCCGGGAAGCAAAACCCACCATTCCCCTGCGCTTGCGGCCTCCCGCCCTGCGCTTGCGGCCTCCTGCAAGACATCGGTGATTTGAAATTTACAGCACCATTCCCCCGCACTTGCGGCAACACCTCCTTGCGATGAGCCGCTGATATAGCGTCCCATGCGGGCGGAGGAAAGAGCCATACGGACAAGTGAGGGAATCTGTCGCGCAATGGTCACAGTTGCCAGGCTTGCGCGGGAGGAGGGGCTCTCACGTAACCGCCGTCAGACGTCCGGCTCGCTGCCTTCAAAGCGAGCACCAAGCCCCCAGCCCAGCGCCCAGCCGGCAATGAGACCGCACAGCATGGAGCCGAGATAGACCCACATATGCATATCGTCGGCCTCGATGGGGTTGCCGAAACTCTGTTTCGCGACGGCCCAGTCGGCAACCGGCACGCCGACATAAAACGCCACAAGACCTGTCCCCAGGACAGCACCCAGGATTGCAAATAAATAGCGCATGACCTTGCCTTACCCACCCCTCTTTCCGTACAGCCCTGAACGGGCCGCCTCGAGCCTGCTTTATTCACCACTCTCGCAATTCGTCATCGAAAAAGGCGGAGCCAGCAGATTCAGATCTCGCAAAAGCCCTAGTCGACCGGCCAGAACCAGATTTGCCTGGCATGGGCATAATTGGAATAATAACCCAGCCAGGAAAACCATTCCAGCAGCCACTTGGATGTGGGCCGGTAACCGTTCCACAGGTCGATGTGATCGCCGGTCGGGCTGCCTGGATTGTCGGTCGAGCGCGACCAGTAATCCCTGATGTGGATGATGCCGGTACGGCCATAGAGCTTGCGGTAATAATCCCTGGTTTCCTTGCCGGTGATTTTCTCAACCCGCCCCAGGCCATCGATCCTGGCTCTGGCCAGCGCTTCGGCCAGCTGGCTGGCGTTGATAAAATGCATGGCCGCCTTGGGATGGGCGCCGCAGATCGCGCAGCCGCTGATCTTGGCGGGATCAACGCCGGCACGCTGCAACGACACGCCCATGCGGATCGCGCATTGATTATGGAAAACCGGCAGGCCCTTTTTTATGAACTTGCCTTCAAGATTGGTCATATCCTTCGGCGCGATACATGGCGTCTGCACCGACTTGTTGATCGGATGGTTGTACCACATCCGCTTAAACCTGAGCATTTGCCTCTCCTGAAATCACCGGCCCCGGACAAGCAACGGGCGGCACAATCAATGAATTGACGACACGACAAAACAATTGGCCGGCTCGCTGGCATAGGATCGCAGGCCAAGATTGCCAATCAGGCAGGGAAACATCAAGCAAAGAAACTCACCAAATCGCGGCATTCATGTGGCTGCCGTCTGACTGACAGTGGGCTGCCCGCTGATCAAGCCAGTCTGGCCGCATGGCCGACACTCAGGCCTTATTGCCGCGCTTCTGCCGTAAGGCCTGCCAATAGTTGAGACGCTTGACAATCTCCCGTTCAAAGCCGCGCTCAGGCGGATCATAGAACGTCACGCGCGCCATCTCATCGGGAAAATAGTTCTGCCCGGAAAAGCCCTCTTTTGTGTCGTGGTCATAGCTATAGCCCTCGCCATATCCCTGATCGCGCATCATCTGCGTCGGCGCATTGAGGATATGCCTGGGTGGCGCCTGCGACCCATTCTTTCTGGCGGTGCGCACGGCCGCCTTATAGGCCTTGTAGACGGCGTTGGATTTGGGGGCGGTGGCGAGATAGATCGTCGCCTGCGCCAGTCCCAATTCGCCTTCCGGGCTGCCAAGAAACTCATAAACATCCTTGGCCGCAAGCGCCTGCGTCACCGCCGCCGGATCGGCAAGTCCGATGTCTTCCACCGCCATGCGCAGCAGCCGGCGGGCTATGAACAAACGATCCTCACCGCCCTCCAGCATACGCGCCAGCCAATAGAGCGCGGCATCGGGATCGGACCCGCGCACCGCCTTGTGCAGGGCGCTTATCAGATTGTAATGAGCCTCGCTGGATTTGTCATAGATCGGCGCCCGGCGCTGCACCAGTTTACTCAATGCGGCACGGTCGAGTGGTTCGGGCGCCGTTTCGCCTGTGCCAGCGACAGCGACCAAAACCTCCTCGGCCAGATTGAGGGCACAACGGCCATCGCCATCGGCCATGCCTTTGAGGGCGCTGCGTGCCTCATCGTCAAGCGGCAGCTTGCGGCCGGCTGACGCCTCCGCCCGTTGCAGCAGCAGCTCGATGGCCCTGTCATCCAGCCGATTGAAGCTGGCGATGGTCGCGCGCGACAACAGCGCCGCATTCAGCTCAAACGATGGATTTTCCGTCGTCGCGCCAATGAGCGTGATCGTGCCATCTTCCATATGCGGCAGAAAGCTGTCCTGCTGGGCACGGTTGAAGCGGTGGATTTCATCGACAAAAAGCAATGTCCCGCGCCCTTCGAGACGGCGCGCCCTGGCCCGCTCAAAGGCCTTGCGCAGATCCTGAACGCCGGAAAAAATGGCTGACAGCTGCTCAAATTCGCAAGAGGTCTCGTCGGCCAGCAGTTGCGCCACCGTTGTCTTGCCGCAGCCCGGCGGCCCCCAAAGGATAATCGACTGGATGCGGCCGGCGGCCAGCATGCGGCTCAATGTTCCATCAGACCCGACAAGATGATCCTGGCCGACAACTTCGTGCAGGCTTCCTGGACGCAGCCGGTCAGCCAGCGGTCGCGGCGCGCTGTTCTCAAGACCTGCCGCCTGAAACAAATCGCTCATGTCATGCCTATCAAACCGGGCCTATCAAACCGGGCCTGTCAAACCGGGCCTATGCGTTTGTCCATAAACAGTTGCATCCATTGGCCTTGTCCCGAATGCCAGGCCTTGTTTCGGATGCCGGGCTGGCGATACATCTTCTGTTTCAGTGACGCAGTTGTTTGCGGACCGGCCTATCCCGGCACCCTGATGCTGAGCAGGCGGCGGCCACGCCTTATCGTGATCGACCAATAGTCTGGCCGGGAGCGCAGGGCCGTCTGCAGCTTTCGCAGATTGCTGATGTCCCAGCTGCCGACGCTGACGATGATGTCACCACGGCGCAGGCCGAGATTGGCCGCATAACTTCCACGCCGGACTGCGGTAATCGCAACGCCGCTTTCGATATTGATCCCGAGATCATCGGCCAGCGCCGGCCCCAGCCTGGCGACGCTGGCGCCGTCAAGAGGATGATCGCCGGTAAGCTCCAGCTTGTCAGCGGACGACAGTCTGGGAACCGCGCGGATCGCCAGTTGCAACAGACGCTTGCGGCCTGCCCTGATGACTTCCACTTCCGCTGTATTGCCGATGCCGCGCGTGGTCAACCGATAATTGATGCTGCGCGCATCCGCAATCGGATGACCATCTATGGCGGTAATAACATCGCCGCTTTTCATTCCTGCCGCCGCCGCCGGACCACCACGATGGACCTTTTTCACAAGCGCACCGGCAACGCGCCTAAGACCCACCGCCTCGGCAATATCGCGCGTCACCGACTGCAGCTTGGCGCCGAGCCAGGGCCGCCCGACCTTGCGCCCGCTCAAGGCACTATCGACGACAAGGCGCACAAGATTGGAGGGAATGGCAAAGCCAATACCGTTGGAGCCACCCGAGCGCGTATATATCGCCGAGTTGATGCCGATGAGACGACCGGCCATATCGACGAGGGCGCCGCCGGAATTGCCAGGATTGATGGCCGCATCGGTCTGGATGAACATCTGGCCGCCACCGTGCCGTAAAACCTTGGAGCGGGCGAGGGCGGAGATGATGCCGCTGGTGACCGTCTGGCCGACACCGAAAGGATTGCCGATGGCCAGCACAAGATCACCAACCTGCAACCGGTCGCTGTCGTCAAATGCCAGATAGGGAAATTTCCCCCTGGCCCCGATAATGCGCAGGATCGCCAGATCGTTGACCTTATCGCGCAGCACGACTTTTGCGTCGAACTCGCGCTTGTCGGAAAGCGCCACCTTGATTGTCGTCCGGCCGCCGCCCTTGATGACGTGATTATTGGTCACGACGATGCCATCGGGGCTGACGATAACGCCTGAACCAAGTGAATTCTGAATCCGCTGCGTCGGCTGTCCGAAGCTGCGCCCGAAGAAGCGGCGAAAGAACGGATCCTCGGCAAAGGGCGAATTGAAGGCGCGCTGGCGATGCTGCACATAGACATTGACAACGGCCGGCGTCACCTGCTTGACGATGGGAGCGAAGGAATAGCGGATTGCCGCCCGGCCAGAGGGCACGACACGCTGCGCCAGAGCCCCATCGCAGGCCGCCGCCGCCATCATCATCATCATCAGCAGGCCCGCCAACAAGGCGGCTCCCGTCGTCCGCAACGAAAACGGCCAAATGCCGAACCAATCAGAGCTGGGATGGCGCAATGTCATGTTGAGTCCCTCTTTTGAGTCCCTCTGGTCGTTTTGCTCATCTGTGCATGTCTGGCTGGTCCATAATATGACATGATGTGACATGCAATGCCCGCTCGCCTGCAGGCGGCATGTAACAGGCGGCAGGAATATTAGCCCATGACCTGGCAGGAGCAAAGCCTGCCGCCGTCGCCAGTCCTCAACGCCCCCGATCCTCAACGCCCCCAGTCCTCAACGCCCCCAGTCCTCAACGCCCTTTGGCAAATGAAAACAGGCGGCCCTGGAAGACCGCCCGCTGTCATAATATCAGATATGCAGTCGCAATGTGCCAGGCAATCAAAATGGACCGGGGCCGGCCTCTTCAGCCGCGCGATTTTCCCGTTCCGCTTCAACGCGCGCCTTGTCCTTGACACCCTTGGCACTTTCGTCGCGGTCAACCAGCTCGATGACCGCGCGCGGCGCACTATCGCCATAGCGGAAGCCGGCTTTCAAAACGCGCGTATAACCGCCGTTCCTGTCCTTATAGCGCGGCCCCAATACATCAAACAGCTTCTTTGCCATCGCCTCTGAACGCAACCGCGAGGCGGCAATGCGGCGCGAGTGCAGATCGCCCTTCTTGGCCAGCGTGATATATTTGTCCATCACCCGCCGCAAGTCCTTGGCCTTGGGCAGCGTCGTCACGATCTGTTCGTGCTCGATGAGCGAGATTGCCATATTCGACAGCATGGCCTGGCGATGGCCGCTGTCGCGGTTGAACCTTCTGCCTTGTTTACGATGACGCATGATTGGTATCCTTCTTTGGTTTCTTTCACGGGGAGGTTCTTCGGCCTCACCTCGTTGTCAGCGGG
>Ga0114931_10003431_pt1 | contig 20085 bp, 16 predicted proteins | sample 2SBtaG_FD_89579 | JGI IMG/M metagenome (GOLD analysis project Ga0114931, IMG submission 89579) | Deep subsurface microbial communities from Kolumbo volcano to uncover new lineages of life (NeLLi) - 2SBTROV14_V59a metaG | ecosystem: Environmental > Aquatic > Marine > Volcanic | place: Kolumbo...
CAGCATTTGAAAGCCTGAAATATGCCGAACGAACGCTGATGGCCGGTTTCACCACAGTACGAGATCTGGGAGGCAGCGGAGTAAATATCGCCCTTCGCGATGCCATCAACAAGGGCATAGTAATGGGTCCGCGCATATTCACTTGCGGCAAGTCCATTGCCAGCACCGGTGGCCATGCTGACCCAAGCAGTGGTTTCCGAAGAACGCTTGAAGGCGATGGTGGTCCGAGGGAGGGTGTAGCCGATGGCGTGGACCAATGCATGGAAGCTGTGCGCTGGCGCTATAAAAACGGGGCCGACCTTATCAAGATTACCGCTACCGGAGGGGTACTTTCCATGGCGAAAAACGGACAAAACCCCCAGTTCACTCAGGAAGAGATAAATGCCATCGTGCACACAGCCAGCGATTACGGTTTTCACGTAGCAGTGCACGCCCATGGTGCCGAAGGTATGAAAAGAGCCGTATTGGCAGGTGTGCATTCCATTGAGCACGGCACACTTATGACCCCCGAAATTATGGATTTGATGATTGAAAGAGGCACCTGGTATGTCCCCACCATTACGGCAGGAAAATTTGTAGCCGAAAAAGCTAAAATCCCGGGATATTATCCCGAAATCATCCGGCCAAAAGCGCTGGCCATCGGGCCAAAGATTCAAACCACTTTTGCCCAGGCTTATAAAAAAGGTGTCAAAATTGCCTTCGGCACCGATGCGGGAGTATATCCCCATGGTGAAAACTGGAAAGAATTTGTGTATATGACCGAAGCGGGAATGCCACCTATGGAAGCCATCCAATCAGCTACCATGGGCGGGGCAATGCTCCTCGGGCTGGAAGATGAACTGGGGTCGATCGAAACCGGCAAACGAGCCGATATCATTGCCGTAGAAGGCAACCCTATTGAAAATATAGAACAAATGCAGCATGTGCGCTTTGTAATGAAAGATGGAGTGATCTATAAATTTGAAAATTAAATGTTGAAGCAATGAGTTTCAGAATAAAATTTGCTCTCTGGGGTTTCCTTTTCGGCCTGGCCTTCCCTTTCTTGGCTTTGATAACAGAATTAATCACACTGGATAAGAGTTTCAGCCTTGCCAGCATCGTAGAGCTTCACAAAGAGATACCTCTCCTTTGGATCATCGATACGGCTCCTTTCTTTCTGGGTCTTTTTGCCTCATTTGCAGGTCGCAAACAAGACAGGTTGATACTCATAAACCAGGAACTTGAAAAACGGGTAGAAGAGCGTACCCACGAGCTAAAAAAAGCCAAGGAAAAGGCAGAAAAGGCGGCCATGGCTAAGACTCAGTTCTTATCTACTATGAGCCATGAAATTCGTACTCCGCTCAATGCCGTCATTGGTATGAGCGAGCTGCTGGCCGGTACCGATTTAAACGAAGAGCAGCAAGAACTGGCGCATACCATTAACATGAGCGGAAGCACCTTGCTCAGTATTATTAACAACATTCTCGACTTCACGAAGATCGAATCGGGAGGGGTCGAACTTGAATCCATCGAGTGCAGCCTCTATGAGTTGATAGAAGATGTGCTTGATCTGCTAAGTGTCAAAGCCTATGAAAAAGGTCTGGAATTGGCTTACGATATAGATAGCAGTGTACCGGATTTTATTTATACCGACCCTACACGGCTACAACAGGTGCTTGTAAATCTTGTCAACAATGCCATCAAGTTTACGGAGAAGGGAGAGGTAGTCATACGCATTCGCTGCATTGATTCCAAGAGCAGCACATGCAATCTTCAGATGGATGTGTCGGATACAGGCATTGGTATTCCCGCAGATAAGATCGCTAAACTCTTCCACTCATTCACACAGGTAGATTCCAGTACCACTCGCAAATACGGAGGAACCGGACTTGGACTGGCCATCAGCAAAAAGATGGTAGAACTCTTCGGTGGAAAGATTGAAGTGATGAGCGAAGTAGGAAAAGGAACTACATTTCGTATTCTATTACCAGCCCGGCCCAGTATTCGCAAGATTGAATTATTCCAACCGGGCCTGCTCCATGGAATGACCGCTTTCATAGTAGACGATAACCAGACCAATCGCAAAATATTTCAAAAGCAATTGAGCAAGGCCGGTGTTAAAGTTGAGCTGTATGAAAACCCGACCACTGTACTGACTAAAATCAAGGAACTGAATCATTATCAATTTGGCATTCTGGATATGGATATGCCCCAACTCAACGGTATGGAGCTGGCCGCGCTCATTCGCGACCGATACTCAAAAGAGGAATTGCCACTGGCATTGCTGACATCCGTTTCGGAGATCAAGGCCTCGGATGCAAGAAAAAATTTCAACTTCTTCCTGTCTAAACCCGTGCGACAAACCACCCTGCTTCGAAAACTCGAAGATATGTTCAACAATAGCGGTGATCATGTAGAGAGTAAAAGGAAAAAGGCTCAGACCTCTGTGAACAATGCAATCCGGGATATCCGAATTCTTGTGGCCGAAGACAACCCCGTCAATCAAAGAGTAGCTCAAAAAATGCTGGAGAAACTGGGCTACAAACACGATCTGGTCGAAAACGGACTGGAAGCCTTGGAAGCAGTAAAAACAGGTGATTATGATATCGTTTTCATGGACATGGAGATGCCTGTCATGGACGGCCTGGAGGCAAGCAGAAAAATAAGAGCACTGAAAGGTAGAGCCTCCAGAGTCAAGATTTTTGCAATGACAGCCAATGCCATGGAAGAAGACCGTGAGCGCTGCCTAAAGGCCGGCATGGATGATTTCATATCCAAACCGGTTACCCTCAATGGGCTGAATAATATTCTCCATAAGTGGTTTGTAGAGCATAAAAATAATTCCTAAATCTTTGAATTATTTAAAATATTCTGCCCTGCTGATACGTCAGAGCTGATATGACAAATGCTACGTTGAATCTTGAACAACGCGGAAATACTTTGCAACGAGAAAAAGATATTGCCAATACGGTAAATAAGTACCGTAATCGACTGCTCGGATTTATAAAGAAACGAGTCAGCAATCTGGATGATGCCGAAGACCTCGTACAGGATGTACTCCTTCAGTTTATCAACAGTTACGATCTCCTGGATCCCATTCGCAATGCAGGCTCCTGGCTCTTTACAGTAGCACGCAATAAGGTCGTTGACTTTTACAGGAAGAAGCGACCGACCTCTTTCAATCAAATACTGCGGGAGACTGACGGAGCCCGGGAGACTTTCTCGGCAGATCTGCTTCAAGCCGGAACTTCAGCAGACAATCCGCATGAAGAATTGTTAAAAAGCATCTTTTGGGACGCCTTACACAAGGCCCTCTCAGAAATGCCAAGGAAGCAGCGCGATGTCTTTGTAGCCCATGAACTGGAAGGGAAAAGTTTAAAGGAGATATCCGAAGCAAGTGGTATCAACCAAAACACTTTGCTATCTCGCAAGCGCTATGCGGTAGCATTTTTGCGCAGCCGGTTGAGTGGTTACAGCGAAGAATTAAACATATAAATATAAATCATCATGAAATTTTTAGTAAAAGCCATAAAAATCATTTTACTTATCAGCATAGCCATCTTTGTTTTTGGGAGCGTGGTCATGTGGCTTTGGAACTGGCTCGTACCTGACTTATTCAACGGGCCCGAGATCAGCTTTATACAAGCCCTGGGTTTGTTGGTATTGGCACGTATTCTCACAGGTGGGATGGGACATGACCACAGAGGGGGCAAGGGTTCATGCTACCCTAAGAGCAAAAAGAACTGGCAAAAGAAGTGGGAGGAACTTCCGGAATACAAGAAAGAAAAAATAAGAAAAAAAATGACCCGCTTTTGTGAAAGCGACTGGGACGGCCCCTCTGAGGGCCCAAACACGGAAAAAAGCAAAGTAGATAGTCCCTTAAATGAGGATTAAAAACAACTTGAGTGAACTTTTTAAATAATTAGTCGTTAAGTTACTTGCGTAAGTGTAAATATGTTTTACATTTGCACCATCTCAAATTTTTGATGTTTTGCATCTTTCGATTTTATTCCTGCCCTCTTGTTCCTTATTCCAAAAAACATATGGCGGTATTTTAATCAACTGATCACTTCAGAAAGGAGAGGTACGTTTTTTTAATTTTTAAATTTTTCGAAATGAACATTTATGTAGGCAATTTGCCTTTCCGCATGAGCGACCAAGACCTGACTGAACTTTTTGCCGAGTATGGTGAAGTAGTATCCGCAAGAATCATTAAAGACCGTGAGACCGGTAGAAGCAAAGGCTTTGGTTTCGTAGAGATGGATGATGACAACCTAGCGAACGAAGCTATCTCATCTCTTGATGGAGCAGCCGTACAAGGCCGCAACATCCGTGTGAACGAAGCCCGACCTAGAGACTAATTCAGTTAACACAAAAAGGAGGATTCTATGTCTGCAACCATTCGTTTTAACCAACGTAAAGACAAAGATTTCTATCGGACTTTAAATAAAAGAGTTTACGGTTATTTCCGGGAATCCGGCAAATCACCTTTCGCCAACGCAAGCATGGTCACCAAAACGGTGATCATGTTCTTGCTTTATTTCGTTCCTTATGCGCTGATTATCAGCGGGCTTCTCCCTCTTTGGGGTATGTGGCTGGCTACATTCTTTATGGGAGTGGGCGCAGCCGGAATTGGTATGAGTGTTATGCACGATGCCAATCACGGATCTTATTCTAAAAACCCCCGGGTCAACAGATTGATCGGATATGCCCTCAATTTAGTGGGCGGCAGCCGGCAAACCTGGGTCATTCAGCACAATCTTTTGCATCACACCTATACGAATATCCCAAACGTGGATGAAGATATAGACGGTGGCGGTGTAATACGTCTCAATATTGAGCGTCCAAAAAGAAAAATATTCAGACTTCAGCATATTTATGCCTGGTTCCTGTATGGAATCATGACACTTACCTGGGTGACCATGAAAGATGTCCGCCAGGTGATCCGATATAAAAAGCGAGGTCTGAAATCAGAAAAGAATGAAAACTTCAGAAAAGAACTAATCATTCTGATCATCAGTAAAGTATTTTATTACTTATATATACTTGTGCTTCCCATGCTCTTACTGGATATTACTATCTGGCAGTGGCTTTTAGGTTTTTTAACCCTTCATCTGACGACCGGATTTATTCTGAGTGTCACATTTCAACTGGCCCATGTGGTAGAAGAAACCAACCAGTACATACCGGATGAAAAGAACCAGATCGAGAGTGCCTGGGCTGTACACCAATTGAATACAACTGCCAACTTTGCCAAAAAGAGTAAAATTCTCAATTGGTACCTGGGGGGGCTTAATTTTCAGGTGGAACACCATCTATTTTCCAATATCTGCCATGTGCACTATCCGAAAATATCCAAGATTGTAAAAAATACAGCTCAGGAGTTTAATATTCCCTATCACGAATATCCGACAATGACTTCAGCCATTGCATCTCACTACCGATCTCTCAAAAAACTAGGGAAAGGCGATATGTAATACACAACCTAATAATGGAAAAGTCCGGGCGGTCCGGACTTTTTTTATATTATTCCAATATATATCAATTATCTTTAGACTACATATGAAGTATTTCAGGAATGGATTGATCGTATTGGCTCTTTTATTTTGTTTAAGCTCATTTCTTAGGGCTGAAAAGAGTTTTGTTCGGGATTCTTCTGATTGTAACAAATATATTCTCAACCAGCTACTCCTTGCCGATTCCTTAAGCAATATTCATCTATTTCAATCCATCCATCTACTGAAAGAAGTCCGGCCACTTCTCGATTCTTGTGCAAGTATGGATACTAGGATTTTTTATTACGAGATAGCTGCCGGAAGTCAATATTTAAAATCCAACCTTGATCTTGCATTACATTATGCAGATACGGCTTTACACCTAAGCATCACCATCAGTGATAGTTATGATATATATTTCTCCAAAAGTTTGATAGGTGATATCTATACCTCGCAGGGGAAAGTGGCAAAAGCCCTCGATAATTATTTGCAAACCATTCCTTTTCACCAGAAAGAAAAGGATACGAACAATCTGGCTTTTACTTATCTGAATATTGCAAATATTTATCAGAACAATGAAGAATACCCTGAAGCGCGCAGATATCTGGACAAGACGCTTAGACTGGTAGCCGGAAAAAAGAAATATGCTTTGGTCTGGATAGAAGCGCATCATCAGCTTGTCTGGCTTAACATTAGGCAAAATCGACTCGAAGAAGCTGACTCCCTCTTAAGAAAATTACCCGCCTATCTTAAACGCATAGAAGAAGGAACTAGCGATTTAAGTGATTTCTATAGTTTGCATGCCGAGTTGTACTATGAGAAAGAGATGATCGATTCTGCATTAATCTATTGGGAAAAAGCTATTCGCAATGCACGGCAGTTTGGAGATGCGTATACATTGACGGATATCCTGATGCAGGGGGTCCAAATAAAGATGAAGGAAAAAGAGCTTGAGCCGGCAAAAAAACTGATTAGGGAAGCAGAGAGTCTGGCCGAAGGAATAAAATCAATGTCTCTGTACAAAACCCTATATAAGAGAAAACATGATCTGGCGCTTTTTGAGAAAAACTACCGCGAGGCAGAGAACTACCTCCGGAAGTATCAAGAATATGAAGACAGTCTCCGCTCGGACAGAATGAGTGTCAGACTAGCACAAGTTGAAGAACTTCGCAACGAAATTGAACGGCAAAAACTGCTGCACAGCAAAGAACTTTTGCAGGAACAGAACAAAAAAAAGGAGAAGCTTCTGAATAGACGTAAGATCATTCTCCTGCTTACCCTTGTCTTACTTTTGGTTTCCCTGGCGGCCATTGGCATCACACTTTTTTATTACCGCAAAGCCAGAAAAATCAATCTCACAAAAGATCGAATGATTTCAGTGATATCTCATGACCTGAGAGCCCCCGTATATCAGATAGAGCAACTGCTTGACATGGCCATAGAAAGCGGGGAAATGGATTTGGTTAAGAAAGCACGCCTTTCTATGTCAAACTTGAGGAAAACTTTTGATAATCTCCTCTATTGGGCCAAGTCACAAATAGAAGGAAGCAAAAAGCCAAAGGAAAAAATCCAACTATCGGAAATGGTCAAAGATGCTATCGATTTTCAAAAACCGGCTCTGGAAGACAAGAACATTCACATGCATACGGAAAATATGGAAGGCATCGAATTTTCATTTGATCCGGTGCAATTTGAGATCATTCTGAGAAATCTATTGAGCAATGCAGTTAAGTTTACACCCAAAGGAGGAGAGATTTCTATCAAAGCGAAAGAGATCAAAAACGAATTGCAAATTGAAGTTACAGACAACGGTGTGGGCATCCCTGAGGAATTGCAAGAAAAACTATTTGATACCCGGCATATGTTTACCTCCAGGGGGACTCTAAATGAAAAAGGGGCAGGACTTGGGCTTTCCCTCGCCTATTATTTTGCCAGAAATAATGGGGCCTATCTCTCTGTAAAAAGCCGGGAGGGTGAAGGAAGTACATTTATCATACACATACCCAGGCACTCGTAAAAAAAGAGCCGGACCTCTACGGGCCCGGCCTTTTGATTTACAAGAAAATAGCATTAATGAATAATGCTGATTTGCCTTACTATTGATCGGTCCTTGTTGTGGATCCTGATGAAGTAGTTCCCGGCAGCTAAGTGTGATAGATTGATTACGCTCAGAGCACTTTCATGGCGCTCTTCTTTGAGAAGTACACGCCCGTTCTCATCCACAATTTCCACCTCAAGTTTATCTACCAGGAGATTGTCAATATCCAGATAAAGCACTCCCGCTCCGGGATTTGGATAAATGCTGATATTTCCTGCCAACTGACTTCCCTCTATACCGATGCAGGTTTCAACTACCACCATGATGCTGTCAGAAGCATCACATCCTTCTTTGCTTCCGGTTACACTAATTATCATACTATTTGATAACGTTAATGTAATGCCTGCGCCTTGATCGCCTGTACTCCACAAATAGGAGTCGGCTCCGCTGGCATTTAAATTAAAAGCTTTGTCTTTACAGACAGTAATGGAATCACCTTCCTCTATCTGAGTGGGCGGCAGGGCTTTTACATTAACTGTGACCTGAAGTGTATCCTCACAGGCTCCGTCTGTGATGGTGACCATATACTGTGTGGTGCTAACAGGAGCTACATTGATGCCGGCCGTATTTTCACCATTGCTCCACATATAGGCAGTACCTCCGCTGGCCGTCAGATTTACCGTTTCTCCTACACAGATTGTCTGATCGGGTGAAATGCCCGAATTCTGATCATCCGTCAATCCAATGGTTACGGTATCCACATCGCTGCACTGATTTGCATCAGTGACTGTCACAAAGTAGGTTCCGGCAGCCAGCGCACTTTGTAAAGGAGCATTCTGACCATTTGACCAAAGATAAGTGTACGGAGCCATGCCTCCACTTGCCGCTACCGAAGCCCGCCCGTCATTATTATCACAACTGGCATTGCCATCAGCTTGAGCTACAGCCTGCACCGGAGGCAACTGAGAGACTTCAATGCTTGCGGTTTTTGTACAACTGTTAGCATCCGTGATGGTTACGGTATAATTTCCACTGGCCAAAGCATTGGCAGTTTGGCCTGTTTGTCCGTTTGACCAAATGTAGCTATAGGCCTGTGTGCCACCGCTCACATCGGCTGTAGCTGTCCCATCATTATCAAAACAACTCGAGCGAGTACTGCTCATAGTTATTTTAAGCGAGTCAGGCTGGGAAACAGTTACCGCTATCTGATCCGTACAACCTTTGCTGTCTGTCACCGTCACTACATATCCGCCTGCAGGCAAGCCCGTCTGTGAGGCTCCGCTGCCACCACCGGGCCAGTTATAGCTGTAGGGCGGAGTCCCCGCACTGGCGGTTACTGTCGCACTTCCATCCGACAATCCGTAACAAGTTACGTCCTGAACACTTTGCACAGAACCTACGGGTCCGCTTTCCGAACCCACATAAATCAAGTTATAGTCTGAGCATCCTTTGGAATCTGTGACAAAAAGCTGGTAGGTTCCTTCGGCCAAATTGACGGCTGTAGGTGTCGTCTGATTATTGGCATTATTGTCCCACAGATAACTATAAGGAGCTGTTCCTCCCACTACAATGGCTGTAGCCTGACCATTGGCCTGACCACAGGCCGCGGGCTCAACTGTAAAGGAATCAATGTTCGGATAACTATTGACCTCCACAAGTTGAAGGGCTATGGTATCATCGGTTGCCCGGCAGGAGCCTGTAGCTCGAAGCAATACACTGTGCTCTCCCACCGTATCGTAGGCCACTGCAGGATTTTGCAGCATTGACCGGTAGGGAGTACCTCCCGGGAATACCCATTCAAAATTCTGTGCATTTGTGCTGCTGCCAGCATCAAAGGTGACAGTATTACCTACACAAAGGGAAGTATCGCTAACAGTAAAACTCGCAACGGGAATATCTGTGGATACATAAGGCGAGATAAACATAGCAATATCTATATTCCATGCACTATCATTGGACATAGATATCCAGCGGCCATCGGCCCATTGCTCCCACGATTGGTCGGGTGGACTTTGGCCGTTAATATTTGACACCAGTCCCAGGGTATCCTGAGCTGTGAAATCATTCATGGTAATACCGAAGTAAAATTTACCATTTGTAGGAATTTTCACTGCCTGAGAAAAGAAGAGTTGAGGAAGGTAACCTGCATTTACGATATTGGCAATCACTGCCAAATCTACCCGCACAGAATCGAGTACATTTCCTGGGTGCCCTCCAGGTCCGGCTGCATCCCAAACATTAAATGTAACTGTGGCATTGGAGTTGATATCTTTATGCGCTTTGGCAAAGAAAAAAATTCCACCTGTGATATAGTGAAAAGGAAGCGTATTTTCAAAGAACATGGCCTTCGACCGGTCGGCATACTCATTCCATCCGCAAATGCTATAATTCTGTGGTGTAATGTAATGAACGAGGTTACCCGGAGGGAAAAAATTCAAGGTATCGCATCCTGTAGCCTCCGTTACAGTTATATATCCTTGCTTCACTTCCGAATCGCTGCCATTGGCATTGCTGACTACCAGAGTGACGGGATAAGTGCCCGGAACCTGGTAATTGATCACGGGATTTTGTAAGGTCGAAGAGGAAGGACTACCTCCCGGAAAAGTCCACTGCCACTGGGTAGGGAAGCCGCTACTTAAATCGGTAAATACGACATTTCCACCGGCAAACACATTGGTGGGCGAACCTTCAAAATCAGCCACAGGCGGTACATTCGGATTGCAAACCACGGATGTTTTTAGTTCTTTCCTTCTTGGTGAATTGTCTAAGACAGTGCGCATTCGTGTCTTCTGGTCAGCGGTAAAAATATTCTGGCAATTGTCATTGCTATAATCTAGATAATTTTGAACCATATCGGTACTTCCGCAACTCACTTCACTTGTAGGACATCCATAATTAGGAGCATCCGATTCGGGTGTGTCGTTGCAATAATCATCGACACCGCAAGGTCCGTCACCCCAAACATGACGGAGGCCCAGCCAGTGGCCTATCTCGTGCGTTGCCGTACGACCCAGATCATAGGGTGGTGTCAACTGCGGGAAATTTCCCCGCCCAAATGCATTATAGGTGATCACCACCCCATCGGTTGCGGCACTTCCCCCGATGGCCGGCAATCCGCTCAAGCCGGATTGATCCGGAAATTGGGCATATCCAAGAATGCTGCCTCCAATGTGAAGTACCCAGATATTAAGATACTGAGTAGGATCCCAGTAGGTGGAAGGTTTGATTGTACTGTTGATATAATTGACGGTATAGGGAGGTGCACTAAAACCCGCACTGTTGCGGTCAATTCGGTCTATCCCCGCTTCACTGAGCACATTGCCGTTTTCATCAACCGTGGCGAGGCAAAACTCCACCTCAATATCGGCAGCTACGGGTTTAAAAGCTCCAGGCGTGTTTACCGTGTCCGCATTCCTTCGTCTGAAATCCTCATTCAAGACATCGATCTGCGATTGCACCTGCGCTGCACTAATGTTACTGCCGGTACCTACACTTTCACCATTATGTACAATATGCACAATAACGGGTAGCGTGATAACTCCACCTGTAGCTCCCGATTCCTGTGCTATCCGGTTTTGCAACCAGGCTTCAAATTCCTCCAACGAGGGGAGATTCGGGTTCTCTTGCCTTCGCAGCGCTTCGGCTTCCATGGTAGCGCAGGTTCTATGGGGTGGTACCTGCGGAGTAAGTATCTGAGCGGGTGTTCGTGCGGGCCCCTGTTTAATAATAAAATTCATCTTTTCGGGGCCAGCTTCCTGTGTGAAACCGGATAAAGACAAAAGAATGAGGATGAAGAGTGTGACTAGCTTTTTCATGGATTTCGCTTGTATTAATATGCTATAAGTAAATCTATTCGTTAAAATTTAATTATCAGGCCTGAATGTAAGGACTAAAAGGCTTTCTCTGGACGTGCTCATCAAAGTCTGGCACAACGGACACATCGGGTACTCTCAGGCATGATCATCATTCGGCCCAGCGGAATTGCAGCCCGGCAACGTTTACAAAGTCCGAATTCCGTTGATTTTAATCTCGATTCGGCTTCTTTCAACTTTCTCAACTTGTCTTCAGCTTCACGCAATGCGGCTTCAAATACAGCCTTGTTGTTGATTGCCTCCATCCTCGAAATGCGCCCGATAGCATTTTCAGGAGCCACTGGTTTGGTCAACTCCCGGTAATCAGCAATTTTCAAGGTCATCTCAGCAATCTTTTCTTCAATCTTCTTTTTGATCCTTTTCTTGTCCTCTTTATTCATGAATTACAGTCAGGCCTCTTTAGGAGCCGTGATATGAAATTAAGCTATTAATGGATAATTTACCATAAAAAGTGCGGACTCCAGCTTATTTTTACATTATGAAGAGACTACTCTTATTGCTGGGAATACTAAGCGTAGTAGCAGGGGCCTGTGGCCCTTCCCGCTATATAAGACCATTGGAGAAAGGACAATGGGCTGCGCAAGGATACCTTGGAGGGCCATTGTTTGACAATTTGGGATATACCATCCCCGTACCGCTTACAAGTGCCGGAGTGGGCTATGGCCTGGATCAGCAAATAACGCTTTTTGCCGACCTGCAAATCACCGAGTTGGCATTTGGAGTGATACAACTCAATGCGGGAGGTAATTATTATTTCAACCGGCCCGAAGCCTACCTCCCGGGCATTACAGGCACTCTGGTACTCAATGCGGCCATCAGTACCTGGGATGGCCGGGCCAAACTATGGCCTCAGTTGGATGTCAATGCTTGCTGGGCTTACGGCCAGAAAGACAATCAAATTTACCTTGGGTTCTCCAATTTTTTTGAACTCGCCAAGTATCGTGCACATGGCGAAGAACAACCTACCCACTGGCTGCCTTCGATTTTCGCAGGCCATGTATTCAGTGGAAAATCATGGGAACTCAGCCTCGAAGGCAAATGGATTGCTCCGAATCAAAGCAATGAATGGAGTGTGGTAGACTATGTAAGTGCCACCCAGCGTGGGAGCCTTGGTTTTTATCTGGGTATTGCTAAAAGATTTTAAATATGAAAAGCCGATTTCTTATTCTCTTTGCTATTTTTTCTCTTTTTTTTACCGCCTGTTTTCGCCTCGACAACTTCCTGTATGAACCGACACAACTTGATACTTATCAATTGGATCAATACACAGGCCCGCAAGAATTGAAAGACGACCTTGCCTTCATTCACGTTCCGGATTCACTTGTATACCAATTTTCCATTCTCTCAGCCAACGGAAAAAGGATTTATGGAATTTATGTTGGCAATAGGAGGAGCATGAGTCGGGATACCATTATACTCTATTGCCATGGCAACAGCGGGAACAATGAAAATTACTGGCCCCGTACCAAACTTTTATGGTATGCCATGCAGAAGCATGGAATAGAAGGAGGCATACTTCTTTTTGACTATCAGGGATTCGGAGCCTCAGAAGGAGAGGCACACGAAAAAAGCCTGTATGAAGACACCTATGCCATGTATCAATGGCTGCTCAAAGGGGGAGCCGACCCGGAGAAAATGATAATCTACGGATATTCACTCGGAACAGCCCCAGCCACCCGGCTATGCTATGAACATAAAGACGGCTTTGATATGGAAGTGGCCAAACTGATTCTGGAATCGCCCTTCGCATCAGCCGAAGTTTTTGTACAGGATGCCACCTTGCTTGCTATCCCCGGATCATTTATGGTAAACCTCCAAATCAACAATGCCGAAGAAATCAAAGAAGTCACACCACCTTTTCTATGGATTCACGGGATAGATGATCACTATATCCCGATGAAAACCCATGGCCAGGTTGTATATGACAATTACCGGGGTCAAAAAAAGGAATCGTTGCTCGTGCCGGGCGCCCATCACTCGGATGTGCCTGCAGTGTACGGTATTGAAAAATATGCAGACTATATCGCTGAATTTATAAGCCAGTTTTAAATAGGATCAAAAAAACCAGAAACCATGAAAAGAATTGCTATTTTATTGATCGCCTTCTTGCCTCTTCTTTCTTGCAACAAGGAAGAGAGTAAGGGAGATGACACAAAAAATGATGCTGAAGAAATGCATGCGATAAAAGAGGAAGGGGGCATGCAGGAGATGGAAGAAGTAGAAGATAGTGCATCCCTTCCATCAACAGGAAATTTTGGAGCCGAAATCACGGCCGATGGAGCTATCACCCCTACTGAGATGATGACCCTGCTGGCTGACAAAGATAGTGTGGCAGTGAAAGTAAAGGGCATAGCCGGTGAAGTCTGCCAACGCAAAGGATGCTGGATGACTATGCCGGTTGGTGACGAGGAGATGCGCATCACCTTCCGCAATTATGGTTTCTTCGTACCAAAGGATGCCAGCGGAAAAGAAGTAATTGTCCAGGGCATTGCTAAAAAAGAAGTTACAAGCGTAGAAGAACTTCAGCATTATGCCAGGGATGCCGGAGAAAGTGAAGAAGCCATTGCCGCCATCACAGAACCTGAAGAAAATATTGTCTTTGTAGCGGATGGGGTGATCATCCGGGAGCCCGGGCAATAATATTTTTCAATCAGCTATTGGCTTTTCAGATTACTCCTCTTATCTTTGCAGCCATCTTATCCGAAAAGGATAGCGAGTCAGTAGCTCAGCTGGTAGAGCAACGCCCTTTTAAGGCGTGGGTCCAGGGTTCGAATCCCTGCTGACTCACAAAAAAAGCCCTTCGCCTGTGAATAGGTGCAAGGGTTTTTTCTTTTTTGTCCAATATTATTTGATTGGCATATCAATTAAGATTGATTACTTTTGCACCGCAAAAAAGATCAGTACGCCCAAGTGCTGAAACTGGTAGACAGGCATGGTTGAGGGCCATGTGTCCTTTAGGACGTGCGGGTTCGAGTCCCGCCTTGGGCACCAAAGCCTCGCTTTGCGGGGCTTTATCATTTTGAGAGAGCTACTTTTAAAAATAAATCCGACACCAACCTCTAATTAATAATTGGAAATGATCGCCATCCTTGCCCCTACCAAAACCATGGATTTTACCCGAGGCAGCTTACCCGAAGAGCAGACGCGCCCTTATTTTGAAGACGTAGCATACAAGATTATTGAAGCCCTGCATGCCTTTGACAAACCGGGCCTCTCGGACTTAATGGACATCAGTGAGCAACTTGCTGATCTGACACATCAGCGCATCAGGAATTTTAAAAAAGAGCCGGAAAAGCCAAATAGCCGCCAGGCCCTCTTTGCCTACAAAGGAGATGTCTATGCCAATATGCAGGTCGATAGCTACACACACGATCAACTGCTTTTTGCCCAGGATCATCTTCGTATTCTTTCGGGCCTCTATGGCATCCTTCGTCCGCTTGACCTTATCCAGCCCTACCGACTTGAAATGCAAACTCCCCTTTCAGTGGATAAACAAAAAGATTTATATAAATTTTGGGGCGAGCAACTGAGCAATGCCCTTCTGGAAGATATCAGAGAGCAGCAAACTCCAATGATTATCAATCTCACTTCAAATGAATACCTGAAGGCTCTGCCGGGAAAAGAAATCAAAAAAAGCCTTATCGACATCGACTTCAAGGAATTCAGAGACGGGCAATACAAAACCATTGCCATATACTCCAAAAAGGCGCGAGGCCTGATGGCCGACTTTATTATCCGCCATCAAATTGACCTCCCCGAAGATCTGAGGGCCTTTGACATTGAGCAATATCATTTCAATGAAAGCCTATCTGATGAGAAAACTTTCGTATTCACACGCTAAGCCTAAGTATACCTTACGACATTATAGTTTGATTTGAGTATTGCAGAACCTCCTATTTGACAATTTTATACGAAATTGCAAGGTGCACCGTTCATAGCGATAAATCCTTACGATTATGAAAATTCTTTTTATAGGTCTCCTTTCGGCACTGTATATATCTTGCGCCAATGGACAATCCGACAATCCTGATAATAGCCGATCTCAAGAAATCACAATTCCTGATGAGCCCTTCGACCCGTCAGCAGTCGATACAGCCACTTTTGCGGGAGGTTGTTTTTGGTGTATGGAAGGCGCCTTTCAGCAGATTAAAGGGATCAAGGCCGTCATAAGCGGCTACTCGGGAGGCAATGAACCCAATCCGGGCTATCGACAGGTCGGCAGCGGTGAGACTGGTCATGCCGAGAGCATTCAAATTTATTATGATCCAAAGGAAATCTCATATAAGACCCTGCTCGATGTTTTCTTTGTAGCACATGATCCTACCCAAGTTAATCGTCAGGGACCGGATATAGGACCACAATACCGTTCCGCTGTTTTTTACCACAATGAGAAGCAAAAAAAGGCTGCCGAAGAAAAGATCCTTGAATTGCAGGGAGCAGTATTTGCCAAAAAAATTGTAACTGAAGTAAGCCCCTACCAGGGTTTTTGGCCGGCAGAGAGCTACCATCAGAACTATGAAATGCTGCACCCCAACAATCCCTATATCCAAGAAATATCGCGCCCGAGAATTGAAAAAGTAAGGAAAAGCTTTCCGAAACTTTTGAAAGCTGTGAAGAAGTAAGCCAATTGAGTAATCTCCTTAATCGGGAGATATAAGTATCTTTCGAAAGGAAGAAAAACACATATTTACTATAATAATTCCTCCCGATGAAAAGATCTGTTTACCGCATGCCCCGGGCAGGCAATATTCATAATCTTACCCTACAAAATGAAGAACTTCCTGAGCCGGCAGCCGATGAGGTTCAGATAGAAGTGAAAGCCGTAGGGCTCAATTTTGCCGATATATTTGCCATGCAAGGCCTCTACAGTGCCACTCCCAAGGGTTCTTTCATTCCGGGCCTCGAGTTCTCCGGAGTTATTGTCAAGACAGGCGAAAAAGTAACTGATCGCAAAGTGGGAGAACGGGTCATGGGAGCCACTCGATTTGGAGGCTATGTCGACTATATCAACCATCATCACCTCTATGCACAGCCCATCCCCGACAGTTGGTCATTCGAGGAAGGTGCCGCTTTTACCGTTCAGGGCCTGACGGCCTACTACGCACTTATTAAACTGGGCGACATTCAGCCCGGAATGAACGTACTCATTCACAGTGCTGCCGGAGGAGTAGGCATACTGGCCAACCGGATTGCTAAAAAAATAGGTGCTTATACCGTTGCTACAGTCGGACAACCAGGGAAAGTCGAATATCTCGAGAAGAATGAATCCTATGACCGGATCATTGTCCGTGGAAAGAACTTCGAGGAACAACTGACAGAAGCTCTGGGTGATCGGGAATTAAATTTAATAATGGAATGCATTGGGGGGGATGTACTGAAGGCCGGATGGGCTCATTTGGCCCCCATGGGACGGATGATTGCCTATGGTTCCGCAAGCTTTACTTCACACAGTGCACGCCCCAATAAATTAAAACTCCTGATAAAATACCTCCGAAGACCACGCATCGATCCGCTCCGCCTGCCCTCCGAAAACAAGTCTATTATGGGCTTCAATCTTATATGGCTCTATGACCGGGTAGATCTAATGCGCGATATGCTACAAGGACTGATAAACCTAAATATAGGAGCCCAGCATGTGGGACATATGTTCGAATGGGAAGAGATGCATGAAGCCATCCGGCAGTTTCAACTCGGCCACACAAGCGGAAAGGTAATTGTAAAGACCAAAGCACATTAATCCCCATTCAAAATATGGCTTGCAAAATCGTGATTGGCTTCCGCTTTTTCATATCCGGACTGTCCATACTATATTTGACACAAAGAAAGGCTCATGCGCAAACTTATTCTATTCTCAGCTTCCAGTATCGATTTCTACATTGCACGAAAAGACCGATCAATTGACTGGCTCTTTTCAGATGGAAATGACTACGGAATTCATTCGTTTTATGCGCAGATCGACAGCATCCTGGTTGGGCATAATACCTTTAAAGAAGCCTTGGAATTAGATAAAAATTTCCCGGACCCTGATCGCAGTTACTACGTTTTTAGCAGAAAGAAAGAATCTTCCGAATGGGGAAATGTAAATTTCATTCGCTATGACATTGCCGAGTTTGTTGAAAAAATGAAAAACCTGCCTGGTAAAAATATCTGGTTGATGGGCGGTGCCCAGATCAATGAATTGCTCTACAATGCTGGGTTAATTGATGAAATTATACTCTCGATACATCCCATTATCCTGGGACAAGGTATTCCGCTGCTCGGGAAAAATGCCCATGAAGAGCAGTTTGAAGTAAAACAGGTCCATAGCTACGACAGCGGCCTCATTCAGATTACCTATCGCAAGGGACTGCGATGATGGATGCCCTCCTGCTCGGTCCTACCGGTCTGACCGGCCGTGCCTTGCTTCTTCAACTTTTGGAAGATCCCTATTTTGGCAGTATCAGGGTCTTTCACCGAAGGCCCAACGGGATGAAGCATCCTAAATTAAATGAAGAGATAATTGATTTTGATAAAATAGCGGAGTGGAAATCCGGCTTACAGGGTGATATTCTCTTCTCGGCACTGGGGACTACCTTGAAAGCTGCCGGAAGCAAGGGGGCCCAATATCGTGTTGACTATCAGTATCAGTACGAGTGTACCAGGGCTGCTGCTGCCAACGGAGTTGATACTTATGTACTCATCAGTGCCGGCATGGCCGATCCTTCATCGCGAATCTTCTATTCACGTATGAAGGGTGAACTCGAAGATGCCGTTAAAGAACTACCTTTCAATAGAATAGTCATTTTTCGTCCGGGCTTGTTGCACGGACCTCGGCCTGATAAAAGAAGGATGGAAGGCCTATTTGCCCAACTTTCCAAAGGAATAAGTCTATTGCCCGGCTTCGCTCATTTGCGGGCACTGAACGGTGACGAACTCGCAAGAGCACTGATCGCTGCTGTCAAAAAGCAATCTAAAAAGGAAAAGGTTGAAATATATGAAGCCCGCGATATTTATTGCTTACTGAAGGCCTGCATGAAGGAAAATCAATGAATCTCCATTGAGGTCAACTTCCTGTTTCCCCGGCTTCCTTCTACCTGAAAAAGAAGAGGAGCCTGATTGTTCACCCCAACAATTATATATTTTGATCTGCCATCGGCTCGTGATATAGTAAGCATATCTTTTACATCCCCGGGTGCATAAAAACCGGTTGCAGAGGGCAAGCCGCTCCTCAAGCTATCTGGATGGCTGAAAAGGACCAGACCATTGCCGGCATCATATCGGGGTGTTTCTACTTCTGCGCCAAACATATTGCCGGCCATCAACAAATCGCGTATGCCATCGGCATTCACATCTATGGCCAGCATGGCATTGACCGGAAACAGCTGTGCCAGAGGAGGAAAATACCGAGCAGAAGAGAATCCCTTGCCGGTATTTAAAAAATAGAGCGAGCTGAAGTTATCGGCCTTCCGATGATATGCTTTGGATAGCTTCTCACTGCCGAAAATATCTTCAATATCGGCCTCGGCAAAGGAGCGGTAACTCGGAAATTTCTGTTTTATGAAGGGCATCTGCTCCGATGAACACTGTCGACCTCTCAAGGGAACCAGTTCGCCCCGATATTTGCTGCTCAAAACTATATCATTGCTTCCATTGCCATCGAAATCATCCGAAAAGATGTGTAGGGGATGCTCTGGCTTCGGATGAAATTTATTATTCTCACCCACATTCCCGGCAAGGATATCGGGCAAGCCATCGCCATTGATATCATGAATCAACAGTCTGTACCACCATCCACTGAAGGCTTGAAAAGGATAATGATTGTCTGCAATTTTAAAGTGCCCCTGGTCATTAATAAATGCAAGAATCGGCATCCATTCCCCGCAAAGCAGCATATCCTCGTCACCATCTCCATCCAGATCCATCCAGGCAATGTCATTGACCAAGCCGACTCCATTCAGTTCCGGTGCAATTTCATCGCTTTTATCCTTAAAACTTCCTTTGCCATCGTTGATTAGTATTACACTGCGGGGTGCTCGCGGATAATGGCCGGGTATATTTCTTCCGCCCACTACCAGATCCACGTCCCCATCCGCGTCAATATCATGAGCCGACACTGCCAATCCACTAATGGCCAAATCCGGCAGAGAGCGACTTGCCTTCACAAAGTGCCCTTTCCCATCGTTTAGATATAGACGATCGCGATAAAGTGGATCACCTTCAGGGAATTCGTTTCCTCCGCTTACTACATAAAGATCCGGGTCATTGTCTCCATCTGCATCGAAAAAAACAGATCGCATATCCTCCGATGCCCGGTCTGCAGTCCACGGGGCATTTTCAATTTCTTTGAAATGCCCATTGCGCAGTTGCAAGTACAAGGCCCCTGGCTGCCCCGATGCACCTCCTATGAAGAAATCAGTCAACCCGTCTCCGTTGACATCTGCAGCACTCAAAAAGGGGCCTAATGTTGACTGGCGGTGAGGGAGAAGAATTTCCCTCTCAAAATCATCAAATGGGTTCTCATGATGTTTAAAATTGATCCCCAACGCTTTGGCATCCAAAGCTTTTACGGGAAAATCTTTTTGAACTGCTTCTGTCGTGGTTTCTCTTGCCTCTGCCTTAGATATCCGATACACCTTGTCTGGTTCAGGATGTAGCACCGACAACATTGAAGCGTCTGGCCAAATCACGTGAAAGCTGTCAATTTTCGGATTTTTGCCTAGTC
>Ga0114931_10003432_pt1 | contig 20084 bp, 18 predicted proteins | sample 2SBtaG_FD_89579 | JGI IMG/M metagenome (GOLD analysis project Ga0114931, IMG submission 89579) | Deep subsurface microbial communities from Kolumbo volcano to uncover new lineages of life (NeLLi) - 2SBTROV14_V59a metaG | ecosystem: Environmental > Aquatic > Marine > Volcanic | place: Kolumbo...
CGACCGGCTCGAGAAACAGCCGGCCCACCGTTTCATCGCTGACCACCACCACATGGGGGCGGGCCAGCAGGGGCGCGATATGGCGCCCACCGGTTTCAAACAGGCCAGGGCCGATGACAATGTCATAGCCGCGCGCGCCAAGATCGACCCGCACGGTGGCGATACTGTCGGCGGTGTCGGAACTAGAAGACGCACTCATGGATTTTGAGACTTTCCTATTTGGTTCTTCTGGCCTATTTGGTTCTTCTGGCCTATTTGGTTCTTCTGGTACTGGACAAGTTTTTCGATGATGGCGGCGACCACCTGTTCATGCGGCCCCTCGCCGCTGTCGACAATGATATCGGCTTCAGCATAAACGGGATAGCGGCGTTGCACCAGCCGGTCGAGAATTTCCGCCGGATCGCCCTGGCGCAGCAGCGGCCGGGTGTCGCGGCGCAAAACCCGTTTGAGCAGCACCGGGGTTTCGGCGCGCAGCCATACCGACACCGCGCGGCGGCGCAGCGTCTTGCGAGTTTGCGGATCGAGAAAGGCGCCGCCGCCGGTGGCCAGCACATGGCGCGGCCCCGACAGCAGCCGGGCGATCACCTTGCGCTCACCATCGCGAAACGCCGCCTCGCCATGGACATCGAAAATATCCGCCACCGAACAGCCGGCCGCCCGCTCGATCTCGGCATCGGCATCGATAAATGGCAGACCCAGCCGGCGGGCCAGCCGCCGGCCCACGGTGGTCTTGCCCGCCCCCATCAGGCCAACGAGGACAATCGAGCGGGTAAGTTGGGGCATCGGGCCAGGCTGTTCAGCAGACAGGGTCATGCCTGGGAAATTGCTGGAAAGCGGCGTGATTGTCCAGAGCGCATTGCCAGACTCGCATTGCCAGACTCGCATTGCCAGACTCGCCTCATGCCGATATGGTGGGCACAACTCGGGGTTCAGACAAAATACAGCGTGTTTCCGGTTCATGTTCAAAGCAATTCTCGTGGTTCTGGTTCTGCTCCTCGCCGTCGCCGGCGGCGGCCTGGTTTTCCTTGCCGGCTGGGATATCCCGGCACCGACAAAACATGTGGACAGGGTTCTGCCCGATGACCAGTTCCCGCGATAGGCTGCTGGGCTTCGCTTTGGCGGCAGCCCTGTTTGCCAGCCCCGCCGCCGCCCAGACCACAGACAGCCCGGCCCCCCCTCAAAGCGCCTCCGAATCCCCGCAAAAGGCACCTGAGGCGCTGGTTGCGCCCCAGCCTATCGTGCCCCCGCCCCTGTCGGAGCGGCCAATCGTTCTCGGCCCGGCGCTCGCCACCCCGACGACGCCGGCACCCCAGGCGCCGGCAGCTCCCACAGCCGAAACACCGACGGCGCAAGATGAGGGCATCGAGACCAGCGCGCTGCAAACCCTCGACCCGGGCGCCGTTGGCCTGTTGACCGACAGCACCGGCGGCCTCGGCCTGACCATGTGGGCGGGCACCGACCGGCGGGCGATTACCACCATGCTCGGCCGCCTCGCCCTGGCCAATCCCTCGCCCACCCTGCAAGACCTCACCCGCCGCCTGTTGCTCACCGCCGCCGCCTTGCCGGAAAAGGAGAAAGGCAGCGAAAATGGAACCGCAAGCAGTGACGACAGCCTGTTGCGCCTGCGTCTCGAGCGGCTGGCCGCCGGCGGCCAGCTGGCCGATCTGCTGGCCCTGCTCGACCGGGTTCCGCCGGAAAATAACGATCTTAAAATCGCCCGCCTGTCGGTCGACGCGCGGCTGCTGTCGGGCGATCTGAAAGGCGCCTGCACCACCGCCCGGGCGGCCAACAGCCGCTCGGGCGAGCGCTATTGGCTCAAGGTCATCGCCTATTGCCGCGCCCTCGATGGCAATGTCAGCGGGGCCAGCCTGGCGATCGAGCTGTTGCAGGAAGAAGGCGTGCAGGACCCAGTGTTCTTTGCGCTGATGGACGCCGTTCTGGCCGGCGACACACCGCCCGATGAGTTGGGCCTCAAACCCCGCGCCACTCCGATCGACAGCCTGCCCGAGCCCACGCCGCTGGCCTTCAGCATGTTGCGCACCACCGGTTTCGCCATTCCGGTCGATGCCCTGCTGACCGCCGATCCGCTGATGCTGCATGCCATCGCCACCACCCCCAATCTGGCGCTGACGCTGCGCCTCGAGGCCGCCCATGAGGCCGCCCGGATCGGCGCGCTGGATGCCGCCACCCTGGCCCAGATCTATGCCGCGATCCCCTTTTCGGATGCCGAGCGCCGCGACGCCCTGTTGCTCGCCGAAGCCAATATCGGCGCCAAGGCCCCGGCCCTGCTCTATCAACTGGCCCATAACACCCCCGACGACGCCGAACGGGCCAAATATCTGGCCGCCGCCCTGCGCCTGGCGCGGCGCAATGGCGAGTTCATTCTCTCCGCCCGGGTCAATGTCGCCGCGCTCAAGGCTCTGGCGCCGGCGCCGGAGCGGTTTGACGTCGCCGCCGAGGTCGCGCGCGCGCTGCTCGCCGCCGGCGAGGGCCAGGCCGCCCGCGACTGGTATGAACTGGCGCGCCAGTCGGCGGCGCAAAACGGCGATTTGACCGCCACCAAGGTGTTGCTCGATCTGTGGCCGCTGATGCAGGTCAGCGACGCCGGCAGGCCGCTCGCCTGGTCCGACGGGGTGCTTGATCTGTGGTGGAAGGCCCAGCGCGGCCTGCCCGCCGAGACGCGCTTTGCCCGCGCCCGGCTTCTGTGCTCCCTGCTCGAAGGCCTGGGCAAGCCGGTGCCCGCCGCCTTCTGGACCACCTTGCTCGACGGCCCGGCGCATGTCAGCGCAACCCTGCCCAGTGCGCCGGTGTGGCGCGCCATGGTCGCGGCGGCAAATGCCGGGCGGCGGGGCGAGGGCGTCTTGATGGGCCTGGCGGCGCTGGGCGATGCGCCGCTGAAAAAGGCCAACCCGGTGGTGATCGCCGCCGTCGTGCATAGCCTGGGCGCGTTGAAACTGACCGACGAGGCCCGCGCCCTGGCGGTGGAAGCGGCGATCGACGGCGGACTCTAGAGCGCCGCCTCGCGGACGGAGGACGCCATTACCGATAACGCGCGTCTGATCGACAGTTTTCTGGAAATGCTCGCCGCCGAGCGCGGCGCCGCGCCGGCAACGCTAGCCGCCTATCAGCATGATCTGCGCGACTTCGCCGCCAGTCTGCCGCCGGCCCGGCTGGCGACCGCCAACAAGGCCGCCATTGCCGATTATCTGACCGGCCTCAGGGCTGCCGGCATGGCCGCCACCACCCAGGCGCGCCGCCTGTCGGCGCTGCGCCAGTTCTATCTTTTCCTGTTTTCCGAAGGTCTGCGCCCGGACAACCCCTGCGCCGCTCTGGAAAGCCCGCGGCGTGGCCGGCCGCTGCCCCGGGTGCTCTATGAGGACGAGGTCGAGCGGCTGCTCGAGGCGGCGCATACCGGCCCCGACAGCCCCAGAAAACGCCGGCTGGCCGCGCTCATTGAAATGCTTTACGCCACCGGCCTGCGGGTTTCCGAACTGGTCGGCCTGCCGCTCGGGGCGATCACCGAGGGTGGCCCGGTGATCATTGTACGCGGCAAGGGCGGAACTGAGCGCCTGGTCCCGATCGGCAGCGCGGCGCGCGATGCGCTGCGCGACTATCTGGCGGTGCGCGACGCCTTTGGCGGCGATGCGCCCTCGCCGTTCCTGTTTCCCTCACGCGGCAAAAGCGGCCATCTCACCCGCGAAAGCCTGTTTTTGAGTCTCAAGCGCCTGGCCGCGGACGCCGGCGTGGACCCCGTCAAGGTCACACCCCATGCCCTGCGCCATGCCTTCGCCAGCCATCTGCTCGCCCATGGCGCCGATCTGCGGGCGGTGCAAAGCATGCTTGGCCATGCCGATATCAGCACCACCCAGATCTACACCCATATCCTCGAAGAGCGGCTGCAACGGCTGGTCACCCGGCACCACCCGCTGGCAGCCGAAAAATAGCCCTTATTTTTTCTCTTTGGCCTTGGTTTCTTCCGCCTTGGCAACATAGGGGACAAAATCGCCCAGCCCGCAGGTTGTGCCCTGACGAATGACATGGATGATGTCGGTATTGCACAACTGGGAAAGTGACGTGGCGTAGCTGAAACCATCCTCGAATTTCAGGCTGAAACATTTCTGGGGCAGGCTGTTCTTCCAGATCTTGCCGCCATCCATATAAAACAGAATCGTCGAATCATCGAGAATTTCCGTGTGATCAATGCGCACAATATCGATGCAACTGCGCGCCCCCGCGGGTTTTTGCGCCGACGCTTTCGCACTTTCGTTCGCCATGGCCGGGGCGCTGAGCGCCAGGGCCAATATCATGCCAAATCCGATAATCCTCATGTCATTCTCCTATCATTAACTGTGACCCATTATGGCATCGCCGCGCTTGCGCAATCGTGATCTCGCGCAAAGAGCGCAACCAAATGGTTTTCTGGTGATATAATAGCACCATGCCGGTTTTTTTATGCGTCATCCTGTCACTCGTCTGCGCGCCGGCGGCAGCGGCGGCGATGATCTCCTTGCCGCACGGCGCCGGGCTGACCGCGGGCGGCGCCGGCATGGTGGCCGAGATAATCGATGGCGATACCGTGCAGCTTGCCGATGGCCGCACCCTGCGCCTGGCCGGCCTCTACGCGCCCAAAAGCGGGGTGGCCGGCCGCCAGGCGGCGCACCGGCTGACCGAACTGGCGGCCGGCCGCCCGGTGCGGCTTTTTTTCGCCGGCCTGCCCCGTGATCGCTGGCGCCGGGTGCTGGCCCATCTTGAGCGCGGCGACGGGCTGTGGCTGCAAGGCGCGCTGCTCGCCGAAGGCCTTGCCCGGGTCCAGACCCGGGTCCAGACCCGGGCCGAGACCCGCGCGGTAGCCAGCGCGATGCTGCATCTTGAAGCCGCCGCCCGGCGCGCCCGGCGCGGGATCTGGCGCAATCCGGCCTTTGCGGTGCGCCGCGCCGACAGTCTGGACAGAACGGCGCGCGGTTTCCAGATTGTCGAGGGGCGGATTTTGCGCGCCCAGCGAATCAATGGCCGGGTCTATCTCAACTTCGGCGCCGACTGGCACACCGATTTCACCGTCAGTCTGGATGCCGCCGCGCGCCGGCGGTTTGTCCGCGCCGGCCTGAGCCCGCAGCACTGGAGCGGGCGCTATATTCGCGTTCGGGGCTGGATAAAAAACTGGAATGGCCCCATGATCGAAGCCACACATCCCGAACAGATCGAGGTTCTCGATGGTCCTGACGATTTCCTCTTTTAAACGGTGGGCTGGCGCGCTGGTGATTCTGGCAACGCTTGCGCCCGGGCTTGCCGGCTGCGGCACCACCAATCCGGCCACCGGAAAATCCGATTTCACGCCGTTCATGAGCCCGCGCCAGGAAGCCGCGCTGGGCAAAAAGGAACACCCCAAGATTATCGCGCAATATGGCGGGGTTTACGGTGATCCTGAACTTGCCGACTATGTCGCGCGGGTTGGCAGGAAAGTACTCGCCAAGTCGGATACCCCCGACCGGAATTTCACCTTTACGGTGCTGGACACACCGGTGGTCAATGCCTTCGCCCTGCCCGGCGGCTATGTCTATATCACCCGCGGCCTGCTGGCGCTGGCGAACAGCGAAGCCGAACTGGCCGGCGTGCTCGGCCATGAGATCGGCCATGTTAGCGCACGCCACAGCGCCAAGCGCTATAACAAATCGGTGTGGGCCAGCCTGGGCGCCGGCCTGCTGGGCGCGGTGGCCGGCAGTTCGGAGGTTCAGGACCTGGCCAATCTGGGCTCGTCGCTCTATCTGTCCAGCTATTCACGCAAACAGGAATATCAGGCCGACACCCTGGGCGTGCGCTATCTGGCGAGCGCCGGTTATGACCCTTTCGCCCAGGCGGCATTTCTGGCGAAGCTGGAGCGATCCACCCTCCTGGAGCGCCGGCTTGGCGGCGGCAGCGGCGGCGGTGGCGGCGGTTTTTTCGCCACTCACCCGCGCTCGGCCGACCGGGTGAGCCGCGCCGTCGAGGCGGCGCGCAAGGCCGGCGGCAAGCCGGGCAGCGCCCCGCGCTATAAAGCGCGCTATCTGACCGCCATCGACGGCCTGCTCTATGGTGACGACCCCAAGGAAGGACTGATCCGCGGCCGGGTGTTTGCCCATCCCAAACTGGGCTTCACCTTTACCGTCCCGCCCGGCTTTCAACTGATCAATTCCGATGATGCGGTGATCGCCCGCGCCAATGACGGGGCGCTGGTGATGTTCAATGGCGCACGCGTCAACCCGGCGGTCCCGATGGTGACCTATCTCAGGCGCTGGGCCGCCAAAACGCCGCTGGCCAACCTGGAGCAGCTCAATATCCATGGCCTCGAGGCGGCAACCGCCACCACCCGGCTGGCCGGCGGCGCGAAAGTCTATGACATGCGGCTGATCGTCATTCGCTTCAAGGGTGAGCGCATCTATCGCTTCCAGATCGCCACGCCGCCGGCCCAGACCGCCAAATGGACCACCGAGATGCAACGCATGACCTACAGCTTTCGCCGGCTGACTGGCCGGGAAGCGGCGATCTTCAAACCTTACCGGGTGAAAATCGTGACGGTAAAACAGGGCGACACGGTGAAAAGTCTGGCCCGACGCATGGCGCTGAAAAAAAGCCCGGTCGCGCAGTTCCGGGTGTTGAACGGGCTTTCCCCGACCCAGTCGGTGACGCCTGGCCAGCTAGTGAAAATCATCGCCGTCCAGTGAAAATCAGCTCAGTGTGATGGCTCGACCAGCCCCGCCTCGACCGGGTCTTCGATGCGGCGCAGCAGGGCCTGGCGCAGTTTCCCCAGCGCCTGGTGCTCGATCTGGCGCACCCGCTCCTTGCTGATGCCAAGCCTTGCCCCCAGCGCCGCCAGGGTAACCGTGTCCTCGGTCAGGCGGCGCTCGGTGATGATGATGCGCTCGCGCTGATCAAGACCGTCCAGGGCGTCATGCAGCCATTTCGACCGGGCGCCGGCGTCATGCGCCGCCATCACCGCCTCCTCGGGCCCCGGGCCGCCATCGCGCAGATAGTCCTGCCACTGCCCGGCGCCGGTGTCTTGCCGGCTGACCGGGGCGTTGAGCGAGCGGTCCACCGCCGCCAGACGGGATTCCATCTTGCCCACCTCGGCCAGCTTGACCCCAAGCGCATCGGCCAGCTTGCGCCGGGTTGCGGCGCTCATCGGCCCGTCAGGGGTATCGGCGATCTGGTTGCGCAAGCGGCGCAGATTGAAAAACAGCGTCTTTTGGTCCGCCGTGGTGCCGGTGCGCACGATCGACCAGTTGCGCAGCACATAGTCCTGCACCGCCGCGCGGACCCACCACCCGGCATAGGTCGAAAATCGTACGCCGCGCTCCGGGTCGAAGCGGGCGGCTGCCTGCATCAGACCAACCCCGCCTTCCTGCACCAGATCGGCCACCGGCAGGCCATAATTGCGATAACGACCGGCAATGCTGATCGCCAGGCGCAAATAGGCCGACACCAGTTCATGCAGCGCCGTTTCATCCTGCTGATCACGCCAGCGCCGGGCCAGCGCGAATTCATGGCGCTTTTCCAGCAAGGGTGTTGTCATGGCGACATGAATCAGCGAGCCCACCGGGTCAGAGCCTCCCGGAGAGTGATTAGCGCGGATATGAGGGGTCATCGCATTCATTGCGGCGCCTTCAACACATAGTCTATACCTTATTAAATTTATCAGATAATAGTGCTTTTGTGAAGGGAATATCTATTTTTTAAAGATAAATATCATCTCACATCATTGTTATCACTATGACATTAAAAATAAATTAGACTTATTTTAACTCTAATAAAATCCCTTTTTACCGCCCTGAAGAGACAAAAAAAGAGCCCGCACAAGGCGGGCTCGCGACACGATGTTCACTACCGGCGTTCGGCCGGCCGCCAATAATCAGGCTGCCTGCAGGGTTTTCTCCAAATGGCACACCGCCGCATCCTCGTCGATTTTCTTGACCGCCGCGACTTCGCGCGCCAGCCGTTCGAGCGCGGCTTCATAGATCTGACGCTCGCTGTAGGACTGTTCCGGCTGGTCTTCATTGCGGTGCAAATCGCGCACCACCTCGGCAATCGATACCGGATCGCCGGAATTGATCTTGGCCTCATATTCCTGGGCGCGCCGACTCCACATCGTGCGTTTGACGCGGGCGCGGCCCTTGAGGGTGGAAAAAGCGGTTTCGATCACCTCGGGCGAGGACAGCCGGCGCATGCCAAGCTGCTGCGCCTTGACCGTGGGCACCCGCACGGTCATGCGTTCCTTTTCGAATTCGACCACGAACAACTCCAACTCGATGCCCGAGATCTCCTCCTTGCCAACCGCGCTGACCCGTCCCACGCCATGGACCGGATAGACCACATAGTCACCAGGCGCGAAGGCCAACTTGTTCTTTTTCTTAGACATTTACCGCTTTCACTCCATAATCGCTGTAAACGAAATTCTGGGGCCGCCAAAATGCACAGCCCCACCCATACCCGTCTCGGTTTTTCACAGGACCTCTTTTCGTCCGACGCCTCGCCTCAAGACCGAAAATTCATCATTCTGTCACCGTGGCGTCATTATAACACAACGCACACGCAAAAAACACCCCTCGCAACTGCACAAAAGTGCGGCAAGGGATGTTTCTTTCAAAACCCGGCCCCGAAACCCGGCCGGGAGGCGCTCTTAGGAGCCGGCGCCGGGTTTTTCGCTGAAATATTTCTCCAGCTTGCCCTCGACGCCCTTGAACTCGTCGGCGTCTGCCGGGGGTTCCCCCTTCTGGGTGATATTGGGCCATTCGCGGGCAAATCTGGTATTCAGCTCCAGCCATTGCTCCAGCCCGTCCTCGGTATCGGGCAAAATCGCCTCGGCCGGGCATTCCGGCTCGCAAACGCCGCAGTCAATGCACTCGTCGGGACTGATGACGAGCATGTTTTCGCCTTCGTAAAAGCAATCAACCGGGCACACCTCGACGCAATCCATATATTTGCATTTGATGCACCCCTCAACAACGATGTAGGTCATTTGGACTCCTCGTGCTTCACGTCTGTTTTACAAGTCAATTTCCTGCCTCCAACCCCAAGCGTGATAAAACACGTTTGCGAGCCGACCCGCTGTCTCGATCAGATACATAAATCAGTCCACAGAGGCGCCGCAAGAGATTTGATTCATAATAATGCGCCACGCCATCGGCATAAACCACTTCCCAGAGCATTTCAACCAGCCCGATGCGCGCCTCCTCATCAAAGGCGTCCTTGATGATCCGGGTAAAGCGGATGAGGTGATTGGCCTCGGCCTGGGCCGCCTCTGCCTCACGCATCAGATCGGCGATTTGCGTCTCGGCAAGCCCGAATCGCTCGCGCAACAAGCGGGTAATCACCCGACGCTCGGCCTCCTCGAAGCGGCCATCCATATAGGCGGCCTCGATCATCAGCGCGGCGGCAGCAATTTTGCGGGCGTCGTGATCGGGCCGGCCCGCGGCCTTTGGCCCCGTCTTGCCGGCCAGCAGTTTCTTTAATTGGCGGTACATGGGGCCTGACTAGCAGGCCGACCCCGCCCGCGTCAACAATCGGCCTTTACCGCTCGCCGCCACGCAAAGCCACAAGGGCGCGGCGCTGCGCCTTGGTCGGCCGTCCCGCCCCCCGGGGCCGCGCGGCAAGGCAGGGGGCGGCGGGCGGCGCAGACGCGGCAGGCGGTGACAGATCCTGGTAAAGCGCGCGCGCCTCCACCGCCGGGCCGCGCCGGACGCCCAGCGCGCAAATCCGCACCACCCTCACCACCCGGGCCTGGGAAAAAGTCAGCACGTCGCCAACCCGCACCAGCGTACTGGGCTTGAGAACGCGGGCCGAATTGACCCGCACCCGGCCGGCCTGGCACTGGCGGGCGGCCAGCGAGCGGCTTTTGAAAAAGCGCGCGAACCACAGCCATTTGTCCAGCCGCAAACTCGCGCCGGTCATGCCCGTCGGGACGTCCGTCATGCCCGCCGCCCCGCCGGTTTGAGCACCTTGAGCGAGGCGAAGGGCGAGGCCGGATCGGCCGGCCGGGCGGGCGGGCGCGGCCGGCGGCGCGGCGCGCCGGCCTTGCGGCGATAGCGCAGCACCCCGTCCTCGCCGCGCTCGCCAACATAGCCGATATGGCCCAGCACCGCGGCCAGCCCGGCGCCGTCGAGGCCGACCAGCGGGGCCAGATTGGGATCGGGAACAAAGCCGCCGCCGTCACCTTTTTGCGCCGCCGCACGAGCCGCACCAGCCAGCCGCTCAAGCATATCGAGACGCACCGCAGCGGCACCGATCAGGCGAAAACCGGCAATCGCGGCAACGTCCGCCGTTAGCAGCGCCGCCGGCAGCGACACCCGGCCGGGGGGCGGCGGCGCGGGGGTTTCCTCCCACTGGCGATGAACCGCCCACAGGCACAGCTTGAGGCGCACCGCCGCCGGCTTGAGCAGCGCCGGCAGATAGATGCTGGCCTCGCCGAAGCGCACCCCGTGACGGCGCAGGGCGCGGCGCTGCCCCGGGTCCAGCGCCCTGACTTCGCGCGCCACCGCGCCGCGAGGCAGTGCCCCCAGCCGTTCGACCAGCCGAAAGCCCAGCCCGCGCGCCGGTCCCGGCAAAGTATCGAGCGCCCCAGCCAGCCCGTAAAGCGGCGCTAGCGGCCCGGCGGCCAGATGGCCATCGAGCCAGCCCTGCAACGCCCGGCGCAGCCGCTCGGCCGGCCCGGGGTCGAGATCCGGCATCGCCAGCAGCCACACCCGGGGGCTCAGCACCCCCGGCCCGGCCGCCAGCCGGGCCAGCGGCGCCCCGCGCCACAGCAGTCGGCGGGCGGCCTCGTCGAGGCTGATTTCGGCGGTCTCCTCGCACAGGCGGGCGGCGCGGGCGGCGATTTCGCGGCGGATCGCCGGGCGCGCCGCCGCCAGCATCCGGCCGGTGGCGACGCCGTCTTCGGGAATGAAGCGCAAAGCCTCGATATCACCCACGCCATGGCCTTCGAGCATCACCTCGCCGCCCGCCGTCACCGCGACAAAGGGGGTCTCGCCCTGGCGGCGGCGACGCCGGATAAGCCCGGCGCGACGATCGACAAACCGCTGGGTGAGCCGGTCGTGCAGCGCGTCCGACAGCGCATCCTCGATCGCCCGCGCCCGCGCCCGCCAGTGTTCGGGATCGGCCAGCCAGTCGGGCCGGTTGGCGATATAGGTCCAGGTGCGGACATGGGCGATGCGATGGGCCAGGGTGTCGACATCGCCGTCGGTGCGCTCCAGCGGTGTGATCTGGCGCGCCACCCAGTCGGCCGGCAGGCGGCCGTCATGATCCATCAGCCGACAATAAAGCTGGCCGGCCAGCCGGATATGCGCCTCGGTCATGGTTTTGCGGAAATCGGGGATCTGGCAGACCTGCCACAACAGACCGACCGCCGCCGGGCCGGCGGCGCGGCGCGCAATTGCGTCATCACGGGCCAGCGCCGCCAGCGCGCGGGCATCGTCGGCCTCGCCACAGCGCACCAGCCGGCGATCGCCGCTGTCGGCCCGCAGGCTGTCCAGCAGGGCGCGCGGAGAGGAAAAATCAAGCGCCCCGCTGCGCCAGCGCAGCCGGCGCAGCGGCGCAAAACGATGATCTTGGATCTGTTCGACCACCGCCGTCTCCAGCCCCTCGCCCTCTCCGGCCAGAATGCCGAAAGTGCCGTCGTTCATATGGCGCCCGGCGCGGCCGGCGATCTGGGCCAGCTCCGCCGGGGTCAGGGCACGGTGGCGGACGCCGTCGAATTTGGCGGTGGCGGCGAAGGCGACATGGTCGATGTCCATGTTCAGCCCCATGCCGATGGCGTCGGTGGCCACCAGATAGTCCACCTCGCCATCCTGATAAAGCGCCACCTGGGCGTTGCGGGTGCGCGGGCTGAGCGCGCCCATCACCACCGCCGCGCCGCCCTTGTGACGGCGGACCATCTCGGCCAGGTGGTAGACCTCATTGGCCGAAAAGGCGACGATGGCGCTGCGCCGGGGCAGGCGGCTGAGCTTTTTCACCCCCGTATAGGACAAGCGGGAAAACCGCGGCCGGGTGATGAATTCCGCCCCCGGCAACAGCGCGCGCAGCAGCGGGCCGATGGTCTCGGCCCCCATGAACAGGGTTTCCTCGCGCCCGCGCGCATGCACCAATTGGTTGGTGAACACATGGCCGCGTTCGTCGTCGGCGCAAAGCTGAATCTCGTCGACCGCCACAAAGGCGACCTCGCGGTCCCGGGGCATGGCCTCGACGGTGCACACGAAATAGGCCGGCCGGGGCGGCATGATGCGCTCCTCGCCGGTGATCAGCGCCACCGCGCGCGCGCCCTTGAGACGCACCACCCGGTCATAGATTTCACGCGCCAGCAGGCGCAGCGGCAGGCCGATCATGCCCGAGGAATGGTCCAGCATGCGCTCGACCGCCAAATGGGTCTTGCCGGTATTGGTGGGCCCCAACACGCACAGCAGGCGGCCATCGCGTACCCGGGGACGGCTGACAGAAGGCGGAACCATGATAATCACAGGGTGGGACGCCCGCCGCTTTCAGTCAAGCATGATTGAGCTGAAATGGGCACGGTTTGACTCTGGCTGGCCGGTCCCGTAATACTGCGTTGCAACATAAAACTAAGGGCGAGAGCGCGAATGACCGACCGGAAATCCCTGCAACGCTGGCGCGAGCGGGCGACCAAGGAGCTCAAGGGCAAGGACCCCGACAGCCTGGTCTGGCACACCCCGGAAGGGATTGCGGTCAAGCCGCTCTATAGCGCCGCCGATCTTGAAAAACTCGAGGCGCTGGACAACCTGCCGGGCGAGTTTCCCTTCATGCGCGGGGTGCGCGCCACCATGTATGCCGGCCGGCCGTGGACGGTGCGCCAATATGCCGGTTTTTCCACCGCCGAGGAATCCAACGCCTTTTACCGCAAAAACCTGGCCGCCGGGCAAAAGGGCCTGTCGGTGGCCTTCGATCTGGCGACCCACCGGGGCTATGATTCCGACCACCCGCGGGTGGTTGGCGACGTCGGCAAGGCGGGGGTGGCGATCGACACCGTCGAGGACATGAAAATCCTATTCGACGGCATTCCCCTCGACGAGATGTCGGTGTCGATGACCATGAACGGGGCGGTGATCCCCAATCTGGCGTTTTACATCGTCGCCGCCGAGGAACAGGGGGTGGCGCGCGAAAAACTCTCGGGCACTATCCAGAACGACATCTTGAAGGAGTTCATGGTCCGTAACACCTACATCTATCCACCCGCCCCGTCGATGCGCATCGTCTCCGACATTATCGGCTACACCTCGCGCCACATGCCCAAGTTTAATTCGATCTCGATTTCCGGCTATCACATGCAGGAGGCCGGCGCCACCCAGGTGCAGGAGCTGGCCTTCACCCTCGCCGATGGCATGGAATATGTCCGCTCAGCGATAAAATCGGGGCTCGATATCGACGCTTTCGCCGGCCGGCTGTCGTTCTTTTTCGCCATTGGCATGAATTTTTTCATGGAGGTCGCCAAGCTGCGCGCCGCCCGCCTGTTGTGGGCCCGCATCATGAAGAACCTGGGGGCGCAAAACCCGCGCTCGATGATGCTGCGCACCCATTGCCAGACCTCGGGCGTCAGCCTGACCGAGCAGGACCCCTATAACAATGTGGTGCGCACCACCATCGAGGCCATGGCCGCCGCGCTGGGCGGCACCCAGAGCCTGCACACCAATGCGCTCGACGAGGCGATCGCCCTGCCGACCGAATTTTCCGCCCGCATCGCCCGCAACACCCAGTTGGTGCTGCAAGAGGAAACCGGCATCACCAGGGTGGTCGACCCGCTGGCCGGCAGCTATTACGTCGAAAGCCTGACCGCGGCGCTGGCCGACGCGGCCTGGGCGCTGATCGAGGAGGTCGAGGGCCTGGGCGGCATGACCAAAGCGGTGGAAAGTGGCATGCCCAAGCTGAAGATCGAGGAAGCCGCGGCGCGCAAGCAGGCGCGTATCGACCGCGGCGAGGAAGTGATCGTCGGGGTCAATAAATATCAGCTCGAAGCCGATGAGGAAATCGAGGTGCGCGACATCGACAATTCGGCGGTGCGCGAGGCCCAGATCGCCCGCCTCAAACAGGTGCGCGCGGCGCGCGATGAAGCCGCCTGCCAGGCGGCGCTGGCGGCCCTGACCGAGGGCGCCAAAAGCGAGGGCAACCTTTTGGCGCTGGCGGTCGACGCCGCCCGGGCGCGGGCCACCCTGGGCGAAATTTCCGACGCCATGGAAAAGGTTTTTGGTCGCCACCGCGCCGATATCCGCTCGATCTCGGGGGTCTACGGCGCGGCCTATGACGGCGACGAAGGGTTCGCCAAGATTCAGGCCGATGTCGCTGCCTTCGCCGAAAAAGAAGGCCGCCGACCGCGTATGCTGGTGGTCAAAATGGGCCAGGACGGCCACGACCGCGGCGCCAAGGTGATCGCTTCCGCCTTCGCCGACATCGGCTTTGACGTTGATGTCGGACCGCTGTTCCAGACCCCGGCGGAAGCCGCCCGCCAGGCGGTCGAGAACGATGTTCATGTGGTCGGGGTGTCCAGCCAGGCGGCAGGTCATAAAACCCTGGTGCCGCAACTGATCAGGCAATTACGCGAACAGGGCGCCGGTGATATTCTAGTGATCTGCGGCGGCGTGATTCCGCAGCAGGATTACGAGACCCTCTATCAGGCCGGCGTCGCCGCCATTTTCGGTCCCGGCACCAATATTCCGGCCGCCGCCGCCGAGGTCATGGCCCTTTTGACCCGGCGCAATTCGCCGCTTTAAAACGATGACCGACGCCGCCAACCGCCTCGCCGCTCGCCTGATCGCCGGCGACCGGCGGGCGTTGGCCCGCGCCATCACCGTGGTGGAATCAACCCGGCCCGATCATCAGCGCCAGGCGCTGGCGCTGCTCGATGCGGTGATGCCGCACACCGGCCAGGCCATCCGGCTGGGTTTTTCCGGACCGCCGGGGGTCGGCAAATCGAGCTTTATCGAGGCCTTCGGCTGTTTTCTCACCCAGGCCGGCCACAAGGTGGCGGTGCTGGCGATCGATCCCTCGTCGGCCCGCGGCGGCGGCTCGATCCTGGGCGACAAGACCCGCATGGAGAAGCTGGCCGCCGATCCACGCGCCTTCATCCGCCCCTCGCCCTCGGGCGGCGCGCTGGGCGGGGTAGCGCGGCGCACCCGCCAGGCGCTGCTGCTGGTCGAGGCCGCCGGCTTTGACGTGGTGATCATCGAGACTGTCGGGGTTGGCCAGTCGGAAACGGCGGTGGCCGACATGGTCGACATGTTCATCCTGCTGCTTGTCCCGGGCGGCGGCGACGAATTGCAGGGCATCAAGCGCGGCATCATGGAACTGGCCGATCTGATCGTGGTCAACAAGGCCGACGGTGCGCTCAAACCGGCGGCCGAGCGGGCGGCCCATGACAGCCGCGCCGCCTTGCGTCTGATGCGCCCCAAAAGCCCCCACTGGACGCCGCGGGTGGTGCTCGCCTCGGCCCTCGAGGGTACCGGCATCGAAGCGGTATGGCAGGCGATCAGTGAGCATCACGCGGCACTGGAGGAGGCCGGCCTCTTGCATGAGCGGCGCGCCAGCCAGGCGCTGGCCTGGATGTGGGCCGCGCTCGCTGACGGGCTGCTGGCGGCCTTTCGCGACAACCCGGCGATCGCCGAACAATTGCCGGCCATGGAGGACCGGGTGAAGGCCCGCGAGATAACCCCCGACGCGGCGGCGGTACGGCTGCTGGCGCTCTTTGCCAAAGCGCGCGAACCCTCTTGACGGGCCGGGCCGCAATGCTTATACCTCGCCCCCGGTTCATGGCCCCCGCGGCGCGTGAGCGCAGTGGTTTTATTCAAGCTAACAGGAAACAGATCATGGCACGCCGTTGTGAATTGACCGGCAAAGGTGTTCTGACAGGCAACAACGTCAGCCACGCACACAACAGGTCGCGCCGGCGCTTCCTGCCCAATCTGAACAAGGCGTCACTGATCAGCGATGCGCTGGGCACCACCGTCAGCCTGCGCATCTCGACCCACGCGCTACGCTCGGTCGAGCACAATGGCGGGCTCGACAATTTCCTGCTCAAGGCCGCCGACGACCAGCTTTCGCTGCGCGCCCGCCGCCTCAAACGCCAGATTCGCAAGAAAATTGCCGACGCCGCTACCGCCTGACGCGGGTTTTATTCAGCCAACTCGAACATCATCAAAAGCGTGCGCTGGAGCGGATTGAAATTATCATCCGAGATCAGATAGATCAAAGTGCGCCCCTGCTCTGTGCGGCGCAGGGCGATGCCTTCCATATTGTCGACGCTCAGCGGATCGGCCAGCCGGGCGATTTCGACCGGGCGCAGCACCGCACCGGGTACCACCTTGGCGGCCTTGAGTCGCATGATGCGCACCGCGACGCCGGACATCAGGGAAAAACTGCGCTCGACAATAAAAAGATCGCCATCCGGCCCGCGGGCCATGCCGGTGGGCCGAAAGCCGTTGTCATAGTGATAGCCCAGCGCCTGCGCGTGGTCGTCCCTGATAATCCAACCGGCCAGTATCCCCTCGCCGGTCTTCAGCTCCTCACTGAGCACCAGAACGCGGCCATCGGCCAGCGCCGCTAGCGCCTCGATGCCGCCGTTTGACGGCGCGTCCTTGAGCCCCGGCAACAGGCTGTAGGGCTGGGGGGTGGTCTCGAACAACAATCCGAACGGCGCGGTTGGCCTGAACGGATAGCGCCAGATCCGATGCCAGTCCTCAAAAGCCACCAGCGCGCCGCCGCCGGGCGGAAAGGCCAGGGCCTCGGCATCGTTCTCGCCAAAATCCAGCGGCTGGCCGTTCCATTTGAGCATCGGGGCAAGATAGCTGTCGGCCAGGCCGGAAAGCCGACCATCCCGATACTCAAGGGTCGCCGAAAACCAGATGCCGCGATCGCCCACGGCAAGCAGCTTGGCGCCATCGGCGCTGACCGCCAGCCCGCTTAGCCCGCCAAAGGCGGCATTATCCGACGACAGCACCAGCCCGCCGCGATAGATCAGCTTGCCGACCCGCGCCCGCCCGGCGTCCAGCTGGTCCAGCACCAGCGGCGCCGCCGAAACCTCAATGACAGCCGGCTCCATATCCTGCGCCGCACCGGGCGCCGCCGCCAGCACGCCCAAAAGCAGGACAGCCACTCCCCTTATCTTACGAATCGCCATGTCCTGCTCCCGGTGCTAGAATCCTCGATCATTCCTCCCCACTCAAGCCGGAGTCAGAAATGCCTGCCTCGCCCAGTTTACTCGACCGGCGCTCACTTTTAAAGGCCGCCTCCTGTCTGCCGCTGGCCGCCGTTCTGGCCAATCCCGCGCTGGCCGCCGCCATCGGCAAGACGCTCGAGCGGGTAAGCATCACCCTGCCCTCGGGCAAAACCGTCGCCGCCGCGCTGGCGCTTCCCCAGGCGGACGCTCAGCCAGCGCCGGGGATCATTCTGGTGCATGAATGGTGGGGGTTGGGCAACCAGATCAAGGCGGTGGCCGGCGAGTTGGCCCGGCTGGGCTATGCCGCGCTGGCGATTGACCTCTATGACGGGGTGGTCGCCACCACCCCGCAGGACGCCCGGCGCGCCATGCAGGCGGTCGATCAGGTCCAGGCCCGCGAGACCATCGCCGCCTGGCCGGACTGGCTGGCCGGTCATGCCGCCTGCAACGGCCGGCTGGCCAGCGTCGGCTGGTGTTTCGGCGGCGGCTGGGCGCTTGATACCGCGCTGGCCGCGGGCCTGCGCGGCGCGGTGGTCTATTACGGCAATGTCGATCGCAGCGCCCAGCAACTGGCGGCGCTCAAGGGCCCGGTGCTCGGCCATTTCGCCACCCGCGACAACTGGATCACCCGTGACATGGTGGAAAAATTCCAGGCCGCCATGCGTGATGCCGGCAAGGAGGCGCGGGTCTATTGGTATGAGGCCGACCACGCCTTCGCCAATCCCACCGGCGCCCACTATGACCAGCCTGACGCCCAACTGGCCTGGCAGCGCACGCTCGCCTTTTTTGCCGAAATCCTCAACCCAGATTAAAGGCGAACACCAGCCCGAGGGCCAGCGGCGCGACATAGCGCACCAGAAAATGCCAGATTTTGAACACCGGGCCGTCGCCGACCTCGTCGCGGCACGAGGCGCGGAGCATCACCCAGCCGGCGAAAATGCCCACCCCCAGGCCGCCCAGCGGCAGCATGATGTTGGACACCAGATAGTCGAGCAGATCGAAAATGGTCTTGTCGCGGAACGCCTCGACCGCCGCCAGCGGCCGGAACTCATGCCAGATGTTGAACGAGAACACGGTGACCAGCCCGCCGGCCCAGGCCAGCAGGCCGGGCCAGATCGCCATCCAGCGTTTGAACCAGGCGTGTTCGTCGAGCCACGACACCACGGTCTCCAGCAAGGCGATCGATGAGGTCAGCGCGGCGGCGGCGAGCAGAAAGAAAAACAGCGTGCCGACCAGCGCGCCACCGGGCATCTGGCCAAAGGCGATCGGCAGGGTGACGAAAATCAGCCCTGGCCCCTCGCCCGGGGCCAGGCCGAAGGCGAACACCAGAGGAAAGATCGCCAGCCCGGCAAGCAGCGCCACCCCGGTATCGGCCAGCGCGATAATCCCGGCGGCGCGCGGCAGGGAAACCGATTTCGGCAGATAGGAGCCATAGGTCATGATCGCGCCGACCCCCAGCCCCATCGAGAAAAACGCCTGGCCCATGGCCATCAGCACCACCTTGGGGGTGACCTGGGAGAAATCGGGATGAAACAAAAACGCCCAGGCGGCGGAAAAATCACCCACCACCATGGCGTAGCCGACCAGCACCAGCAGCGCCACGAACAGCGCCGGCATCAGGATTTCCACCGCCCGCTCCAGCCCGCCATGCAGCCCGCGGGCGACCACCAGAACGGTGGCCGCCATGAACAGGCCATGCCACAGCGACATCGCCAGCGGGTCGGCAAGCAGGTCGCCAAAGGCGGCCGCCGTGGCCTGCGCATCCATGCCACCGAAAGCGCCGCGCGCCGCCTTGACGATATAGGCCAGCGACCAGCCGGCCACCACACTGTAAAAGGTCAGCCCGACCAGCGCCGCCATGAAGGCCAGCCAGCCCAGATAGCGCCACGCCGGCGAACGGCCCTCGGCGCGGGCCAGCGCCAGCATGCTGCCGATCGGGCTTTTGCCGCCGCGCCGGCCGATCATCAGCTCGGCGACCAGCAGCGGCACCCCAATCGCGGCGATGCAAATCAGATAAACGGCGACAAAGGCGGCGCCGCCATGAGCCCCCACCATATAGGGAAACTTCCAGATATTGCCGAGCCCGACCGCCGCCCCGATCGCGGCCAGCAGAAAAGCCAGATTGGAGGTCCAGGCATGTTCGCCGCCGGCGCGCCGGTCCGGTTTTTGGCTGTCTGGTGGTTGCATAGCTCAAGGCTCCCCGATGGTCAGCGTTCCCGAAAGATAGAGCGCACAGGCGCCGCCGATGGCCACCCGGTCGTCCCCCGAATAGTCACAATAGACCATGCCGCCGCGCGCCGAAAGCTGGCGGGCGACCAGCGCCGACGCGCCCAGCCGGTCGGCCCAATAGGGGGCCAGGGTGCAATAGGCCGAGCCGGTGACCGGGTCCTCGGCGATGCCCATATGCGGGGCGAAAAACCGCGCCGCGAAAGCATAGTCCCGGCCGGCATCAGCCGGCGCGGTCACGATAACCCCGCCCGGGCTGCCAGCCAGCACGCCGGCCAGCGCCGTCATGTCTGGCGTCAAGGCGGTCAGTTCGGCCTCGTCATCCAGCACCACCAGAAAGTCACGCGCCCGGCTGACCGGCCGTCCCGATAGCCCCAGCGCCTCGAGTAATCCGTCCGGCGCAGCGCAAGCCCGCGCCGGACAGGCGGGAAAATCCAGCCCCAGACGGTCGGACACTGCATCCCGGCGCACGGTCACCACCCCGGAGCGACTGAAAAAGGTGATCTGCCGCCGGTCCGGCTCGAGCACCGAGAATACCGCCCAAGCCGCCGCCAAAGTGGCATGGCCACACAGGTCAATTTCGGTCAGAGGGGTGAACCAGCGCAAGGGCCAAGGGGCAGCATCATCGCCACTGGGGATGAAAAAAGCGGTTTCCGACAGGTTATTTTCCGCCGCG
>Ga0114931_10003433_pt1 | contig 20083 bp, 14 predicted proteins | sample 2SBtaG_FD_89579 | JGI IMG/M metagenome (GOLD analysis project Ga0114931, IMG submission 89579) | Deep subsurface microbial communities from Kolumbo volcano to uncover new lineages of life (NeLLi) - 2SBTROV14_V59a metaG | ecosystem: Environmental > Aquatic > Marine > Volcanic | place: Kolumbo...
CAGCCAAACCAATGCCACCCTGCAGCTTCGGGGCGAAGTCTAGGAGCGGAATGCGGTTATGTCAATTCAAAATAGACGGCGTTACGATTTTTGGCTACTGAGCATACTTTGCTGTCTATCGCTAGTTTGGGTGCAGAGTCGTTCGCCGCAGCATCTTACCTCGCTACTTTGACTGCTGCGCAAACTACTCGATCGGTACTCGAAGCATGACCGTCCGGGGTACCCGATAGGTGTAAGTCACCGGAACCTTGCGACACACCGTCCGCGGCACGTTGATGGTCTCCTGCTTCTCCACCATGTGGCAGACGCGAACCTGATAGGGTTCGACCCGTTTTTCCTGGACATAGCGGCAAACGGTCACCGGAATCTGACGAACCCGTTCTTCTTGCACGAAGTGGCAAACGCGAACCGGCACCTTTTTCTCCACGCGTTCCACCACTTGGCGACACGTCGTATGGGGCACCATGCGAACTCGTTCTTCTTGCACTATCCGACACGTGCGTACTGGAATCTTGCGAACTCGCTGCTCGGATACGTAGCGACATACTTGCACCGGTATCTTCTGCACGACTTCCTGGGGACAGTACTGGGTCACCGGCACCTGTTGGGCCACAAGGTTCGGTTTCCACACCTTGGCGACCACTTGCTGAGCCGGGGCCCGCACATTTGCCCACACCAGACCGGGGCGTTGATATTGCAAGAGACCGGTGGTCGGATTCACCACGGGTGCGGCCGGCATCCAAGTCAGCCCGCGGCGCACAACGGGCCCCGGCACAACAGAAACTTGATCGACATAGCAGCCCTGATCGGCGTAACGAGTTTCATAGCGCACCACCGGTCGCATCACCGTATAGCGGCGTTCTTGTTCGACCGTCTCGGTCACCGGCCGCATTACGGTGTAACGCTCTTCCCGCTCGCTGGTTTCCCACACCGGACGTTGAACCTTGTAGCGCTCTTCGCGTTGCTCCGTTTCCACCACATTGCGTACACGGTTGTAACTTTCATCCCGGACCTGCGTTTCCCAAACGGGACGTTGAACCATATACCGCTCTTCGCGGATACTTGTTTCCCGCACGGGGCGAGTGACCATGTAACGGCGCTCGCGCGTCTGGGTTTCCCATACCGGCACTTTGCGCGTGATTTGTTGCTGCTGGTAGACGGTTTCCCGCACGAGCCGATAGGCTGTCACTTGATGTTCTTCGTAGACCGTCTGACAGACGACCCGATAGGCCGGACAACAGGCGTCGCCCTGGGCAAGAGCGCGCACCGAAACAACGCTGCCCAAGACCATGAAAAACAAAGCAATTAAAAAACCCGTACGGAAGGCGTTCATACCCTCAACCCCACGCTTGTTGTTAGAAAAGAAACCAGTGGCACACATTCGTCGGCCCGGTCCATGGAAAAGGATCCCTCTTTGAGAGTCTTGCGGACAAACGGTCGCATTGCAAATAGTCACTGCCAAGAATTGCTGCTAGCAAAAATACGAAGTAACGACAGGACCACGGTTTGCGCCGTTCTGCCGACTTTGTCACCTTTCAATGTGCGCTGGGTTATGCCGGGACTTCAATGAGAGAATTGCCTCCAACGTGCGAAAAGGCTTGTCGCCAGCCCTACAATCGCTACAGCCGGAAAACTTTGCCATCACCCAACGCCGCGGACGCCCAGAGGCCGCCTATCGCGAAGCGCCGTACTGTTCCAGCAGACGTCGACCCCTTTTGATCAGCGGCTCGGGAATCGGACCCGCAACCTGCTCCTTGGGAGCCGTATCGACGAACCGCCGCACTGCGCCGATCAACTCCGTAAGATCGGCGTGCGGGTTCTTCTCGAAGAGCGCCCGCGCCGCTTCCAAGGCGTTTTTCAAAATGGTATTGCGTTTGAAGGTTTGCAAGGCGGGCGAGTTCTCTTGAGCAACACTGCCGGCGATCGCAGCGGGATCGAACATCTCGATCACCGCCTCGGTCGCGCGCAAGTTGCCGCGGCGCGCCAGTGCCAAGGCCGCGTTATAGCGCGCGTCGGCATAGAGATCGTCCGTGAGTTTCTCCAGTTCGTCCGTCAGTCGCCCGTCGGCATCTTGCTGGAGCGCGAACAGGCCCAGGGCGTAGGCCGTCTGCGCGCGAATCAAATCATCCTGATCGTTGGCCAATTGGACAAGTGTTTCGACCAAATCCGGATCTTCAAGCGTCTGAGGCGGTTGCATCGTGTGGAAGGAATACTGCAGAACGGCCAGGGCATTGATGGCCTCGCGACGAACATCTCGCTCGACGTCCTCGCGGGCTGCCTTGAGCAGCACGCCCAACCCGTCGCTAACATAAAACTCGCCGAGAACGCGACACAAAAAGTAACGCATCTCGATCGAGTTGTCGTCGGTACGGCCCGCGTCGACTTCTTCGCCGAGCATCTGTGCCAATTGCGAAGCCAGATAGGCGTTGTGTTTTAACTTCGGATAGCGCTGCTCCAATCTGAGCATGTCGGCCAACTCCTTGGCCTGCTGCCAACGGGCTGGGTTCGAACTGCGCAACGCCTGGACGATTTTGTCGGGATCTTGCTCCCCCCGAGTGGCCAAGGTGGTCACCAGCAGCCACAGAAGCACCACAAACAGGACGATTACCGCCGGCACGACAAACAACTGCAAGATAAATCGAGCGCTGGGCGGTTCGACCGGCGGCAGCAACTGGTCGGGAGAAACGGGCGATCCCGCGACGGAGTTGTCCGCGGCGCCGGTCGATGGAGGGGGAGATACTGGGTTGGAGGTCATCTTGTTTCGTGCAAAGATAAAGCATTGCTCAGCAATGCGGAGCATCAGGGGGGTGAAAAGTTGCTTCGCCAGCCGGCCAACAACACTCCTTTAGGTTAACAAAGAGATTCTCAAGCGGCGAGGGCCTCTGTGGAGCGCCCAGAGTCCGGCCAGATTGACATCCCTTGGATTCCGATCCTCGACTCTGAACCAGTTTCCGATCTACCACAAAACAACTTCCATGCAACGCTTGGTACTAACGCTCGACACCCCGGCGGAGAATTTGGCCTTGGACGAGGCCTTGCTCGACGCCGCCGAAGCGGGCGAAATCGCACAGGGCGTGCTCCGGGTTTGGGAGCCCGCTGAGTATTTCGTGGTCTTGGGCAGATCCTCCCCTGTGGAAAAAGAGGTCGACCTCCAGGCTTGTCGTCGCGACGCTATAGCCGTACTGCGCCGCAGCAGCGGCGGGGGGACAATTGTCGCTGGGCCGGGCTGCCTCATGTTTGCGGTCGTGCTGGACTACGCGGCGGCCCCCCAGTTGCGGGCCGTCGACGTCGCCCATCGTTTCGTGCTAGGGCGAATCGCCGCCGCCTTGGCCGAGTCGGCGCTCAACGTCGCACGCGCTGGCATTAGCGATTTGATCCTTCCGGGCGCCGGCAGCGAGGCCAACTCGCTGAAGTTCTCGGGAAACGCACTGCGCTGCAAGCGCAAGCACCTGCTGTATCATGGCACGCTGTTGTACGACTTTGATCTAGACCGCATCGGTCGTTGGCTCGGCTTGCCACACCGCCAACCAAAGTACCGCTCGAACCGTGGTCACACGGAGTTTGTTAGAAACATTCCGTTGTCGCGCACTGCCCTGGTGGAAACACTCGTTCGTTGCTGGAACGCCCACACGGAGCTCAACACTTGGCCGCGGGAACGGGTGGCCCGACTTGTGCGAGAAAAATATGAACGCGGCCCCGATTGGCCGAGGCACACGTCCCTAGTCCGGCCGACAGGCGATTAGCTTCGCGTCCACCACACCTCCAACCACCACACAACATGTATCGCCGGCCACTCCTAGAAATGTTGGACCGCTACCTCCGCCAGCATCCCGAGGAAGCGGACGTCGTGGAGCGGATCCAACACCTGGCGACGAACTCGCCCGATTGTTTTCTGCGGACCTGTCGGCCGGGGCACATTACAGGCTCCGCCTGGGTGCTGTCGCACGATCGCGGAAAATGTTTGCTGCTGCACCACGCCAAGCTCAATCGTTGGCTGCAGCCGGGCGGCCACGCCGACGGCGACGGCGACGTAGCCGCGGTTGCCTTGCGCGAAGTGCGTGAGGAAACGGGTTTGACTCGCTTGGAACTGGTGCGCGAGGAGGGTTTGCTGACGCCGCTGGACGTGGACGTCCACCGGATTCCAGCGCGTTTGGACGACGCCGGCAACGTCGTGGAAGATGCCCATGAGCACCATGACATCCGCTTTTTGATAGTCGCCGCAGCAGGGCAGAACCTCGTTCGCAGCAACGAATCGAACGACCTGCGGTGGTTTGGTCGCGACGACCTGCCGCGGGTCACCCACGAGGAAAGTGTGCTGCGGATGCTTCGCAAGGCAGGACCGTTCGTCTGAGCCTGACATCAGCCAAAGGCTTTCTAGGTTTCTGCTCCCTTCAAGCAGTACACTTCTCAGTGGCAACGCGTCGTGATAAAGTGGTCTCCGTTCTCAGCCTTTATTCTCAGTAGCCGAAAACCAAGGAGCGAATATGGCCACCGCACATGAACCGGTTCCAATTCGCCGAGAAGATCTGCCGGAAGGCAAGGTTTTGTGCGAATACTGCACCGCCAAGTGCTGTCGATACTTTGCCCTGCCGATCGACACGCCGGAAACGTTCAAGGATTTTGAGTACCTGCGCTGGTTTTTGCTGCACGATCGGGCCAGCGTCTTCAAGGAAGACGATGATTGGTACTTACTGGTGCATACCACGTGCAAGCACCTGCAGTCGAACAATCTCTGCGGCATCTACGAAACCCGGCCCAATATCTGCCGTGAGTACACCACGGACAACTGCGAATACGACGACGAGTGGACCTACGAATTCTATTTGGAAACCCCGGAGCAGGTGGCCGAGTACACCGCAGCGGTCGTCCAACCGAAAGGCCAGAGCATCCGCAGTCGCAAGCCGGAGTTGTTGCCCGTGTTGTAGGGCGACTGGATGGCCGCGGTCGGGGACGCCGCGGCTCACTTCCATGGCGTGTACGTTCTGGCTTCTGCCATCTTCCTTTCTACATCTTACATTTCACATTCTCCCATGGCTGGTAAAATACCGCCCCGCACATTAAAAGGTTTTCGCGATTATCCGCCTGCCACGATGATCCCCCGCGAATGGATGATCGACGCGGCCCGGCGGGTCTATCGATCCTATGGCTTCAGCCCGATCGACACGCCCGCGCTGGAGCATCTGGAGATCCTGCTCGGTAAAGGCAGTGAGGAAACAGACAAACAGCTTTATCGGTTCGTGGACCATGGCGGCCGGCCGGTAGGATTGCGGTTCGATTTGACGGTGCCGCTGGCGCGCTTCGTGGCCCAACATATCCAGGAATTGGGCACGCCTTTCAAGCGGTATCAGATCGCCAACGTGTGGCGCGGCGAAAACACCCAGCGCGGCCGCTACCGGGAGTTTATGCAGTGCGACTTCGACACGATCGGCACCGAGTCGACCACGGCCGACGTCGAAACGGTGCTCGTGATCCACGACCTGATGCGGGCCTTGGGTTTCCAGCGGTTTACCATTCGCGTTAACAACCGACTGGTTCTCAACGGCCTCTTGGAAAAGCTGGGACTGGCCGCACAGGCTCCGCTGGTGCTGCGCACGCTCGACAAACTATCCAAGATCGGCCCCGAGGCGGTCGTGGAGCAGCTCGCGAAGGTTGCCGACGCGTCTGCCAAACAAGCCGGCGCGGTACTCGAACTGGCGATGCTCACAGGCAACAACACCGACGTTTTGCCACAGCTAGAGTCGCTCGTGGCCGACAACGAGACCGGCCAGCGTGGAGTCGCCCAACTGGCAGACTTGCAAGACGCCGTCGCCGCGGCAGGCGTACCCCACGAGCGATTGCAACTCGATCTGTCGATTGCCCGCGGCTTGGATTATTACACCGGCATGGTGGTGGAAACCTTTCTCGACGAACTGCCGGGGATCGGCAGCGTGTGCAGCGGCGGTCGCTACGACAACCTGGCGCAGCTCTACACCCATCAGCACTTGCCGGGCGTAGGCGCCTCGTTGGGCCTCGATCGGCTGCTCGCCGCCAGGGAAGAACTCGACCTGATCGAGCAAGTACAAACCACGGCCCAAGTGTTGATTCCTTTCTTCGATGCCGACCGGCGCAACGACTACTTGCGGTTGGCCGCTCAGCTGCGCGCGGCCGACATTCGTGTGGAGTTTTTCCCCGAGCCCAAGAAGCTGGGCAAGCAGTTGCAATACGCCAACCGCCGAGGTTTTCGCGTGGCGCTGATCATCGGCGGCGACGAATTTGCCGCGGGGGAATGTCAGGTCAAGAACCTGGACAGCGGCCACAGCCAAACGGTGGCACTGGCCGAGGACGCCGAGGCGGTCATCGACGCGGTGCGCAGCCTACTCACAGCGTGACTGAACGAGCAGATCTATCGGACCTTCAAGGCACAAATACTACAAGAATTGAGTGCTCGAAACCCCCCTTTCTTGCATCCTAGATGCTTTTTTCTGCACCTTTCTTCCCAGTGAGCTGCTTTTTCAGGGAGCGAAACGATAAACTTAGTACTTTCTCATGCTCCACAAATAGAAGGACCAGCAGGTGATTGGTGGAACACTAATCTCCGCGAATCAGATTAGCGAGGATTAGTGTTCCAACTCAAACTTGGAACTAGTGAAACTACGATTCTGCTTGGCAATTTTTGTCGTGGCGCGTGTTACGAAACTCTCTAGCTGCAATGTCTCATGGTCCAACGGCACAATCACTACGAACTGGCGTTCGAGGCCTATCTCCGCGATCATCGCGTGGCTTACGTGGCGGTCAACGAGCAGCGGCGAAGCCTTATCGCGCAAGGTTCCTTAAAAAATCTCGATTTCATTGTCACACCGTCCGACTCGGTATCGTTGCTGGTAGACATCAAAGGCAGACGTTTTCCTTCGGGAGAGCGTCACAAACAGTACTGGCGCAATTGGTCGACTTGGGATGATTTAGAGAGCCTGGCTCGCTGGCAAAACAAGCTCGGCACTGGTAGTTGTGCCTTGCTCGTGTTCGCCTACCATGTGATGGGCGCCCGGTCGCCCGTCGAGATGGATCGGCTCTACGCGTTTCGCGATCGTTGGTACGCGTTTTTAGCGGTTCGGGTCGTCGATTATGTGCAGTTCGCCCGTCCGCTGTCCGCCCGCTGGCAAACCGCTGCCATGCCAACGCGTTTATTTCGCCAGGCCGCGTTTGCTTTTGACGAGATTCTTGGCAACCGAGCCGCCGGCAACTAGACTGTGAAATAGCAGCCGCCTCAACCATTGGCCAAGCCATCATCCACCACTTCAACGAAGGAATCGCACGCCATGGCCTGGGGAATTGTTATTTTGTGTCTGATCCTGGGAGGATTCCTGACGCTGCGTCCAAGCAGTCGACAAAAGGACTTCAAACGGCAAAAAGACAATGGCTGACCGCGTTTCGTGGCCCCTCCACGGGTATCCGCCTATCTGCCAGAACCGCCAGCAGCACACGCCGCAAAAGCGAATGCTAGTACAGTAGTTCCAAATGGGGCGTTTGAGTCGGGTTTTTTACCTCTGACCAGTTCAGCGTTTTTAGCTCTCAGCGGTCAGCGATCAGGCGGCGCGATGCGTCCCGTCCGAGGCGTTCGCCACGCTAAAGAACTGGGCCACGGTTTGAACCACGCGATCATGCTCGTGGGGCGATAGTTCGGCAAAGACGGGTAGACTGAGAACTTCCGCGGCGGCTTGCTCCGTGGCGGGAAGGCTGCCGCGCTGGTATCCCAGGCTGGCAAAACATGGCTGCAGATGCAGGGGAATCGGATAGTAAACGGCCGAGCCAATCTGCTTGGATGCCAGGCACTGTTGCAACTCATCCCGACGGCCGTCGGAGACGCGAATGGTGTACTGATTCCAAACGCTTCGACAACCCTCGGCCACCTGGGGAACGCCCAACTTCTCATCGAGCCCCAAGCGGGCGAACGCTTCCTCATAGCGCTGAGCATTCTGTTCACGGCGGGCGGCCCACTGGTCGAGCCGGGGCAACTTCACGTTCAAGACGGCCGCCTGCAACGCGTCCAGGCGGCTGTTGACGCCCACCACGCTATGGTGATACCTCGGATGCTGTCCGTGGTCCCGCAGCGTACGCAAGCTTGCCGCGGTCTGGTCGTTGTCGGTGGTCAGAATGCCTCCGTCGCCAAAGCCGCCCAGGTTTTTTGTGGGGTAGAACGAAAAGCAACCCAGCGTGCCCAGCGAACCGGCGCGTCGATCTTGGTACTCCGCGCCAATCGCTTGGGCAGCGTCCTCGACAATGGGTAGCTTGCCCGCCTGGTCGGCAACAGCCTTCAACGCCTGCATTTCCACGCACTGTCCAAACAGATGCACGGGAATGATCGCCTTGGTGGCGGAGGTAATTTTTCGGGCCACGTCCGCGGGATCGAGATTAAAGGTTCCCGGCACAATGTCGGCAAACACGGGTTTGCCGCCCAATCGCCACACGGAGCTTGCCGTGGCAAAGAAAGTAAAACTGGGTAGTATCACTTCGTCGCCCGGTCCTACGCCCAACACCATCAGAGCCAACAGCAGCGCGTCGCTGCCCGAGGCACAGCCCACCGCGTGCTGCGTGCCGCAATAGGCGGCCACCGCCTCTTCAAACAGCCGGCAAACCGGTCCCTGGACAAACGCGCCGGACTGGCACACTTCGGCAATCGCTTCATCGATTTCCGCTTGCAGTGGCGCATTTTGACGATTTACGTCGAGCATCGGTACGGGGGTGCTAGTGGGTGGCAAAGAATCCGTGGGGCTGATCGCCATGGTTCCTCCTCGGCGCATTGCGGGATTGAAGGCCAGGGAGATTAAGAAGAATCGTAAGACCCGTCAATGGCAGGGGGAGAAACTAAAAAACTGACCCCGGGCCACCTTTCACCGCAGCGGAAACAGCCCCGCCTTGTCGGCGTTTTCCTGGATCAATCGCCGCAAGGCTTGCTCCTGGTTGGCCAGCGCTGCCTCGGCCGATGCTTGCACCCGCCGATCGGCGATGCCGTGGGCAAACCAGGGCGCATCGGTAAGAATCTTCTGTCTGAGTTTTAGCTCGACGCGAGTCCGACCGCCGTTGTTCGCATCGCGCCACAGCCGCGTCGTCATTGCATAACCCAGCAACCGCCGCGCGCCTTCCTTTAATTGGACTTCCGAGCGTATTTCGTCCGGGTCGATATGCACGTCTTGCTGGAGCTTGACGATCGGCTGGCCGATGTACGGGTCGAGCGATTGGACGGTCAACGCGCCATGCAATTTGATCTCCCAGTCGGGATGGTTGGATAAGACGTTTTTCAGCAAGGCCTCGGCCACGGTTTTGCCCGCGAGGCCCACGCTCCCCTCGGTCCACTGCTGCTGCACAAATTTGCTATCGCCGCCCATCGTCACGATCTGCTTGGCCGCATCGGTGCGGACCATGATCTTGCGAACTTTGGTGAAATCCTCGTCAATCGTAAAGCTCCGCTGGGCGGTTTGCTCGGTGGCGTACTCGCCGCGAAAGATCAGCCCGCCGCCAAACGCCACCACAAGAACGAGCAGCGGCAAGCCAATCCACAGTAACAACACGGAAGTTTTGCGAGGCAATTTCATTAGCAGCCGAAGATGCTTTCCAGGAGACGTTTTTAACAGAGCAAGACTTCAGCGGTCGTAAGCAATTCGAACAAACAAAAAAACCACGGAGTTACCATCTGCACTTTCTGAGAGAATGTCTAGAAGCCGTTTCAAAACTACCTGGGTAGTCTCCCACGGCCGGAAAATTTCGAACCTGTCCTAGGTTTTGAAACCGGCTTTAATACTACAGCGCTAAATGGAACCGCCAAGACGCCCAGATCGCCCAGGGAGCTCTCTCGTGTTGCTTGCTAATCAGCACGCCTCTTATCCGCGAAAATTAGCGGTGATTCGTGTGCCACAAAAAAACCTCTTGCCCGATCCACGCGTGGAAAACTTGCCTGGAAAACGAAAACACCCGTTTTCTTGGCGTCTGGGCGGTATTCGATTGGCCTGAGTTAGCGCTATCGTACTAAATCTACTCCGCCAGCGATATTTACCCATAGATTTACCCATAGATTCTGGCGAAAAACCAAAAAAATGAACTTGCCCACCGTAACCCCCGTCGCGAGACAACTGGCCCTTTTTCATGAACTACCTGGTAACTCCGTGCTGAATATTTCCTCAAATAGCTGGACTATTGTCTATCTCCAGAGGCAATCGCGAAGCCGCTCGCCTGCGGCCGATAAATGTCGAGTTTCTCGGCGAGTCAACCACCGCCAGAGTTGCAACCAACCGGGCCGAGACGCTACGCTATAGGAATCGCTTCTGCCCGCGATTTCCCCAGAACCTTTGCTGGCGTGGGGCCCACGCTGCCTGTGGATTCGGGATGAATTCGATTGGCCGTCCGTGCGGGGGTGGGAATTCGATGTTGGGGTCCATCTCGAGCTGTTTCTTCTCGTGCCTTTCACGCTATGCATGGCAAACCAACTGATAACGGCTCGGGTCCGTTGACCTTGGCCGAGGTACTATGCCAGCGCGCCGGTGAGTTTCCCGATCGAATGGCCTTCGTGTACCAAGACGAAGCCGCCCCGCCCGTCGAGTGGACCTATCGCGATCTGGATGCCCGAGCTCAAGCGATCGCCGCCTGGCTAGCGGAGCGGACCGAGATGGGCGACCGGGCGCTGCTGGTCTATCCTCCGGGCCTGGAGTTCATCGCCGCGTTTTTTGGTTGCCTCTATACGGGAGTGCTTCCTGTACCGGCCACGTATCCCAAACCGCGTCGTCCCCAGCTGCGTGTGGACTCGATCGTCCAGGATTGCCAGCCGCGACTGGCGCTGACCCAGGGTTCCGCGCTGCGTGGCCTCTGCCTCGATCAATACTCGCCCGCGGTTGGTTCGCTCGCTTGGGAGGCCACCGACCAGATTGCTTTCCAGCGAACGGCCGATTTTACACCAGCGAAGCGACAGGCCGACGACTTGGCTTTCTTGCAATACACGTCGGGCTCCACGTCCGAACCGCGCGGCGTGATGGTCACCCACGCCAACCTGCTGCACAATCTGGAAACGATCCGCGCTGCCTTTGGCATCGCGCCCTCCGGCACCGCCGATCGGATTGAAACCAGCGTTTTCTGGTTGCCGGCCTATCACGACATGGGACTGATCGGCGGCATTCTCGCGCCGCTGTATGTGGGAGGGACAAGCCATCTGTTGGCTCCCACAACTTTTCTGCGACGGCCCCTGTCCTGGTTGGAAACCTTGTCGCGCACCGCTGCTTCGATCAGCGGCGCTCCCAACTTTGGCTACGAACTGTGTGTTCGCAAGACCACGCCCGCCCAGCGTGCGGAGTTGGACCTGCACCATTGGCGGTTGGCCTTCTGCGGCGCGGAACCCATCCATCCGACCACGCTGGAGGAGTTCGCCTCTGCCTTCTCCTTGGCCGGATTTCGCTCCCAGGCCTTTTATCCGTGCTACGGATTGGCGGAAAATACGCTGTTGGTGACCGGTGGCGAACACGCCAGCGAACCGTGCGTGCTGCACGTCGACCGCCGGCAGCTGCGCAACAACCAAGTAGCATGCGTCGACGCTTCGCACGTCGATGCGTGGGCGCTGGTCAGTTGCGGCAAGTCTCGCAATGGCCAAGGCGTGGCCATTGTCGATCCTCAATCGCAGCGCGTCTGCCCGGACGGCGACATCGGCGAGATTTGGGTCCGCGGCGAGTCGGTCGCCCGCGGCTATTGGAATCAGGACAGCCTTAGCCGGGAAACGTTTCAGGCCCGTTCCACGAATGGCGACACAAGCAATGGCGCCCCAGGGCCCTATCTCCGCACGGGCGACTTGGGCTTTCAGTGGGAAGACCAACTCTACGTCACCAGTCGGCTGAAAGACGTGATCATCATTCGTGGCCGCAACCATTATCCCCAAGACATCGAACGCACGGCGCAAGCATCCCACGCGGCGGTCGACCTCGGCGCGGCGTTTTCCGTGCAGAAAGAGCGGCAAGAGCAGCTCGTGGTGGTGCATCAAGTGCATCGCGAACACCGACGCTCCAACCTCGAACAAGTGCTGCAGGCGATCCGTACGGCAATTGTCGAGGAACATGAACTCGATCCGGATGTAATCGCGCTGATACGGCCAGCCAGCTTGCCGCTTACCTCCAGCGGAAAAGTCCAACGGCGCCAGTGCCTCGAAAAGTTCCTGGCGGGCGAACTGTCGATCTGTGCCCAATGGACCAATCCGGCCGGCAGCGACGAGGACCGTTCAAACTGTGATTCGCCGCAGGCATCATTACAGGCCCGCCCGCAATTTCTGGAACATCTGCCACAAGTGGAGCCTGCCCGTTTGGCCCGCGAGGTGCAAGCGTGGTTGATCGCTTGGTTGGCCAGCCGTGTTGGCATGCCAGCCGCGTCGCTGCGTCCCACAACGGCCTTTGCCGAATTGGGCATCGACTCGCTGACCGCCGTCGAAATCAGTCAGGAACTTGAACAAACCCTGGGTCTGCCGTTGCCGCCGATGGTTGTCTGGAGCTGCCCGACTCCCGAGGCCTTGTCCCAGTATTTGGTAGAGCAGTTAACCTCGGAAGCCGGCAATAGCCCAAGCAGCGATGTTGCACGTGGGTAGCTGGCGAAGCAGTCGCTAGAGAGAGGCAGGAGAACATGAGGCGGACAAGTTTGTTTTTTGTATTGTCGTTTTTTCTGGCGGCGGCAGTGGCCGGGAAAAGTCAGGGTCTTGAGAAAAAGCATCCAGCGCGGATGATCGAGGATTTCGAGGAAGAGGGCGTGCTGGAACGCATTGGGACCGCCGCGGGCGTGAGCATCCGCTTGACGCAAGAAGACGTGGTCAGCGGAAAACGGGCCCTGGAAGTTCGGGTGGCTCCTTATTCCAAGCATCAGAACGCTTGGCCTTATATTTCCTTGGTTTACCCACAGGCTCTCCCTACTCCGCTGGATTTAACCCACTATTCCAAGATATCCCTGACCATCAAGAACGTCACCGAGGGTCTGGCCAGAATACACGTGCAAGGTTCCACGCTTCCCTATAACGATGCGGGACGCAATTTTGCCGACGAAGGTTTTTTAATTCCCGGTGGGACAAGCTGGGTGTGTGACCTCCCAGCGGATCGGTTTACTTATTTAGGCACGACCAAGGTGGGAAACCAGGTCGTCCAATATAACGATCCTTCGAACGTGCAAATGATTCTCATTCTATTTCCCGCCAACGAGACCAGTGCGGTCTATCGTATCGATGCGATTCAAGCCCTCTACGATCCTGCCGTCGGATCGCCTGGGGAAAAGCTGCAGGCCGCCTTGCAAGGGATCACGCAAGGCTATGGCGAGTTAAAACAAAAAATCAACTGGAAAAACATTGAAGAGCCCGACCGCCAATCCGTGGAAGAACAATACGCGCAGTTGGGCCAGACCATGCAAGGATTATCTCAAGCCTATCAGGAAAGCCTGGCAAAAGGCTTTCAAGGAAAATATGCCGCTCTGAAACGCGATCTGGACCATGCCGCGAGAAAACTGGGAGAGCTCCTCTTGGCGGACAAGCAGGATTACTTCGTCTGGGAGATCGATCCCTACGTCAATATCCTCAAGGACGAGGCGCCGGACTTCCAGAGTGCGGAGTTGACGAAAATTGAAATCCAGATGGCGCTGAATGAATTTCGCGACCAGGTCTTCATGGTGAGCGCCTGCGACAAAGACGTGAAACTCGAAGTGGCATGCCAGGCGGATGCCAAGCTTCCTCCCGATGCGATTCTGGTTCAGGAAACTTGGTATTTGGAAAATAGAATCGGGGAGGAAACTGGCGATGCGGTTTATCCTTGGACGGGGCCGCTTGTGATTCCTCGCGGGGAAAGTCGGCAAATACGGCTGCGATTTAACAGCCGCTATGCCGCGCTCAAGCCGGGCCATTACACGTTTCGCATCCGCCTGCGAGACCTCGATGCAGGCGTCGAAAAAATTATCCCCGGGAGCCTGGAAGTCTGGGATTTTCAGCTCCCTAGCTACGACCTGCTGGCGAACCATTGCTATGCGGAGTTCAATAATTGCGAGTTTAGCGCCGGGGAATTGACCGCCAAAGCGGTCGCCCACATGAAAATGTATGGGCTCAACCAGGTGTTTATTCATCCGAGCGAAATGCCCAAGCCCGTGGTCGACGCCAATGGCAATCTACTGCGGATGGACAGCGAGGCCTTTGAAAAGCGAGTGCGATGGATTCAAAAAGGATGGCAATCGGCGCCGGGCGAAGAGCGGCTGAAATTTCATCTCGGCATGCAGATGATTAGCACTTTTAATCTCGATCGGCCCGACATCGACTATACGCACTCAAGCCAACAGGCCACGCCGAAATGGAAGGCCCTCTTCCCGCGGTGGTATGCCGCTCTGAAAGAGACGACCCGACGTCTGGGGATTGCGGATGAGGATTTGATTATGGTTCTGCACGATGAACCCAGCGAATCCTGGATGGTGCAGGGCGTGATTCCCTTGGCCCGGGCCATCAAGGACATCGATCCCCAGATCACGATCCTCAGCAATGCCAGCAACACGCTCGCCGATCCTGCCAAGACGCAAGAATTTTATCATCTCATCGATATCTACCAGCCCCATCTGCCCGAGATCAAAACCTCTCCCCAACTTCTAAACTGGGTGCGAAGCAGTGGCAAGACCGTCTGGACCTACCAATGCCTGAGTGGATTCAACCAGAGGAACAAGAACCCCTACGCGTACTATCGGGTGTCTGGCTGGGATCTGGTCAAGTACGGGCTCACGGGAACCGGGTTGTGGACGTACTGCGCCCAGGGAACCAATCCCTGGAAAAATCCGAACGGCGGAATGATTTTGATTTTCAAGCATCCGACCAAGAACGAGGTGGTCCATTCCCGACGGTACGAGATGTTCCGCGAGGGGGTCGATGATTACCGCTATGTGGCCAAGCTGCGCGAGGTAGCCAAGAAAAAAGGGCCTCAAGCCCAAGCCGCTGCGGAAAAATTGATTCAGGATGCGGTCGCCGACATTACCGCGGATGTTTCCGACACCACCCGCTGCGAAACATGGCGATTGCGCATTGCCAAGAACATTCTGAAATTTCAATAGCTCCCTGTCAGCCTATTGAAGAAATCGGGGGGCTGGTCCAATTTTCGGCGAGACATGGTTGTCTCTTCGCAAATCGTTGGCCGAAAACTTGGACCTGGCCCCTTCCTGACCATCGGCCGGTAAATTCTCAGCGGACGGCAGCGGCATAAGTCCCGCGGTTTGAAACATCGTGGGTTGAACGTCCGCGTCCTGATGAGTGGGCGCTGTACCAGGAATCGGTTCCGACGGCACGTCGGGTGACCAAGGCTCCTCGGACGCTTCGGTCGGTTGCGCTGCGTCGCTGGGTAATTTCAGCGTCGCCGCGGATCGGTTCAACCGCTGCTTGTAAGGGCCGCGACTTACTCGGGGCGCATGCGCCGAGGCATAGTTGAGCCGCAAGGGGCGACCGCGCAAGTGCTCGCGCCGAGCGGCGTCTTGGTAAGCTTTTCTGGGCCAGCCGCCTTCGCTGAGATACACGCCGTCGTAGTCCAACAGCGTCCCCTTGGAAAAATGCACGTTCTTCACCGCCACGGCATGCTCGGCCAATGTGCGGAAATAACGACTTTGAGCGTCGGCCAACCGCCGCTGGGCATCCAGCAGCAAATCCAACGGCGCTTTGTCCGCCTCGAAGGCCGCCTCAACCGCTTGCAACTGCTGACGCGCCGCTTCCAAGCGGTTCAACGTCGTTTGAGACACCATGTAGGCCCGTTGCATCTCGGCTACCGCCGCCGCCAAGTCGTGCAGCACCAGATGTTCCTGCTCGCGCAACACGGCCCGAGATCGGCTTAACATCAGCTCGGCGTTGCGAACCGCGGAAAACGCCCGCCGATAGCCGATCGGCACGTTTAGCTCCAGCCCTAACTGCCACTCTTGAAAATCGCCGCTGGTCAGGTCCGCGTAGGCGTTGTCGAAGCGAGGTTTTCCACTTCTGCTGGAGTTGATCAGATCGTCGCCAAACCCTCGCCACCGATAGCGCCCCACCGCATCGAGCCGAGGCAACAGGTGATTCTTGCTGGCGATCCACTCCAGCTCACGCCGCCGGGTTTGGAATCGCTGGCGGCGAAGCTCGACGCGCCGGACGAGGGACTCGCTCGTGACCTCGGGCCAATCAAAACGCACCGGCGCGGTAATCGGTTCGTCCGCCGGGCGCAGCAGCCGGCCGTCGCTGGGCGGCAGCCCCATCAGCATCCGCAGCCGACGTTCGGCGACCTGCACGCCGCCGTTGGCTCGAAACGTGCCGCCGCTGCTGCCGTTGCCGGTGCGCGTGCCATCGACCAATCGACCGCTGAGCGCATTTTGCACGGCCTCTTGAAAACGGAAGAACTGTTCCCGGGCCTGGGCTTCCTTCTCGGCCTCGCCGCCCCGTCGGCCCGTTTCGTAGAGGGCGCGAATCCGCCGCCAGGTTTCCAGCGCCGAGTCGCGGGCGGCGATTTTCGCGTCCAGATCCCGATAGGAAAAATACAGATCCCAATACGCGTTCTCGATATTGCTAATCAGATCGCGGACGGCCAACTCGAAGTCGGCCAACTCGACGTCGGTATTGATCCGCGCGATCAGCACGCCGCCGTAGACGCCCGGCACGTCGGTCGGCCCGGCGATACGATTGTACAACATGCCGCTGCCTTGCAGCAGCGGATAGCGAAACTCGGTTTCCAGATTCACGTTCCACGCGCTGAAGAAGCGGTTGCTGGGAGCGTTATTCGAGTCGTAATTCACGTTGTGTCGAAAGGTGAACTCCGTGCCGGTAACGGCCCGTTTGGTGATTTGCGATTGCAGAACTAACGCATCTTGCTGCAGGATCCGCGTGCCGCCGCCGAAAAATTCGTTGTTCAACGCCTTGTCGTTCTTTTCGCCAAACACGCTGGTCGAAAACTCCGCGTCGAATGCGCTCAGCGCCGCATCGACGCCGAAGCGAGGATCCGTCTCCTGCGCGGCCGCGTCCCAGTAGGTGGACGCCGACCCCGGCGATCGCAGCACCGCCCCGCCCAGATCGCGCAGCACTTTCGATTGCGACAGCGCCAGCTGCACGACTTCTTCCAGGTGAATATCCCAATACTCCGGTTCGGCGGTGGACGTCAAACTAAACGGCTCCAGCGCGGCCCAATCCTCTTCGGTAGCGCTGCACTGCTGGACCTGCGGATACTCGATCTGAGTAGCCATCGTCCGATAGCTGTCGTCGGCCACGTGGGCTTGGAATTCGCGATTGCCGCGCGTACGGCACCCGACGACGATCGCCATGACGAGGCAAACCATCCCTGCTAGCGGCAGTCGTAGTAACGACGAATCGGGCATGAAGACGCGTTGGAGTTCCATCGATCAGCTCTGGCAAACCCATCCCGAGTCAGGACCGGGTAGTCTCGCTTCTGGTTTTCGACACCGGAGAACCCGCAAAACCACGAATTTGCATGCGATCGACAAAGCTTGCGCAGACTGCCAAAGCGGTCTCCACAGCGATTGGCTTCGTCTTTTTGCCGTGGTATCGGTGCTAGCGACCGGGGATGGGCCGCGGCTTGGATATACTGAAACTTGTGATGTCCACGACTGATAGGCACGAAACGTTTGAAACCTCCTGGCGCCAGCTGGAGGATTTTGTGGATCGGCTCCACGCCGCTGCGCATGCGCCCAGCGAGAACGCGGAGTTTTACCGCCAACTCTTGCAGGGTTGTCTTGCCACGCTTGCTGCCACGGGCGGGGCCGTGTGGCTGGCCGATGACCGAGGTCGTTGGACCTTGCTCCACGAGATCAACTTCCATGCGATCGCCCGTCGCGACGAGCCGAATGCGGTCGCCGCCCGTCAATCGCTGCTACAAGAGTTTGCCGCGTCCACCGAGCCGCGCATCTATCTTCCTCACAGCCGAGAAAACCCCACGGACGCGCTCTTGCTGGCAGGAGCGGTTTTCCAGCCGTGCGCAACCAGCGGCGCATCCGCCCCACCGGAAAAGCCGCGGGCTATTGTCGAACTGTTGCTGCGCACCGGTTGCAGCCCGGCCGTTGAAGAGGGCTGGCGGGAATTTCTCGCCGCGGTGTGCCACGCGGCGGCCGAATTTCACACCTTGGCCGAAATCCGCTCGTTGCGATCCGAGCACAGTCTGCATGTACAATCCTTGACCTTGTTGCGCCGTGTGCATCGTGCAGCCGATCTGCGGCGGACGGCCTTCGAAGTGGCCAACGAAGGTCGCCGCTGGGTCGACTGCGATCGGCTGAGCGTGCTTTTGCGTCGCGGCCGATCGTGGCAACTGCTGGCCGTCGGCGGCGTGGATCGCGTCGAACCGCGCGCCGACACGGCCAAGCGTTTGCTGACGCTGGCCGAACGAGCCGCCCGTTGGGGCGAGCCGATCGACTACGCCGACGATGCTGCCGCCGAGCAGCTTCCTCCCGAGTTGGCGAAGCTGTTCGAGCAACATGTCGATCAGTCGCACGCTCGACGCCTGGTGGTCGTGCCCCTGGAGTTTGCCGAAGACACCGGCCAGACGCACCCGCAAGCCGCTGTGCACGGCCAGCCGTCGGTGGTGCTGGTGGCCGAACAGTTTGACGCTGCCGCGGACCTCTCGCGGCAACGCGTGGTCGAGTTGGCCCAACTCTGTGAACCCGCCTTGCAGCAGGCGGTGCGACTGGACCGTTTTCCACTGCGCACCTGCCTGCGTTGGGCCGACCGCTGGTCCCGTCTGCGGGCGTCGTGGGGCTTGAGTCGCGTCGGGTTGGCTCTGGCGGCAGCGGTGGTTGTCCTGGCGGCGCTGGTAGGGGCGCCCTGCGATTTTGAAGTCGAAGCGCCCGCGATCTTGACGCCGCTGGTCGAGCGCAACGTGTTCGCCACGGCCAACGGCGCCGTGGCCGAGGTGCGCGTCGCCCACGGCGACCAGGTCCAGCCGGGCGACGTGTTGGCCGTGCTGCGCGATCCCCAGTTGTCGCTGGACCTGCAGCGCGTGCAGGGAGAAATCGAGACGGTCGGCAAGCGGCTGGAGGCGATCGCCGTGGTGCGCACCGACCGCCGTGTGCGCGAAGAGACCTCGCCGCAAGGCTTGCCTCTCTCGGCCGAGGCCCAACAGCTTCAGCAGCGATTGGCCAGCCTCCGGCAGCAACGGGAGATTCTTCAACGCCGCCGAGAGTCGCTCACCCTGCGCAGTCCCATTGCCGGCCAGGTGCTCACCATGGACGTGCAGAATCTGCTGCGCGCCCGACCGGTGCAGCGCGGGCAAATCCTGTTTACCGTGGCCGATCCGACCGCCGGTTGGCAACTGCTGGCCCAGGTGCCGCAGGATCGCATCGGTCACGTCGTGGCCGCCCAGCAACGGGTCGAGGAACCGTTGCCGGTGCGTTTTCGCTTGGCGGGCGATCTGCGCGAGATCTACACCGGCCAGCTCGAGTCGATCCGCATCGCGGCGGTGCTCGAGACGGACGATTTGGACCAAGAACCGCCGCCGGTGCCGGTGCGCGTGCGCGTCGACCCGGCGGCTCTCGCCGCGGCCCGTCCCGGCATGAGCGCCCAGGTGCGCATCCGTTGCGGCCGCCGATCGCTGGGTTATGTGTGGCTCTACGATGTTTGGCAAACCGTCTACTCCTGGATAGCGTTTTGATGATGAGCGAATCAACCCGAAGACCCGCGAAAACCGTGCGGTGGATGGCGCCGTGGTTGGCCGCCGTGCTGTGGCCGATGGTCGGTCAAGCGGCGGACCCCGGCGTATTGCGCGTGGAGTCGGTCGTGCTGCGGCCGTTGCACGCGGCGGAAGTGCCGGCCCAACAGACCGGTTTGCTCCACCAGCTGGCCGTCGGCGAAGGAGAGCACGTCGACCAAGGACAACTGTTAGCCTCGTTAGACGCCCGGGAAGCCAAGCTTGCCGTGGCCAAAGCCAAACTGGAGCACGCCCAAGCCGCGGCCAAGGCCAACAATCGCGTGCGAATTCAATACGCCGACAAAGCGCTAGAGGTCGCCCGGGCCGAACTGCAGCGGTCCAGCGAATCGATCGAGCAGTTTGCCAAAAGCATCTCGCAGTCGCAGTTGGACGTCGAGCGGCTGACCGTCGAAAAGCTCACGCTCGAGCGCCAG
>Ga0114931_10003434_pt1 | contig 20082 bp, 19 predicted proteins | sample 2SBtaG_FD_89579 | JGI IMG/M metagenome (GOLD analysis project Ga0114931, IMG submission 89579) | Deep subsurface microbial communities from Kolumbo volcano to uncover new lineages of life (NeLLi) - 2SBTROV14_V59a metaG | ecosystem: Environmental > Aquatic > Marine > Volcanic | place: Kolumbo...
GCGATCTATGCGTTGAGCTGCTCTGTACCGCCTTTCTTACCGGCCCCATCGCCCGGTGTCGATCAGCAAGGCCGCCCAACCATTGGGGTCTTCGCGCTCAATCTGCATCCAGGTTCCCTGCGAGCTCTTCGGCGTCACCGGACCACCCCTCCTGGCCGCCCCGATGCAACGAGGTCGATTCGGGCCGAACCCACCCGCGCTACGCACGCCCGTTGTGTCTAACACGACGTCCCGAGCGGTGCGGACTGACGAGGCACTGCGATGACACGAGGAGCGGGGATCCCCGGGTTTCTTCAATCGGCATTTCGCCGGCAGCTACCGCGAGCGGTTCACCGCGTGGAGACGCCGGAGCTACGAATCGAGGTCCGGGAGGTAGACAATTACCGCTGGCTGCTGTTCGGCGACGGCGTCGTGCAGAGCGCCATGGCGCTCGACGAGCCGGCTCGTCTCGTGCTGCCCTATACGTTCTCTCTGCTCGCGCCGCTCCTCTTTCGGCCAGAGCCCGGCCAGACCGGCGTCATGGGCGTCGGCGCCGGCAGCCTCATCCGATTCTTCGATGTGATGCTGCCCAGCTGCACGGTCCGCGCCTGCGACGCGAGCGAGCCGGTGGTAGATGTGGCGCGCCAGTTCTTTGGCCTCCCTCCCGCCGGCAGCCGCTTCGAGCTCCAGGTGCTCGACGCGCGCACCGCGATTGCTGGCTGGCGGGAGCTCGACCTCCTCTTCGTCGACATCTTCGACGAGGCCGGAATGCCAGGCTGGGTCGGCAGCGAGCCCTTTCTCTGCCAGTGCCGCCAGGCCCTCGGTACCGGAGGTGTCGTCGCCATCAACCTGATGCCGGAGAGTGACTCTGCCCTTGCGGAGTTTCTGGCTACGCTTCGCCACGCCTTCTCTGGCCGGGTGCTGCTCGGCACCCTCCCGCAGTACCGAAACGTCATTGCCCTCGCCTTCGAGTCCGCACCAGGCGAGCTTTCGGTACGCAATCTCGGAATTCGCGCGAAACGGCTGGACAAGCGCTTCCGGGTCCCGTTCTCACGCGTTTTTCAAAACCTCTGCCGGGTGAATCGATGCCACCGTGGTCAGCTCATCATCTAGGAGGCTGTCGGACTCAGGCGCTCGTCGCGAGGGGAAGCGCATGTCCGGTCCGCTCGAACGGTCGTTCGAGGAGAATGGCTGCGCCAACTGGCCCGAGGGCGCTTTTCCGCAGTTGAGCAAGCTCAACTCCGACCGCCTCCTGGAAAAGCCCTGGATCAATCCATCCTGGACGTCTCGGAGCGTGCGTTCAGCCGGCTGGCATGCGACGAAGCCGTTCGATGAGCGAGAAGGTAGACGGGTCGTGCTGATGCGAGGAACGCCCGCCGACGCTGCCGGAAAGCTCCACCTCGATAAGCTCGGCCAGACGCTTCCCGAGCTCCACCCCGAACTGATCGAAAGGATTGACGCCCCAAAGCGCACCCTGAACAAAGACCTCGTGCTCGTAGAGGGCGATCAAGGCACCCAGACGCTCGGGGTCGAGTCGCTCGTAAAGGATCGCCGTGGTCGGCTGATTACCCTCCATCGTCATGTGAGCGGCGAGCCCTGGATCACCGCCTCCGGCGCCGTCCAGCTCGGCCTGAGCCTCCTCGAAGGTCCGCCCGCGCATGAGCGCCTCCATCTGGGCCAGCGCATTGGCGAGCACTGCCCTCTCGTGGCCCGGCGCTGACCGCTGCAACCGAGCGGGTATGATGAAGTCACTCGGCACCATCTGGGTGCCCTGGTGAAGGAGTTGGTAGAACGCGTGCTGTCCATTGTTGCCGAGTCCGCCCCACACCACTGGACAGGTCGCCCGGGCAACCGGGTGGCCGGTGCTCATGACTCGCTTTCCCAGGCTCTCCATCTCGAGCTGCTGCAGATAGGCCGGCAGATGGCGCAAGGCGAAGTCGTACGGGAGCAGAGCTCGGGTTTCGGCGCCGAACCCGTTCCGGTACCAGATCCGGAGCAGCCCTAGCAGGACCGGGAGGTTCCGGTCGAACGGGGCGGTGAGGAAGTGCTCGTCCATCCGCGCCGCACCCGCGTGCAGGCGCTCGAAGACTTCGAAGCCCAGGCCGAGCGCGATCGCGCAGCCGATCGCCGACCACAGGGAGTAACGCCCCCCTACCCAGTCCCAGAACTCGAACGTCTGCGCCTCCTCGATGCCGAACTCCGCCACCCGCCGGCGCTCGGAGGAGAGTGCGGCGAAGTGGCGCCCGACCGCCTGCTCCCCTTCCGCCGCGACGAGCCAGCGGCGGGCGCTGCGGGCGTTGGTCAAGGTCTCGTGGGTTCCGAATGTCTTCGAGGCAACCAGAAAGAGGGTGGCCGCGGGGTCGAGACCCTCCAGCGTACGGTCGAGCTCGGTGGAATCCAGGTTGGAAACGAAATGGGTGCGCAAGGGATCGCGGGCGTGCTCGGCCAGTGCATCGCAGGCGAGCCGGGGACCGAGGTCGGAGCCGCCTATGCCGATATTGACGACGTCGGTGATCGGGCTCCCGCGCTGGCCTCGCCAGCGGCCCGAGCGTACCGCCTCGGAGAACGCCCGGAGCCGCGCCAGCACTTCTCGGACCTCGGTCATCACGTCGCCGGTCCCGTCAGGAGAGACCGGAAACGGGCCGGGTTCCCGCCGCCGCAAGGCCACGTGGAGGGCGGCCCGTCCTTCGGTCGCGTTAACGGCCTCGCCCGCGAACATCGAAGCGATCTTCTCCTCGAGGTGTATCGCCTCGGCCAGTCCGAGAAGCCGTTTCAATGCAGTGGCATCGAAACGATTCTTCGAGTAATCCACGAACAGATCGCACGCCTCCAGCGAAAATCGCTCCGCGCGGCTCGGGTCCCGCGCAAACAGCTCACGGAGATGCACCCCTCGCAGGCGAGCCGCCTCGGTGAGCACCGCTCCCCATGCCAATTCGGTCTCTGATTCCATGTCTTCACACGCCCCGGCAAACACCCGCCACACCGCTCGGATCACCCGTCACGTACCCGGCGGCCACCGCCTCGGCTATCCTATAGCGGAAACTGCCTCTTTGGCCCGCCCGATAACGAAGATCGTCGAATCGGGGCGCGGGCACACGAAGGAAGCCGATGTCCAAAACTCCCGATTCCAATCCCCCCGCCCTTGCCGAAGTGGACCGGACCGCGCTCGACGTCCCTCGCGCCGAGCTGTTGCGGGCAGAGCTCGATGTCTTCGATGGCGGCTCCCCGGGAGAGAACCTGCGAGAGGACGATCTGGAGGACCGTGCGGCGCAGATCGTCTCCGATCTCGTCCAGATCGGACCCGAGGATCTGGAACGCCGCAAGGCTGCGGCCGGCGCGGTGGAATCAATGGCGGTCTCGGTGCAGCGCGAAGCGGCCCGCCAAAGCGCGCTTCTCGAGGAGCCGCTACGCGAGATCTCGGAACGGGGCGAGGACGGTGGTGAGGTAGCCAGCTCCCTGGTCGCGCTCAGAAGCCAGGTCGAGACGCTCGATCCCGGCGAGGTCGAGTTCGAGCCAGGCTGGGCCGGACGGCTGCTGGCGAAGATCCCCGGGATCGGGAGCCCGATGCGACGCTACTTCGCCCGTTACGACTCCGCTCAACGGGTGATCGATGACATCATTCGCTCCCTCCAGCAGGGCCGGGATCAGCTGCAGCGGGACAACATCACCCTCGGCGAGGATCAGAAGGCATTGAGAGAGTCGGGCAAGCGGCTGGAACGGGCCATCGCCCTCGGACGGCTCGTCGATCAAAAGCTCGAATACCGACTCGGCCGCGACCTCGGCGAAGACGAGACGCGGGCCCGCTTTGCCCGTGAAGAGCTCCTGTTCCCACTCCGGCAGCGGATCCAGGACCTGCAGCAGCAGCTCGCCGTCAACCAGCAAGGCTATCTCACGATGGAGATGATCCAGCGGAACAACAAGGAGCTGATGCGAGGCGTGGACCGAGCGGTCAACGTCACGGTCAATGCCCTGCAGGTCGCGGTGACCCTGGCGATGGCGCTGACTCACCAGCGCATCACGCTGGAGAAGGTCCAGTCGGTGACCGACACCACCAACCAGCTCATAGCCGGGACCGCCCGACGCCTGAAGACTCAGGGGGCCGAGATCCAGAAACAGGCCGCCTCCGCCACGCTCGATGTCGAGACTCTTCGCGCCGCGTTCACGGACATCAACGCCGCACTGGATGACGTCTCCCGCTATCGACAAGCAGCCTTGCCGGCAATGGCGGAACAAATCCTCGAGATGGACAGCCTTGCAAAGGAGGCGGAGGCTTCGATCCGAAGGGCAGAGGACGCCCGCCAACACATCGGGTCGATCACGATCGACCTCTGAGAGCCCTGGCGCTCGCCGCACCGGGCTTCCGAACGCTCCCCAGGAGGGCCGCCTGGTCGGCCACCCGGTCGTCCGGCGCGTGCGCCCCATCAGGTAGATTCGAGCCTATGAATCAAGCGCTCGAAGCCAACCCAGCAAAGGAGTTCTATTCCTTCGGGACGTCGGCGAGCGCGTAGCGGCCCGCCCGCTCCGCGAGCCGCTCGAGCTGGCGCATCGCGTCGTCCCGATCGAGTCCGGCGCGGCCTTGAGAAGTCTTGACCGCCGCGAGCGCCGAGCTCGCCCGGCCCATCGCGGCCAACGCTTCTTCGTTCCCGGCAAGGTTCGCCGAGGCCTCCTCGAGCTCGGCCTCGGCCAGTCGGACCCGTTCCTCGAGAGCGGTGAGCTCGCGCGAAACGCCCGGACCCGAACCCACCCGGCGGCGAAGTGTCCGCACCTGCCCTCTAAGCTGGTCCAGATCAGCGCTCCCGAGCAGAGCCAGCCGTTCCGCGGCATTCTGGAGCCCGTCCTGCACACCGAGATACAGCTGTTCGGCTGCCTGGAGATAGCGGCGGTACGTGAGCTCGGCGGGATTGAACCGACTTTCGAGAACACGTGCGAATTGAAGGTAGGCTCGATTGGCGGAATCGAACTGCGCGGCGCATTTCAGACCGACCTGCTCACCGCCCGGCACGGTCCGCGCTCCGCGGACCCGGCAAGCAAGATCTTCGAGGTCCGAAAGTCGCCGGCTCCGATCGCCTCCGAGGTGCTCGGCGACCCGTGCGAGCGTTCGCCGTCGCCCCCGCCACGGCCATGGCAACGCCCAGACGAGCACGAAGAGGACGGCCCCCAGCAGCCAACCGGCGGAAGAGCGCCACCAGCCCAGCGCGCCACCGGCAATCACGATCGCAATCGCACCCGGGCTCAGGGCTCGCTTCCGGAATTCCTTCATCTCGCTGACACCGAGCAGCCATAGTGGACGAACACTACTAAAATAGCAGGGCTTTCCCCTCGAAGGCGCGGTTCACGAGATGCCGCAGCCGATCGGAGAACCGAGCGATGCCACGCAACCGATTTCCCCAACGAGACGTGCCCCCGCTCCGGGGACGGTGGCCCGCACTCGGCGTTCTGGTCGCCGCGTTGCTCCTCGTCGACTTCGGTCCCCCACGTTCGAACGCCGACGATCACGCCGCCGCCAGAAGCGCACCGGCCGGTCGGGGCGGGGAACCCGACAGCAAGCAGACCGAGGCCCTCCGCCAGCGCCTCGCTGGGGAGCCCGGACTGATCGGACAGTGGGCCCTCGTAGGTCGCCGGTCCGGTCTGGTCCTGCGCTTTCGTGCCAACGGCACCTACGAGGCGCTCGGTCCTGGTGGGGTCCGGACAGGCTACTGGTCGGAGCTGCCGGGCGGCAGGCTCGCTACCTGGTCCGACCCGAGTCGGCCGAAGCGAGTGAACCGCTTTGCGCTAAACCGGGACTGGCTCGTGATCATCGACGCGCAAGGCAACTTTCACAAGCATCGACGGATCGTGACGCCGCTCCCCGCAAACGAGCGGAAGAAATGAGCGGCCGGTCGCCCCGCATCGACGCCCGGATCTTCGAACTCGTGACCTCGCCCGTACCCTGTTCGGGGTTCAGGTGAACGAGTATACTCCGCGGCTTTCCAGCACCCGCGGCCGGGGAGGAGGCACAGGAACGGCATGCTCAGTTTTCGAAGCCATAGGCGCGTGCGAGCCCTCGCACTCGGGACCGCTGTGTTGGCGAGCTTCCCGTTCGCGACAGCCGCGGCGGCCGGAGACGCCGCCGCCGGCAAAATCAAGGCGGAGCCGTGCATGGGTTGCCATGCGATCGAGGGCTATGCCAACGCCTACCCCAACTATCACGTGCCGCGCGTCGGGGGCCAGGAACCGGATTACATCGTGGCCGCGCTCAAGGCCTACGCCGCAGGAAACCGTGACCACAAGACCATGCAGGCCCAGGCGGCAACGCTCAGCGAGCAGGACATGGAAGACATTGCTGCGTACTTCACCGGCATGGCAAAGTAGCCGCGGGCAGGGAAGATGACCATGAAGCTCACCCAATGCTTTGCCGCCCTCACCTTGATCGCGGGGGCTGCCGCGAGCGCACCGTTCTCCGCGTACGCCGCCGGCGATCCCACCATCGGGCAACAGAGGGTCCAGGCGCTCGGCTGCCCGACCTGCCACGGCGCCGATGGAAACGGGGCCCGGCCTCGGGTCGCCAATGTGCCCCGTCTGGCCGGCCAGCATGCCGACTACCTCGTCCGTGCTCTGAAAGCTTACGGCAACGGCGGCCGGAAGAACCCGATCATGCGGGGATTTGCTGGCGCGCTGACCCCGGCCGATCGGGAGAACATTGCCGCTTACTTCGCGAGCCGCACAGGGCTGGTGACACTGCACCGGCGCTAAGCCGCACCCTCTCTTCAGAGCATCGATTCGAGCTGTCCCGCGAAACACGCTTTCAATCCCGGCCCCCGCCCGCTCTCGGCAGCCGAGCTGTCCGGGTGTGAAATGAACGAGAATGAAATGAAGTAGAATGGACCGATGGACGCCACGACCGACACATCGGCGGCCCCGGGCAGCGAAGCTGGCCTGCCCGACCCTGATCTGGAACTGGACGTAAAAGGCCTCGACTGCCCCTTACCGATCTTGCGGACGAAGCTGGCGCTCTCCCGCATCGACGCCGGACAACTCCTTCATGTCATTGCCACCGATCCGCACTCGGTCGTCGATTTCAAGGCGTTTTGCGCGCGGACCGAGCACGAGCTGGTACACTTGCTCCAGGAAGACGGGCGCTTCGAGTTCTATATTCGCCGCGCGTAATCCACCCCGCCACCCGCGAGAAGAAGAGACTATTCCATGACCGAACCCATCATCGCGCAACGCTCACCCTACGCCGTCGAACTCGAGCCCGGCAGCTATTTCTGGTGTCGATGTGGCAAATCGGCGAAGCAGCCATTTTGCGACGGCTCTCACAAAGGGTCCGAGTTCGCCCCGCTCAAGGTCGAACTCGCCGAATCGAAGAAAGTCTTCCTCTGCGGCTGCAAGCATTCGAATAACGCGCCCTACTGCGACGGCACCCACAAGTCCCTCGCCTAGCAGCCTGGCGGTTTTCGAGCGCGGGTAGCACCGGCAAGCCGGTTCGCGCCAGTCCGCGAGGGTGTTCGAGGCGCATAGCCGTAGGGATTTGACGAAAAAGACCTTGCAGAATTGCCGGAATCCGCTTTCCCCCGGCGGCGTGATCCCAAGATCTGACAGGCTGCTAGATGCTGCTATGCCGCAGGGCTTCACGGAGCCGGGCTGCTTGCACCCGAGCGCTGGGTGAGCGCGGGTTGATCGACAACACCTTTTCGAACGCGGCGAGCGCCCCGCCGAGGTCACCACGCCGGATCAGGATCAGCCCGAGACCGGATATGGCGCCGAAATGGCGTGGCTCGAGATCCAGCACGCGGCGGATATCGGCCATCGACGAGACCAGATCCTGCTTCAAATAGAAGGCGGTGGCGCGCTTGTTCCAGGCCTCGGCGAAATTCGGGGCACGTCGCACGACCTCCGACAACACCGCGATCGCCTCGTCGAGCCTCAGAGTCCCCATGAGCTCGACCCCATGCCTCATCAGCGCCGCGACCGAGCGATCGTCGTACTGGAGCCAGATCCGCCAGATCCGGGTCTCGATACCGGCTGCCGCCGTAACGTCCGACGCGTCGTGCAGCTCCGCAAACAAATGATCGAGGCGCGGGTCCTTCTGATCGGCTGCTGCAAGACCGGACAGCAGGGCCGAAAACACGCACCCGAGCCAGGTGGCGTATGCCCGGCACGCACGCCCTCGGCGTCTTCGAACCGTGTCCACCATCGCCTCACCCTCGTGTTCGGACCCTCACCAGACCCGTTCGTTTGCCACCGCCGCGCCATGCTCCGAGAGATTCGTCATTCGCACCTGTCCGAATCGGTTTCCAGTGTTCCGGGGTCCATCCGCGGAGCACTCGAGGTTGGAAAGCTCGCGGCTCCAGTCGAGTAGGACGTGCACGCGCGACACCGTGCGCAGTCCCCCGTCCAGCACCAGGTTGCATTCCGGATGCCTGCCCACAACGTTACGACCGACCCGCAGGGGCCCCTCGTAGCCGTCCGGCCCGGTAAGGTGCAATCTCGCGTCCACCGCCCCCCGACCCCCGCGCGGGGTGAGCACGAAAGGCCGATCCGATAGCCAGATCGGACAGGGCTTCGGGGATGTGAAGTCGAGAAGAACGGTTTCGCCCCGCTCCAGCCATTGCACTGTTCCGCCCTGCGCTGTGCCATCGGAGGGCGCCGCCGGTTCCTCCACCGAACACCCGGCGAGGCTCGCGGCACGGGCCATGACCGTCTGCTCCAGGCCGCACTGGTGGGTACGTACATAATCTACCAGCCGCTTGCGTTCACTCAAGTACTGGAGATACCGGATCAGCGCGGTGCGTTTGTGGTTGTCGAAGCAGGGGCTCAGATCGGAGAGCTCGGCAAAGATGCGGCGCCAGTTGTGATCGCGCGACACGGTTCGAAGATCGAGTCGCTGCAGGAAATCGTGCGCCGAGCGAGGACTCTCCATGGCGTCGGCGACAGCGCCCGCCAGCCGGGCCAGGAGCTCTCCCAGGCGGTCCGATTCGAGCCTGACCCAAGCGGGGCTGGCTGCCAGGAAACTCTGCATCTCCTCCGCCTCGGAACGAGGACCCGGCAATGCACGCTCGAAACGAATAGGCAGCTCGGGAATCATCGGCGCCGGCGCCGTCTCGCTCGGATCGGACCGGGTTGTGAAGAAGTCGGAGGCGCTCATGAAACTCGTCCTCGAATCGAAAATAGGGCTCGACTCGACGGAGCACTGGAGCGACCGACCGAACAGCACCTGAAAGCAGGTTCGGAAGGCGCTTTTCGAGACTCCGCCATCTGCCGACGGCGAGAGCTTCCCTCTTCACCCCCTGTATTACTGTGGAACGGGCCGCAATTTCCGGGAATTCGGAAGACGTGCGGGACGAAAATTGTCGTGCCCGTCACATATCGACAGCGCACTCCTGGGTGGAGAGCGGGTTGCCTTTCGAGTCGACCGTCTCCAGGCGGACGGTGAACCCCCAGAGTCGGGCCAGATGCTTCATCACCTCCGATACGCTCTCGTGCAATGGCTTGCGTTCGTGCTGGACGTGCCGCAACGTGAGCGACCGATCACCGCGCAAGTTCACGTCGTACACCTGAATATTGGGCTGCACCGACGCGAGGTGGTACTGGTCGGCGAGCGCGGAGCGCACCGTTCGATACCCGTTCTCGTCGTGAATCGCGGAGACCTCCAGGGCATCCTCGCGATCGTCGTCGACAATACAGAACAGACGCATCTCCCGAATCAGGCGCGGGGATAGGTACTGCCGGATGAAGCTTTCGTCCTTGAAATTGCGCATCGCGAAATCGAGCGTCTTCCGCCAGCTCGTCCCGGCGATGCCGGGGAACCACTCGCGGTCCTCCGGCGTCGGCTGCTCACAGATCCGACGGACGTCGCGCATCATCGCATAGCCGAGCGCGTACGGGTTGACACCGCTGTAGTAAGGGCTGTCGAAGCCGGGCTGGGCGATGACGTTGGTATGAGACTGCAGGAACTCGAGCATGAACCCGTCGGTGACGAGCCCCTGATCGTAGAGATGATTGAGCAGAGTGTAGTGCCAGAAGCAAGCCCAGCCCTCGTTCATGACCTGGGTCTGGCGCTGCGGATAGAAGTACTGCGCAATCTTACGCACGATCCGCACCACCTCACGCTGCCATGGGTCGAGCAGGGGCGCGTTCTTCTCGATGAAGTAGAGCAGATTTTCCTGGGGCTCGGCCGGAAAACGCGCCGCGGCCGTGTCATGCGCCGCTCGCCCCCGTGCCGGGATCGTCCGCCAGAGCTCGTTCACCTGCGCCTGCAGATAGGCTTCACGCTCGCGCTGCCGGGCGCGTTCCTTGGCCGCCGATAGAAGGGCTGGGCGCTTGTAGGTATCTATCCCATGCGACATCAGTGCATGGCAGGAATCGAGAAGCAGCTCCACCTCGGTCTCACCGTACCGCTGCTCGCATTCGTCGATGTAGTGACGGGCGAACACGAGATAATCGATGATGGCGTCCGGCGAAGTCCAGGTCTGAAAGAGATAGTTGCCTTTGAAGAACGAGTTGTGGCCGTAGGCGGCGTGAGCGATCACGAGCGCCTGCATGGTCATCGTATTCTCTTCCATCAAATAGGCGATGCAGGGATTGGAATTGATCACGATCTCGTAGGCGAGCCCCATCTGCCCCCGCCGATAGCGGCTCTCCACCGCCAGGAACTGCTTGCCATAGGACCAGTGATGATAACCGACGGGCATGCCGACGCTCGAGTAAGCATCCATCATCTGTTCGGCGGAGATGACCTCTAGGGTGATCGGGTACGTATCGAGCTCGAAATGCCGAGCGTCCACACCGAGAGCGTCTCCGTAGCGCTCTATCAACTCGAACGTCCACTCCGAGCCTTCCGACAGGTATCGGCGCCTCGACGGATTCGCCGGCACCGGATCGGCGCCATCGTTCATATCAGCCAAGCCCCGGTCGCGTACTGATAACGAACTCATTCCGGTTCACCCCCGCGCCTCACGCTTCTTCAGAAGCTCTCTGAAAACGGGGTAGATGTCGCGAGGCGCGTGAATCTCCTGCATGGCGAAATTCGGATAGCGGGCCCGCACGTCCTCGTACTCCTGCCAGAGACTCTGGTGGTGCTCCGCCCTGATCTCCACATACGCGAAGTACTGCACCGTCGGCATGATGCGTTCCAGGAGCAAGTCCCGGCAGATACTCGAATCGTCACCCCAGTTGTCGCCATCCGACGCTTGGGCGGCGTAGATGTTCCAGTGCCCGACGGGATAGCGCTCGCGCACGATCTCCTCCATCAGCCGGAGCGCGCTCGAAACGACCGTACCGCCGGTCTCTCGGGCGTAGAAAAACTCGCGCTCGTCGACTTCCTTAGCGCTGGTGTGGTGCCGGATGAACACGACGTCGATCTTCTCGTAGCTACGCTCGAGAAAGAGATACAACAGCGAGAAGAACCGTTTCGCCATGTCTTTTCGCTGCTCGTCCATCGACCCAGAGACGTCCATGAGGCAGAACATGACAGCGCTGGTCGTTGGCCTCGGCTCGCGAATCCGGTTGTTGTACCGGAGGTCGAACGTGTCGATGAACGGTACCGACCGGATACGGCGCTCGAGGTCTTCAATTCGCCCCTGGGGCCGCGTTCCGTCTCGGCCGCCGCCTCGGCGGCGAGGTCACCACCGCCGGGTTCTTCGAGATCCTCACTCGGCATCGTCTCGTCTCGAACACCGGCGGCGCCCCCGAGTACCTCTTGCAATGCCCCCCGTGCGGCCTCGAGCTCGCGCACGAGAGGCGCGCGAAGCGCGGTGCGCCGGGCCAATGCGCCCCGCAACGACCGCACCACATTGATGTTCGAGGGGACGCCGTCGAGGGTATAGCCCGCCCGCACGGTCCGAAACTCGTCTATCGTGGTCAGCTGGGTCTTGACGAGATCGGGAAGCTCGAGGTCCTCGAAAAAGAACTCGAGGAACTCGTCTCGCGAAAGCTGAAAGATGAAGTCGTCCTCACCCTCGCCGTCCTTGCTGGCCCGAGAGCCGTTACCGTGCCCGCCGCTCGGAGGACGCGCGATACGCTCCCCGGTGACGAACTCGCGGTTTCCCGGATGGACCACCGACCGCCGCCCCCCCGGACCGTGGCGAAGCGTCGGCTCCGAGATATCCCGGGCCGGAATGTTGACCCGCTCTCCGGACTCCGTATCCGTAATGCTACGGCTCTCGACGGCCGTCGACGCCGCCTTCCGGATCTGCTGTTTGAATCGACGAATGAACCGGCGGCGATTGACGGCGCTCTTGTTCTTCCCGTTCAGCCGGCGGTCGATGAGTTGTGCCACAGATCACCTCCGTAGCGTTCGAGAAGGAAGTCCGGAAAGCGGGCATTTCCGCCCGCGCCCGCCCTCTTCCCGCTCACGAGGCCTTCCGGACCCGCAGATACCATTCGGAAAGCAGCCGAACCTGGCGCTCGGTATAGCCCTTCCCGACCATTCGCTTCACGAAGTCCTGATGCTTGGTTTGATCCTAGGCCGAGGCCTTGGCATTGAAGGAAATCACCGGCAACAGGTCCTCGGTGCTCGAGAACATCTTTTTCTCGATGACCTCTCGCAGCTTCTCGTAGCTCGTCCAGTGCGGGTTCTCACCCTGATTGTTCGCCCGGGCGCGAAGGACGAAGGTGACGATCTCGTTTCGGAAATCCTTCGGATTACTGATCCCGGCCGGCTTCTCGATCTTCTCGAGTTCCTCGTTCAACGCTCCCCGCTCGAAGATCTCGCCGGTGTCCGGATCGCGATACTCCTCGTCCTGTATCCAGTAGTCGGCATAGGTCACGTATCGATCGAAGATGTTCTGCCCATACTCTGAGTAGGACTCGAGATATGCCGTCTGGACCTCCTTACCGATGTACTCCGCGTAGCGGGCCGCGAGGATCCCCTTGACGAACGAGATATAACGCTCCTCGGTCTCGGGGGGAAACTGCTCCTGCTCGACTTGCTGCTCGAGAACGTGGAGAAGATGGACGGGGTTGGCGGCGACCTCCGCGTGATCGTAGTTGAACACCCTGGAGAGGATCTTGAAAGCAAATCGGGTCGACAACCCTTCCATACCCTCGTCGACGCCCGCGTAGTCGCGGTACTCCTGGTAGGTCTTTGCCTTCGGATCGACGTCCTTCAAGTTCTCTCCGTCGTAGACCCGGAGCTTCGACTCCAGCGTGGAGTTCTCGGGTTCCTTCAGACGCGAAAGCACCGCGAAACGCGCCATCATGTCCAGGGTGCCTGGAGCACAAGGCGCGCCGGCGAGATTCGAATGCCGCAGAAGCTTCTCGTAGATCTTCATCTCCTCGCTGACCCGCAGGCAGTAAGGTACCTTGACGATGTAGATGCGGTCGAGAAAGGCTTCGTTGTTGCGGTTGTTCTTGAAGCTCTGCCACTCCGACTCATTGGAATGGGCGAGAATGATCCCCTCGAAGGGTATCGCCGAAAGCCCCTCGGTGCCCTTGTAGTTGCACTCCTGAGTGGCGGTCAGCAGCGGGTGCAGCACCTTGATAGGCGCCTTGAACATCTCGACGAACTCGAGAAGCCCTCGGTTCGCGAGACACAGCCCTCCGGAGTACGAGTAGGCGTCGGGATCGTCTTGCGCGAACCGCTCCAGCTGGCGAATGTCGACCTTCCCGACCAGCGAAGAGATGTCCTGGTTATTCTCGTCGCCGGGCTCGGTCTTCGCCACCGCCACCTGCTCGAGCACCGAAGGCCGCCGGCGTACCACCAGAAATTTCGATATGTAACCGTGGAACTCGTGCAGGCGTATCACCGACCACGGCGACATCAGCCCGGTCAACCACCGTCTCGGGATCCCGTACTCCTCTCCCAGGATCCTGGCGTCTTCGCTCGGGGAGAACAGACCGAGCGGCGACTCGTTTACCGGTGAACCCTCGATCGCGTAGAAGGGCTCGCACTCCATCAGCTCCTTCAGTTTCTCGGCGAGCGAGGACTTTCCGCCCCCGACCGGCCCCAACAAGTAGAGGATCTGTTTTCGCTCCTCGAGGCCCTGGACAGCGTGCCGGAAGAAAGAAACGATCTGCTCGATCGTCTCCTCCATCCCGTAGAACTCGCTGAACGCGGGATAGCGTTTCAGGATCCTGTTCGAGAAGAGGCGGCTCAGTCTGGGATCTTGTCGGGTATCAATGAACTCCGGCTCACCGATCGCCTTCAGCATCCGTTCGGCCGGGCTGGCATATACCGCCGGATCGGCCTTGCAGAGCTCCAGATACTCTTGAATCGAAAGCTCCTCGTCCTTCGATTCCGCGTATCGGGACAAGTAGTGATTGAAGATGCTCATGCTCAGACCCCTTCGAACGCTCGGTTCGGTTGTCGGCCGCCCGCGTGCGGGCAACCCTCATGCTCAGTGCCGGCCGGTACTACGCGCCCGGGCTCCGCGCCCGACACGACCCACGCGCACATGGCAGCATTTCCCGTGCCAAACCTCGAGCCTTCCTGGCCTACCGTGCCCGTGCCGCCGGGCGGGATCTTGGTCTCTGCTCGCTCTCCTCGAAATCTTCGTGACATCAGGTGTCAATACGATGCCGGTTCCCAGTAAGGATATCGACTGGTCCGCTCAGTCCTTTCAGGAAATTTTCCGGCCCCCAGCATCTGACCCTGGATCTTCGATGCCTGATCTTGCCTCCTCACTCGATTGGACTGCACCGAGCGCTGGCGGTTCGTGACCAAACTCACACGTTCGAAGAATTTATGCACGTTACATTTTTTCAAGTAATTTATAATATTTATATTGTAATCTATTGTAATTTATAAGTTTTACTTGAATTCCATTAAATCCCACTGAAGCACTGTCCAAGACACTGCATTCTTCTATCCAGGAGAACCCCTCAAAGAAGTCAAATTACTGGCGGACTTCTATGCGATTACAGCCGCAACGCGGTGGTCTCGCACCAGCGCCAGACATATGACGCAAAGCTACGAGGAATGAACACCTCGAAGCGACTCTCCCCACCGCCTCCGTCCGCGAGACGCACCAGAACGACCTCGGCTTTTGCCACAACGGTTCGGGTGGCGGCACTCACGGGGAAAGCGGCACCGTGCAGGTCGAGCGGGCACCCGCTGTTGAGCGCCAGGGCAGCACCGGGACCAGAGAGGCGAAATCGAACAAACGCGGAAGACAGGTCAACGACGTGAGCGGCCGCGAGCACCCTCTCGATAGCCAGTTCCCGAAGCGGTTCCTCTCCGAGCGTCGCGTCGCTACCGGAGTGTCGAACCACCCACCACTCGTCCGGGGAAAGACGCGCGAGCCGCCAGCCATCCCGTTCAGCGCTCGAGTTGACCGGGGGAGGCGACAAGGACCCGAGCCAATACAGGATCGCCCGCTCCACCCCGGCCTCAGGCCGGCTCCGCAAGCACAGGACGCCACCCGTCGCGGGACTCGCGATCGCCTCGAGAACGACGCCGGACTCGAAGGTGCGCGACCCCCCGCACTCCCAGTCGAAACGCGCCGGCTAAGACGGGGAGAAGCGGCTCGCGGAGGACTCAGCCATGCAAACGCACTCCTTCCGGGTCGAAGAACGTCGGCCCCACTACCCTCAGCGGAAAACACTCCCCTTCCGGCAGGGCCGCGTACACGACCTCGCCCAACCGCCCTCGGCCCCCGGTCAGCAAACCGAGCGCGATCGCGCCTCCACAAGCGTCGCTCCAATAGCTGGACGTGATGTGGCCGACCATCGGGACGGGCAGCCGGGTGAAGGGCTCCGCAACGAGCTGAGTCCCCTCGGGCACTACCCGGCTCCGGTCGACTCCGAGCAGGCCGACCCATTGCTTGCGGTCGCTCCTGGTGCAATCGCTACGCTCTAGCGAACGTTTTCCGATGAAGTCCTTTTTTTTGGAACACATCCCCTGCAGGCCGAGGTCGATGGGGGTCAGCGATCCATCGGTGTCCTGTCCGACCACGATATATCCCTTCTCCGCCCGGAGGACGTGCATGGTCTCGGTCCCGTACGGGGTGATCTCGTGGTCGCGCCCGGCCACCAACGCCGCGCTCCAGATCTCGCGGGCGTACCCGGCGGGCACGTAGATCTCGAAAGCGAGCTCTCCGCTGAAGCTGATGCGCGCGACCCGGGCAGACCGCCCGGCGACCTCCATGGTTCGACTCGACATGAACGGAAAGTCGGAGGACCCGAGGCGCTCTCCCCGACACAGTGCGCGCAGGACCGAGCGCGAACGCGGACCGACTAGCGCGATGGTCGCCCATTGCTCGGTGACCGGGGTGATGTGCACGTCGAGGTCGGGCCATTCCGTTTGATGCCAGCGCTCCAGCCATTGATAGACGGTGCCGGCACCGCCGGTGGTCGTGGTCATGAAATAGTGACCCGGCCCGAGACAGGTGGTGACCCCGTCGTCCATGACCATCCCGTCCTCGCCCAGCATCAGTCCGTACCGGCAATGCCCCGGCGCCAACCGGTCCCAGGCGTTCGTGTAGATCCGGTTGAGCAATGCCAGGGCGCCGGCGCCGTATACGTCGATCTTCCCCAGCGTCGTGGCGTCGAAAATGGCCACCTGGTTGCGCGCTGCCCAACATTCGCGGCGCACCGCTTCGGGCATGTCCTCTCCCGAGAGCGGATAGAATCGCGGGCGCATCCATTGCCCTACCGGCTCGAAGACCGCGCCGGCCTCTCGGTGCCATGCTTGAAGGGGCGTCTCGCGGACCGGATCGTAGAGGTCGCCGACTTCTTCTCCGGCGAGCGCGCCGAACGACACCGGCGAGAAGGGCGGGCGGAACGTCGTCGTTCCCACCTCCCCGGCCGCGGTGCCGGTCAGCTCGGCGAGCGCCAGGACCCCATTGACGTTCCCGAGCTTCCCCTGGTCGGTCCCGAGCCCGAGGACGGTATACCGCTTCACGTGCTCAACCGAGCGGAACCCCTCGTCCACCGCCTGGCTCAGATCGGCGAGCGTCGTATCGTTTTGAAAGTCGATGAAGACCGACCTCCGGGCAGACGGCGCAAGCGCGCCGGTCCGTCCGCGTGCCTCACCCCGAGGAGGCGACGAGATGTCCCGGCCTTCGAACGCTGGCGTGACCGGCGTTGCCCCGACGTGAAAGCCAGCGGCACGCGCGGCAGCGGCCCCCGCCTCCGTTCCCGAGCGAAGACAGGCGTGCAGCGACAGGTGGCCGGCCGAGGCACCGGCGCTCATCGGTCCGTCCTTGGTGGCGGCCGGAAGGAACGAGCCGAGCGCCGCATCGAAGATCGGACGACCCCCTGTATGAGACTGCAGATGCACCGAAGGATTCCAACCGCCGGACACCGCCAGCACGTCGCAGGGAGCCCGGACCCGCCCCTTCGACGTCAGCACTTCCGCCCATCGAACCCGCCGCCGGCCGTGCGTGGCAACCACCGCCGCCTCGGTGTGGGTCTCAATCCCGGAGGCTCGAGCCTCCCGGCTCAGCTCCCCGTCCGGCGCCGAATCGAAGATGGCAGTCTCGACCCCGCGCGAGTGAAGTGCAAAAGCCACTTCGTAGGCGCCGTCGTTGTTCGTCGCCAGCAAGACCCGGCGCCCGGGAACGACCCCGTACCGGACCAGATAGCGGCGCACCGCCCCGGCCAGCATGACACCGGGCCGATCATTGCCGGGAAACAACAGCGGGCGTTCGAATGCACCCGTCGCCACCACGATCTGTCGGGCCCGGACCTTCCACAGGCGTTCCCGAACCTTGCCGGACGACTCGCCCCCGGTTCCGGACCGCTCCAGCAGGGTGACGAAGCCATGTCCGTAATGACCGAGCGCCGTGCAGCCGGTCAACACCTCGGCCGCCGGCGCAGCCTGGAGATCATTGGCGACCTCGGCGACCCATTCCGCGCCCGACTTGCCTCCTATGACAGCCTCGCAGTCCCGGAGGGTGCCGCCGAGCCGGTGATCCGCCTCGGCGAGCAGCACCCGCGCTCCGGTCTGGGCCGCCGCTCGCGCCGCCCCGAGGCCGGCGGGGCCGCTGCCGATGATCAGCACGTCACAGTGACGAAAACGCCGGGCGTAGAGGTCGGGATCGGGCCCGTCCGGGGCAACCCCGAAGCCGGCTGCCCGGCGAAGGATTCGTTCGCCCATACGCCACGCCAGACGTGGCCGCATGAATGTCTTGTAATAGAAACCGCTCGAGAGCACGCCCCCGAGAAGAGCGACGCTGGCCCCGACGTCGAGCTCGAGAGACGGCCATCGATTGACGCTGCGGGCACTGAGCCCGGGATAGAGATCCAATTCGGTTGCAAGGCGATCCGGCAGCGTGTTCGGGCCGCTGCCAGCCTGGACCAGCGCGTTCGGCTCGTCCGGCCCCGCAGATACGATGCCTCGCGGCCGGTGGCGCCTGATGCTGCGCCCGACCAGATGCCGGCCATTGGCAAGCAATGCCGAAGCGAGAGTATCTCCGGCGCAGCCCTCGTAAGACCGGCCGTCGAAGCTGAAGGCGACCGGGGTGTTCCGGTCGATCTCACCACCAGAGGCCAGCCGGAATGGCTGGCGACGGTCGCCCTCCCCGGCGTCCCCGGTGGTCACTCTCTCTCTCCGCCTACACCCACCGGTGTAGTGGACCCAATGGGGTGAGTCGCTCGGATGGTATAGGTGACGGTGTCTCGCTCGACGACGAGCCACCTCCGGCAACCGTGGAGGTGCCACCACTGCTCGCGGTGCCACCCCTTGGGGTTCCGGCGCGAGAACAGGTAGGCGGCCCACGCCGCGTCGTTCAATGCCGCAGGATCCCCGGGACGGGCGATGTCGGCCTCCCCGCCGTAGGCGAACTCTATCTCGGCACGATGACCACACCACGGACAGTCGATCTCGAGCACGACCCCTCCTTGCCTCGTTACGTCCCCGCTCGGATCGGGCGACGCCCCTCGTCCACCCTCAATGGGCGACGCCCGCCGCACCGTGCTCGTCGACCAGCCGGCCAGTCACGAAACGATCGAGCGAGAAGGGCGCGTTCAAGGCATGCGGCGCGTCATGGGCAATCGTATGGGCAAACACCCACCCGGAAGCCGGCGTGGCCTTGAATCCCCCGGTCCCCCAACCGCAGTTGAAGTACAGCCGGTCCACTGGCGTCCTCCCCACGATCGGACAGGCGTCCGGGCACACATCCACGATCCCTCCCCACTGGCGGAGCATCCGTAACCGGGAGAAGGCCGGAAACAGGGCCTTCACCGCGGCAATGGTGCCCTCGATGATCTGAAAGCTCCCGCGCTGTCCGTAACCATTGTAGTGATCGATGCCCGCACCGATCACGAGCTCTCCCTTGTCCGACTGGCTCAGATAGCCGTGCACCGCGTTCGACATGATGACGGTGTCCAGCACCGGCTTGATCGGCTCGGACACCAGGGCCTGGAGTGGGTGGCTTTCCACCGGCAGTCGAAAACCGGCCATCTCGGCCAGCACACCCGCGTGCCCGGCCACGACCACCCCGAGGCTTGCGCATCCGATGAAGCCCCGGTTCGTCTGCACCCCTACCGCCGCCCCCGCCTCTTGCACGATCCCGGTCACCTCGCACCGCTCTACGATGTCCACTCCGAGGGCATCGGCGGCCCGGGCATACCCCCAGGCGACGGCATCGTGGCGGGCCACGCCGCCCCGGGGCTGATACGACGCGCCCAAGATCGGGTAGCGGGCTCCGGCGGAGACGTCGAGACCGGGAACCATGCGGCCCAGGGCCTCGGAGTCGACAAGCTCGCTGTCGATCCCGTTCAGCCGGTTTGCCTCCACCCGCCGGGTAATCTCCCGCATCTCCTGAGGTGAGTGACCGAGATTGAATACCCCTCTTTGACTGAACATGACATTGAAGTTGAGCTCCCCGCTGAGCGTCTCCCAGAGCTCGAGCCCGAGCTCGTAGAGGCGGGCAGCCTCATCCCAGAGGTAGTTCGAACGAACGATGGTCGTATTCCTGCCGGTGTTGCCGCCACCAACCCAGGCCCGTTCCAGCACCGCAACGTTCCTGATCCCGTGCACGCTCGCCAGATAGTACGCGGTGGCCAGCCCGTGTCCGCCGCCGCCGACGATGACGACGTCGTAATGACGCCGTGGCTCCGCGCGCCGCCACAGGGTCGGCCAGCCACGGCCGGCGGCGAGCGCTCTGCCGAGCAGAGCTCGCCACGAATACCTCGACACAGCCGCCATTCCCGATCCTCAACGCTGGCTCAGGTACGCGC
>Ga0114931_10003435_pt1 | contig 20081 bp, 17 predicted proteins | sample 2SBtaG_FD_89579 | JGI IMG/M metagenome (GOLD analysis project Ga0114931, IMG submission 89579) | Deep subsurface microbial communities from Kolumbo volcano to uncover new lineages of life (NeLLi) - 2SBTROV14_V59a metaG | ecosystem: Environmental > Aquatic > Marine > Volcanic | place: Kolumbo...
CTCACCTGGACATCACCTGAGGTCGCGTCGAGGGTACCCGCGAGGATCTTCAAGAGCGTACTCTTTCCGGCCCCGTTCGGTCCGATGACCCCTACCACCTGGCCTCGGGGAACGGTGAGGCTGATGTTTCTCAGCGCCCAGAATTCCCGGTGTCGACGACGGCGGAGCAGCAGCTCCCACGCCAAGTCCGCCGGTCGGGCGTATACCCGAAAGGCCTTCGAGAGCTCATGGACCCGGATGGCCGGTTCAGTGGACGTCACAACACATTGCCGAACTGTGGTTTGAGGCGGCGGAACACGCGATAGCCGATTACGAAAGATGCCGCGCATCCCGTGCAGAAGACCACCCATGCCCCGGGATGCTGGAAGGCTCCGAAGTAGATTGCGTCCTGAAAGCACCACACCATGTAACTGAATGGATTGAGGTACAAAATGGGGCGGAAGAGTTCGGGCACCATGGAGGGCAGGTAGAAGGCCGGAATCAGGTAGACACCGATGACGGAGAAGGCCTGAACGACGTCCTTGAGATCGCGGACGTACGCCCCCAGCGCGGACAAGGCAAAGGCCACACCGGTGAGACCAACCAGAAGCACCGCAACGAGAAAGGGAACTGCAAGCCACGTAGCGGGCACGGTGCCCAACCCGATCGCACAATACCCAATGAGGAGGATGAGGGACACGACGAGCGGGAGGAATGCCGCGATCGTTCCCTTGATGGGCAGAAGTTCGATGGGAAAGACAACCTGCTTCACCAGGTTCGCATTGGCAACCAACGCCAGGGAGGCCTTGATGCTCGACTCCTGGGCCACCAGCCAGGGAATCAACCCGGAAAGGAGGTAGACGGCATAGTCGAGCGGCAAGTCGTCGCGTCGGGCCACACGGACCTTGAACACGAAGGCGAACACGAAGAGATAGACGGCGATCAGGAGGAGGGGGTGGCCCACCGCCCAGAACAGGCCCAAGGCCTGGCCCGCGTAGCGGTCCGACACTTCGCGTCGGGCCAGCTCCCAGACGAGCTCGCGCCGCCGGACCAGAAGGGATCCCAGTTCGCTGATCGCCTGCCAGTGCGGCCTCGGGTCCAGGATCATCCTCTGCGGGCTCCGCGGGGGTCGATCACCATAGGCGATCCGCCACCCAACTCCCACGCTCTCGGGACCCCCAAGGGGAAAGCGAGGTGACCCACAGCGCTACGCGCGCGTGGATTCCACCTCAGATTCCTGCTCCGCTGGGCCCGCCGGACGGTCGAGACTCAGGATCCGGAGCCGCTAGCCGTCCCGAGCCGAACCCACCCGGAGCCATTGGATCCCGCGAGCCCTGGCCGCGGCTGGAATCCCCCGCCGGCATCGTCGACGACCTGGGCCCAACCCCGACCCAGGGGTCCGAGGCGAATCAGCAGCTCGGCTGCCCCGTCGCCATCGAAATCCTCGGCCTCGGGCGCGGTCGAGCCATCTGCCTGGTCGTATCCGTCCCAGCCCGATTGGACCAACCCCGCGCCCAGGCGCGAGAACCCGGTGCGTTCGTCATCGAGAAGCACCACCCGGCTCCCTCCACCCTGGCCAACGCCAACTGCGATCTCTGCACGACCATCACCATCGAGATCGCCAGCCGTGGGCCGCGTCTCCCCATTTCGCGAGTTGTACGCACCGAGATCGATCCGTACCCAGCCTCCGGAGGCGAGCTCAGCCAATCCCCGGCTCGAGTCGTCGAGGATCACGATCCAGCCATTCGCACCCGAACCCAGGCCCACTACGAGCTCGGCGCGCCCATCGCCATCCACGTCTCCCATTGTGGGCCAGGTCGACCCGTTGGCGCCGTCGTACCAATCCCATTGCACCTGAATCCAGCTGGCTCCGCCCGCCGCCACAGGCATTGGCACGAATCCGGCATCCAGGTCATCCAGAACCGGCATCCAACCGCGGGAAGCGCGGCCCAGCCCGAGTACGATCTTATCCCGTCCATCGCCGTCCAGATCGCCACAGGCGGGCCGGACTGCGCCTACCTCTTGGTTGTACCAGTCCCAGTTCGACCGGATCCAGCCCAGGGAGCCGTATCCCGCATCGGGACCATCACGAACGGCCACCCAACCCCCAGAGCCGGGGCCGAAGCCAACGAGTTCTTCCGGAAGGCCATCCCCGTCCAGGTCACACCGGACCGAACGAGGATCCTTGAGCTTCGAGACAGGGATCGCCGCAGTTGCGGCCAGCGCGGAGCTACCCAAAAGGCTCCCGTCCGCTGCATAGACTTCGAGCCGAGAACCCAGAATTGCGAAGCGCATGGCGCTCCGCGCTCCACTGGACCCCGTCGCCGGCCCACCGGCAGGCGAGAAGCGGATCGTATCCGAGTTGGCTGACCAGGGACCCGAGGCATTGGATGCATCGAAGGCACGAACCCGAATCCTCACGGTCTCGCCTGGCAGTCCGCTGACGAGCACCGTCGTCGCGCCGGCGCCTTGCAGCAAGAGCGGAACGCCTCCGAAGGTCGCTCCGTTGCGGGCGAGCTGAACCTCGTAGCCCGCAACCGGGCCCGTCGCGGGAGTCCAGCCCAGCCGCGCACTCAGTCCCGGAACATCGATGACAGCCCGCGAGCCACTCGCCATCGCCAAGGTCCCGCAGACCGCCGTCAACGCCAATATCCGCAGAGCCACCCGAGACAGCTGTCGGGGGTTCGACCGAGGCGGGCAGCTGGCTCCGCCCGCAGGTCTTCTGGTCCGCAACCCAACTCCCCGTGCTCGCATACCCACACGCCCCCGAATCTCCGAGCTGATGCGCTCGGCCGTACTATCGGGCTCGCGATGGCGGCGTCACGTGACCCCCATCACAGGGCAATTCTCCATTCTCTCCCGGCTGCCTTCCCGCCCTCCCTGCGCATGGATGAGCCCGGGAATGAACGCCCCGGTGCCCGGGTGGAGCCAGCGGATGTTCACTTCCCCTCCTCTCCGACCCGCCCTGGATCCACCCCGGCGTCCGGATCCGGAGAGGCAGACCCGCCAGCCCGCTCGCTGGCTCGCTCCAGACCCGTCAGGAGCACTCGACCAATCCGCTCGTTCGAGTGCTGGGCGCGGTACCAGTCTCTCCCTTGGTCCGCGATCCGTTTCGAGAGGTCGGGGTCCTGGGCCAATCGGCCGAGTTCGTGGCGAACCTCAGCTGGCGTTCGGGCGTTGAGGATCGGTGGCATCTCGTCGAAACACCAGCGGTGCAGTGTCTCGTCCAGATACAGGAGGACCGGAGTTCCCAGGTAGAGGGCCTTTGGCGTAGTACTCCCGAAGGCACCGAGAAAGAACTGATCGGCCACCACATCGGCAGCTCGCACGTAGCGAACCATCGTGCGATGCGGCAACGGCTGCACCCACCGGATCCGCCCGCCGAGCCCCAACTCATCCAGCAAGGTGCGCGACTCGGCGACCGTCGCCCCCCAGTCGACGAACACACCGCCCACCTTCCGCCCGGTATCACGTACAAACTGGGCGATACCGTGGATCAAGACGTCGTTCGCCTTCTCCCAATCCGGATGTCTACGTCCCTCCCAATGGTGTCGAGACGGATGGAAGATGAGGAAGTCTGCATTCAGCTCGGATTGCAGCTCCGCTCGAAGCTGGGCCACCTCTTCATCCGAGGCCCGCCAGTCTTCGTTCACGGGATGCGGGACGAAGCAAAAGCGTTGCAGGCAGAGACGCCGGGCCGCGACCACATTGTCGCAGTTGGTCACGAATACTTCGTCCGCAGCCTCATAGACGGACCGACAGAGCCTTCCCGCCAGAGTCGCCTGGAACGGAAGGTGCCGAATGGTTCCATGCTCGTAGGCCAGATACGGCCGATAGCCTGCTCCGAAGGGGATCCATCCATCGGTGGCATAGCCGATCACGGCGTCGTACTTCTCCAGGAGCGGCCGCCAGGGAGCGGCGCCCGCCTCGATGAATCGCATTTCGGATTCCGGCAGGCGCTGGTGAGCGGCACGGGAGCTCGAGCTGCCGGGCCGCACGTCCGCCCTCCCCAGAAGGAGCCGGTGGGCCCCGGCTCGCACCCGGGCAAAGAGCCCGAGACACAGCCAATAGACACGGCGGACGAGTGCCCAGACGCGACGGAGAAGGCCAACCAGGCCCTCCATCACCCGGAATGCAGCCTCCACGGCTCCTTCCAGCGGGCGCAGCGACGAAGGGATCTCGAGCGGAGATCCATGCAGGTCGAGCTCTCGACCCAGGAGCCCAAAGACCCGGTGGAGTAGCCAGGCCCCTGCCACGCGCGAACGAAGGTACCGCTGCACGCTCAGCCGCGCGGCCAGGAGACGCGCCCTCCTTCGCCGGCCTTCGGCACGCGCCTGGAGGTAGGCGCGACAGAGCTCTGCTGGACCCTGGGCGAACCACTCGGGCCGCTGAAAGCCGGCGAGCTCAGCTCGCGACCAGCGGGGATAGAAGTGGCTGCCCCGAGCGGGCGGCAGGTCCGCATCTTCCCATTCCGGACATCCCATGATGTGGTAATAGTCCGGGGAGCAGACATCCACTTCGACGCCGTGCCGACGGAGGATTTTCGCGTTCAGATAGGCATTGTTCGCAATGTTGCCGATCTGAAGAACACGCGGGGGTCGACCCATGCGCTTCTCGAAACGCTGGACCCAGGTGGTCGGAGACTCTCGCTCGCTGTTCTCCTGGATGCGGCTCCCCTGCGCAACGCCTCCAGCGGCGAGCCGATTGTGATGTCTCAACGGGGAACCGTCAAGACAGCTGGCTCTCTGGCGAGCGTGGCTTGGACTCGGCTGCTGCCGCCTTTGGAATGAATCCGCTGCGCGTGTTGCACTGCCCGACTTCGGTGGGAGGCCATGCGGGGGCCCTGGCCACGGCGGAGCGCCGCCTCGGCCTCGAGAGCTGGAGTGTCACCTTCCGTCCCAGCCCCTTCGGATTCGGATCCGACGAGGTCCTCGCGCCAGAGGGAAGCGCGCTCTGGCGGGCTGAGCTTGCGCGCTGGCGGCTGCTGTGGCGTGCCATTCGGGACTTCGATGTGATCCACTTCAATTTCGGACGGACCATCCTTCCGAGCCTGGACTCCCGGGCCACGGTCCGGCGTGCAATCGGCCCGTTTCCCGCCCGCTTGTACACAGCGCTGGCCGGGCTCCTGGAGTACCGGGACCTTCCGCTGCTGCGGCGGTTCGGCAAGACGATCGCGGTCACCTTTCAGGGAGACGATGCGCGGCAGGGGGACGTCTGCCAACGGCGTTTCCGGGTCCATCCGGGCCTGGGCGTGGAACCCGGGTACTACACGCCCGCAGACGACGACCGGAAGAGGAGGATCATCCGGAGCTTCGACCACTACGCAGATCTCCTCTATGCGCTCAATCCCGACCTGTTGCACGTCCTCCCCGCACGCGCTCGATTCCTTCCCTACGCCCACATCGACCCCAAGCGGACACCGGTCCTGGGAGTGTGTCCGGAGGGGTCTCGCCCACCGGTCGTCATGCACGCTCCCACCCACCGTGGCATCAAGGGGACCCGCATCCTACTCGAGGCCCTGGACCGGCTGAAGCAGCAGGGATGCCGGTTCGAGCTGGTACTGGTGGAGGGGCTGAGCCACAGCGAAGCCATGGAGCGCTTTCGCAGGGCCGATCTCCTGGTCGATCAGCTCCTGGTCGGCTTCTATGGAGGGATCGCCGTGGAGCTCATGGCGATGGCCAAGCCCGTGGTCTGCTATCTGCGCCCGGAGGACCTGGGCTTCCTCCCGGATGCCATGGCCCGGGAGCTCCCCATCATTCGAGCCGAGCCCGAGGGCCTCGCCCGCACGCTGCGCCCGTGGCTCGAGGGCCCGCGGGAGCGCCTGGTGGAGCGAGGTAGCGCCGCCCGGCGGTTCGTGGAGCGCTGGCACGACCCCAGCTCCGTTGCGGCCCGGCTCGCCGCGGACTACCGCCGGGTTGGCCCACCTTGCTGAGGCTGCTCTCCGGAGCCCCCGAAACCGTTCGAGGAGCAGGCGACCGACCGTCCGGCTGCGCGGGACAGAGAGGCTGAACCATGTGTGGTCTGGTGGGGATGCTGCGCACGGATGGGGAGGGGATCGACCTCTCCGCCCTGGCCCTGGCCACCGGCGACCTCCGGCACCGGGGGCCGGACGACGAGGGCTACCTGGTCGGGAGTACGGCGCGGGGGCAGGCCCTGTCCCTGGGAGGTCCGGACACGGACGCCTCCCTCTGCCTCGCGCACCTGGGCGCGAAGGCGCCCTTCCCGGCGGATCTCGCCCTGGGCTTCCGGAGGCTCGCCGTCCTGGACCCCTCCGCCGCCGGCCACCAGCCCATGGCGTCAACGGACGGCCGCCTGTGGATCGTCTTCAATGGCGAGATCTACAACCACCCCGAGCTCCGCAGGGAGCTCGAGAAGGACGGTTACCCCTTCTGCAGTGGTACGGACACGGAGACCCTGCTCGCTGCCTGGCAGCACTGGGGAGCGGAGTGTCTGGATCGCCTGGAGGGGATGTGGGCCTTTTCCCTCTGGGACGTGGAGCGCAGGCTGCTCCACCTCTGCCGGGATCGCTTCGGGATCAAGCCCCTCTACTGCCGGGCGGAGCCCGGCCAGTGGAGCTTCGCCTCGGAGATCCCTCCCCTGCTCCGATTCGGCCGCCGTCCCCCTGGAATCAACGCCGCGGCGCTGTTTCGATTCCTGCGCTTCGGAATCACGGATGCGGGCTCAAGGACGCTGTTCTCGGGCATCCAGCGGATCCCCCCCGCCCGGCTCTGGACCCTGGACCTGGCGGCGGGTGGAGCCCCTCATGACCGTCGCTACTGGCAGCTCCCCGCTTCCACCCACGGCCATTCGGAGCTGGGCGAGGCGGCCCTCGCGCTGCGGGGAACCCTGCTCAACAGTGTGCGCGCCCACCTCCTGAGCGACGTCCCCCTGGGCGTCTCCCTCTCCGGAGGGCTCGACTCCTCCTCCATCCTGTGCACCCTGCGCCAGGTGCTGCCGGATCAGCTGCCCATCCACGCCTTTGCCCAGACGGCACCACAGTTCCCACAGATCGATGAGACCCGCTGGATCGAGGCGGCTGCGGGCGCGGCTCGCGCCTCGCTCCAGGAGGTCACCCCCACGGCAGAGGACCTGCGTCGGGACCTCGCCGAGCTGGTGCGCCTGCAGGGGGAGCCCTTCGGAAGCACCAGCATCTACGCCCAGTTCCGGGTCTTCCGCCTGGCCCGTGAGGCGGGCATCACCGTGGTGCTGGGTGGGCAGGGGGCCGATGAGCTGCTGGCGGGCTATCCAGCCTACCTGGGGGCAAAGCTCGCCGGCCTGGCCGCGTCCCTGGACTGGCTGCCGGCGCTGCGCCTGCTCCGCCGCATCGGCCGCCAGCCCGGGGGAGACCGCCGGGGCGCCCTCGCCCGCGCCATCGCACAGCTGATCCCGGGCTGGCTCGAGCCCCTGGCGCGCCGCGTCGCAGGCGAGGAGCTTGCCCCTCGCTGGCTCGATGCCGGCTGGTTCCGGGAGCGGGGGGTCAACCCTTCCGCCCCGGCTCTTCCTCCGGAGCGCAGCCCCCTGCGTGCCCGGCTCCGGCAGGCGATCGAGGAGACCAGCCTGCCCATGCTGCTCCGCTTCGAGGATCGCAACTCCATGGCGAACTCCATCGAGAGTCGGGTCCCTTTCCTGACGCGGCCCGTGGTGGAGCTGCTAGCCGGCCTTCCCGACTCCTTCCTGATCGACGATCACGCCACCGCGAAGGTGGTCCTGCGCCGGGCCATGGAGGGCCTGGTCCCGGACCCGATCCTGCGGCGACGGGACAAGATCGGCTTCGCAACCCCGGAGCGGGCGTGGCTCGAGGCGCTCTCGGGCTGGGTCGGGACCACCCTGTCCGGCGCCGCGGCCCAGCAGGTCCAGGGGCTCCGGCCCGCAGCGCTTCTGGAGGAATGGAAGGCCGTGGAGGCCGGCCGGCGGCGATTCGACTTCCGGATCTGGCGAGGCCTGAACCTGGTCTGCTGGGCACAGACCTACGACGTGGGCTTCGACCCGGGCTGAGCCACGGCCTCGTGCAGGAGGGCCGCCCAGCGCTCGACCTGCCGCGAGGCCGAGAGTGGCTCGCTGGGCGGAAGGTCCGGGGGCCGCCCGCTGCGCAGATACTCCTCGATGCAGCGCTCCAGCGCAGCGGCGATGGCAGCCACGTCTCCCGGGGGAACCACGCGCCCGAGCCCATGGCGCCCCACGGCCCGGGCTGCCTCGCTCTCCTCCGGCGCCAGGGCCAGGACCGGCCGGCGGGCTCCAGCGTACTCCACCAGCTTGCCCGTGAGGATGCCAGCCGTCCCGGGAGCATCGCCCACGTAGAGCCAGAGCCAGTCTGCGGCGAGCTGGTGCTGGAGGGCCCGGCGATGGGTGACGGGTCCCTCCACCTCCACCAGCTCGGAGAGCCCCTGTTCGCGGATCCAACGCCGGTAGCTGGCCGGGATCCGCCCCACCAGGCGGACACGCAGGCTCCCGCGCAGAGGCGCACCCAGGCGCGTCACCGCCTGGAGCAGGGAGTACGGGCTCTGGTCCGCTCCTGAGGGCGGCAGGGCGTCGTTGAAGCTCCCGGTGTAGGTGAGCACCAGTCGCGGAGCACCCGCCAGCCGCGGATCCGGCTCGGGAAGCTCGGCGGGATCCCAGCCGCTGGTGACGGTCTCTACGGGAACCCCGGTGCCCGCTCGTGCCCGCAGTGCCTGCCGGATGCCGTCGGTGGCAGCCGTCACCAGCTGGCTGGAGCGCAGCAGGGAGCGCTCCAGGGCCAGGTGCCGGGGAGTCGACCACAGGCGGCGGGGGTTGCCCGTCCAGTCGTCCCGGTAGTCGAGCGCCATGGGGCAACCCGTGGCGGCACGAATGCCTCGGGCGACCAGGAAGGCGGACCAGGGATAGCCCGTGGCCAGCACCCCGTCGAAGGGATCCCGAGAGAAGAGGGCCCTGCCCTCTCGCACCGCCCCCGAGACCCACCAGCGCTTGGGATCCGGAAAGAACCACCCGTCGTTGAGACGGCGCCGGAGCCCTCCGCTGGCGGTTGCGCTCCCCCTCCCCAGGCGACCGCGACCCAGGCGACGAGCGAGGCCGGCCAGGAGCCGGTAGCCCGCGGCCGCCGTCCGCTCGGGGCCCGCCCGGGCGGGCGGGCGCAGCACGCACTCCACGGGAGGGAGCTGCGTCAGCTCGCCCGGGTCCTCGGGGTGGAAGGGATCGTAGGGTCGCTGGGCGGTCAGGACCGAGCAGCGCCAGCCGTGCTCTGGCAGGTGCCGCAGCAGGCGCAGAACGCGCCGCACCGGCACCCCACCCGCCGGCGGGAAGTGGTAGGCCACCACGAGAAGGTGGCGCACTAGCCACCGGACCCGGCCGTGGCCCTCTCCGAGGGTTCCCGGGATCGGCCCGTGGCGGGACGCTGGTGGGCCAGCTCGCGGACGCAGCGAGCCACGAGCCCGGGCCCTCGGTAGATGAGCCCGGAGAGCAGCTCCACCAGGTGCGCTCCGGCGTCGACCAGAGCGACGGCATCCTGAGGCTCCAGGACCCCCCCGACGCCGATGCGAAGCTGCTCCGGAGCCGCGATCTCCCGGAGCAGGCCCAGCGTGTTCCGCGCCAGCGGAAGGAGGGGCGCGCCAGAGAGACCTCCGGGACGGTCCGCCGTGGCCAGGGGCTCCCGCTCCAGGGCCAGCTCCACCGAGGTGTTCACCGCCACGAAGCCGTCGCAGACGGAGGGATCCCGCAGCGGGGTGACCACCGCTCCCAGGGTCTCCGCCTCCCACGGCCGGCCCTCTGCGTCCTCCGGAGGCAACTTGACCAGCAGGAGGGTGGGCAGCGGCCGCCGGCCAGCCCGGTCGAGGGCGCTCAGCCGCTCGCGCAGGGGGGCCACCAGCTCCCCGGCAAAGGTCGGTCCATACAGCAGGCGGCGCAGCCCGGCGGTGTTGGGGGAGCTCAGGTTCAGCACGAAGAAGGAGGCGTGGGCGTGCAGGAGATCCGCCAGCTCCCGCAGCTCCGCCTGGGCCCGGGCGAGGAAGTCCGGGGCCGTGTCGCTGCAACGCACAGTGAGCGGATGGGGCGCTACGTTGCAGCCGATCGTGAGCTCCGGGCAGCGGGAAGCCAGGCTCCGAAGGCGCCGGACCACCCGCTCCGCGCCCACACTCGGAAAGCCCAGCCGGTTCCAGATGGCCTGCTCGCCGGGAAGGCGCGTCATGCGCGGGCCAGGGTGTCCGGGCCAGGGGCGCGTCACTACGGTGCCCACCTCGACGAAGCCCACCCCCAGCCGTTCCAGCCCCGGCAGCACCGCGGCGTTCTTGTCGAAGCCGGCCGCGATGCCCACGCGGTTGCGAAAAGAGTGGCCTCGCCACTCGAAGGGGTCCAGGGGAGCGCGGGGGCCCAGGGGCCAGGGGGCGCGCAGGGCCAGCATGCCCAGATCGTGGGCCAGCTCCACCGGCAGGCGGCGCACGACGGGCCAGAGGTGTCGGTACCAGTCGAAGCCCACGGTCTCCCTCTACTCTAACGACCCCTGCCGGCATCGACTCCTGCGGCCGACCGCAGGCCCGGACCGCGCCTCAGTAGCCCCGCGCCCGATCCACGGCGTTCCGGATCTCCTCGCCTCGCTCCAGCCGCGCCACGTTCTCCGCAAAGGCGGCCAGGGCCCGCTCCAGCAGCTCGGGAAAGGCGCCGGCCACGTGGGGCGTCAGCAGGAGGTTGGGCGCCTCCCACAGAGAGCTCTCCGGCGGCAGCGGCTCCTGGGCAAAGACGTCCAGGGCCGCTCCAGCCAGGGCGCCGGACTCCAGGCACCGGCACAGGGCTGCCTCGTCCAGGATGCCGCCGCGCGCCAGATCCACCACGTAGGCCCCGGGCTTCATGGCCTCCAGCAAGGAGGCGGAGAGGAGCCCCCGGGTCTCCGGGGTGAGGGGAAGCAGGATCACCAGGATGTCCGCCTCGGCGACGACCTGGCCGGTCCCCTCGGGCGGATGGATCCGCTCCACCTGCGCGTGCGGCTTGGGCGTGCGCTGGGTGGCAATCACCCGCATCCCCAGGGCGCGGGCCCGCTGGGCCAGTGCCTGGCCAATCGCCCCGAGGCCCAGGATCCCGAGGGTGCGTCCCTCCAGGGTCTGGGGCAGGAAGCGCTGCCAACGATGCTCTCGCTGGGCGGCCATCGCTCCCGGCAGCCGCTTCAGCAGCGCCAGGATGAGCGCCAGGGCGAACTCGGCCATGCTGGGCGCGGAGTTGCCCCGATTGTTGGCCACCCGCACGGACGGGGGCAGGTCCGGAGCGGGCAGCACTCCATCCACCCCAGCGCCCAGGCACTGGATGAGGCGCAGGCGCACCGCCCGGTCCCAGTACTGCCGTGGGGGGTCCAGAGCCAGGAGGTACTCGACGGTGCCGATCCCGGCCGCGAACTCCTCAGCGGAGGACCAGCAGACCACGGGTCGCCCGGGGAAGAAGCGCTCCATCTGCGGGCGCAGGGCCTTTCCAAAGGGGGCGAAGACGTGGACCGGTGAAGCCATGGGGGAGCAGTCTAGCCCGAGGCGCGAAGGGACCCGTGGGACATCCTGCCCCTTCCCGACGGGGCCGCAACAGCCTAGCAGCGCCGACGGCCCCCCCGAGCGCGGAGCCGCCGGGCACGTTTCCTGCAGCCGCCTGGGAGCCGGTGGGGCTGCGACCGCAGGGCTTCCAGCGGGGAGGAATTCTGGGGTGTGGAGTTCTGGGAGCGGGGAGCCGCCTGCCCGCCCGCCGACCCGGCTGGAGGAGCCGGGATCAGGCGGGAACCAGGCGCTCATCCGCCACCATTCCGATCACGTCCAGGCTCGACACCAGGCCCACCAGGCGCCCCTCCTCCATCACCAGCACCCGATGGATCCTGCGCTCCCGCATCTCCCGGGCGAGCTGGGCCAGCGAGGCGGAAGGCGGTACGGAGACGAACTCCGGAATCATGACGTCCGCCACGGTGAGCGCCTGGAGCCGGGCCGCCATGGCCTCGCTCAGCTGAGCGCGGTCCGTCTCCACGCGCTCCTCGGCGTCGAAGGGCTCCAGGGTGACCGCCGAGATCTCGGCGAGACGGCTCTCCTCGAGCTGCAGCTGCCGGACCACGTCGGAGCGGGAGACGATCCCCACCACGCGCTCTCCATCGACGACGGGTGCTCCCTGGATGCGATGGCGGAGCAGGACCTCTTCCAGCTCGCTCAGCGACATCTGCGGGCGGACGCTCACCACATCCTTCTGCATCACGTCCCGTGCTTGCACGAACCCTCCCTCCCGGCCGCCGCCCGGGCCCCGCGACGCCCGTGATGCGCACCGCACGGCAGCTGATGCGGCGGCACGTGGTGGTGCTGGCGCCCGGGCAGCGGCTGGCCGAGGTACGCGATGTCATGCGCCTGGGCCGGCTGCGCCAGCTGCTGGTGGCCGAGGACGGCCGCGTGGTGGGGGAGCTCTCGCACCGTGCCGTGTGCCGGCTGTATCTGGAGGCGGCGACGCAGCTCGACCGCGCGCGGCTGCTTGCAGCCGACCAGCTGCCGGTTCACCAGCTCATGATGCCCTTCCAGGGCGGCGTTTCGCCGGATGCCCGCTTGCACGAGATCACCGCTCTCCTGATCGCACGGGGCTGCGGCTACGTCCCGGTGGTGCCGGGCGACGCCGACCCCCACCTGCTCGGCATCATCACGGAGCAGGATCTGCTGCGCCTCGCCCTCATGACGCCGCCCCCCGCGGCGGTGGCACATCGTAGACGCCCCGCAGCAGATCGGTCTCCGTAACCAGGCCGATGGGCCTGCCGGATTCGTCCACCACGGGCAGGCAGCCGATCTTGTGGTTGACCATCAGGCGGGCGGCCTCCCGGAGCGGTGTCGCTGGAGAGACGGTGACGGGCTTGCGCGCCATCACCTCGGACACCTCGATGGAGCGCATGAACGTCCGGCGTTGAGTCCGATCGAAGTCCAGGGCCCGGGAGAGACCCGAGGCCAGCAGATCCCGCTGGGAGACCACGCCCACCAGCCGGCCCTCATCCACCACGGGGAGATGGCGCACCCGCCCCAGGCTCATCACATCGTCGACCAGATCCAGGCGCTCTCCGGAGGCGACGCTGGCGAACTCGGTCTGCATGACCGTCTCCACCGGCAGCTCCGCTCGGTCGTTCATGAATCTCCCCCCGCGGCTCGGAGCTCCTCTCCCACCCAACCCCCAGCGGGCGCCCTCCCACCGGGGGACCGGGCGCTTCGCGCCTCGCTCTGCGTCGCCTTCAGCCCTTCACGGTGAGCACGCTGCAGGGAGCATGGCGCAGGGTGCGTTCCGCCACGCTCCCCAGCAGCGCATGCTTCAGGCCGGAAAGGCCCCGGGAGCCGGTCACGATGAGACCGGCTCCAACCTCCTCGGCTGCCTCGCAGAGGGCCTCGTGTGCCGGTGCGCTGCACACCCGGATTTCCGCCGCGACGCCTTCGATGCCCTGGGCCGCCTTCTCCAAGCGCCGGGTGGCATCCGCGTGGGCCGATTCGATGAGCGCCTCGGGAATCGTGATCTCGTAGGGCGTCACGTAGGGAATGCGCAGATCCAGGGCATGAACCAGGTGGAGGGAGGCACCGAACTCCCGGGCCAGCAGGACCGCCGCCGCCAGAGAGCCATCGGAATCCTCCGAGAAATCCACCCCCACCACCAGGACCCGGGGCAGGCGAAAGGACTCCGAGCCCTTCACGGTAAACACGGGAACCTTCGATTCCCTCACCACGCGCTCGGCGACGCTTCCGAGCAGCACGTGCTTCAGCCCCGTATGGCCGTGCGTGCCCAGCACGATCCAGTCGGCGCCGATCTGATCGGCGTGCTCCACGATGCAGGGAGCCGCGGGCACCTCTCCCAGATGCGTGTCCCCGGAGAGCCCCGCGGCCCTTGCCGTCTCGAAAGCCGAGGCCAGCTTCTTCTCGGCGACCTCGCGCGCCGCGGCCACGAACTCGGCCGGAACCGACACGGCATAGGGCTCGAACAGGGGAATCGGCACCTCGAGGGCGTGGCTCAGGTGGAGCTCGGCCTCGAAGTGCCGGCAGAGCACCACGGCGGCATGGACGGCCCGGTCGCCACATTCGGAGAAGTCGGTCGCCACGAGGATCCGGCGCGGTCGTTTCATGGGGCGCTCCCTCCCTCGGCGCCGCGCCGGCCGGCGCGGCGGTAGAGGGTCTTGCGATCGATGCCGAGGATCCGGGCCGCACGCACCTTGTTCCCCCCGGTGTGGCGAAGCACTTCCTCGATGTACAGGTCCTCGAGGGCTCGCAGCGCGAGCCCTCGACGCGCCGCGGCGCGCAGGTAGGCCTCACCCGCCGCTTCGCGGCGGGGACCGCTCTGGGGGAGCTGAAGGTCTTCGACCTCGAGGGTGTCGCGCTCCGAGAGCGCTACGGAGCGCTCGACCACGTTCTCCAGCTCGCGGGCGTTGCCCCGCCACGGGTGGCCCATCAGCCGTTCCATGGCCGCCGGTGAGACGAAGCGCGGCCGATCCTCCGAGTGCCGGCGCAGAAAGGTCTCCACCAGGACCGGAATGTCCTCGGGCCGCTCGCGAAGTGGCGAAATGTGGATCGGGATCACGCTCAGCCGATAGTAGAGGTCCTCCCGGAAGCGCCCTGCCTCCATCTCTGCGCGCAGATCCTTGTTGGTGGCCGTGATGATCCGGGCATCCACCCGCAGCACCTGGGTCCCTCCCACCGGCCGGATCTCCCGGTCCTGGAGTACGCGCAGCAGCTTGCCCTGCAGGCTGAGGCCCATGTCGCCGATCTCGTCCAGGAAGAGGGTTCCGCCCTGGGCCTTCTCGAACAGCCCGCGCTTGGAGGTGTAGGCGCCGGTGAAGGCCCCCCGGACGTGGCCGAAGAGCTCGCTCTCCAGCAGGCCCTCGGGGATCGCGGTGCAGTTGACCGGGACGAAGGGCTTCTCCGCCCGGGACCCGTGGTAGTGAATGGTGCGCGCCACGACCTCCTTGCCGGTACCGCTCTCCCCGGTGATGAGCACGCTGCTGCGGCTGCCCGCCACCTTGCGGATCAGCGCGAAGATCTCGCGCATGGCCGGGCTCTGGCCCATCAGCTCGCCCATGGAGCCGGTCCGATCCACCGCGCGCCGGAGCTTGCGGTTCTCCTCCTCCAGGGCACGCCGCTCCAGGGCCCGATCCACTGCGAAGGAGACCACGTCTGGCTCGAAGGGCTTGGTGATGTAGTCGAAGGCGCCGGCCCGCATGGCATCCACCGCGGAGCTGATGGTCCCGAAGGCCGTCATCAGGACCACCGGCGTGCTGGGCCGCAGGCGCCGCAGCTCGCCCACCAGATCGATCCCGGAGCGGCCGGGCATGCGGATGTCGCTCAGCACCACGTCGAATTCGGTATCCGCCACCTTCTCCAAGGCGGCATCCGCCGAGGTGGCCTCCTGGACCGAGAATCCCCGCTCCTTGAAGAGCGAGGCCAGCAGCTCGCGCATGGCGCGGTCGTCGTCGACGACCAGAATCTGGTGCGGACCGGTCACGGAGTCTCTCTAGAGCAGGAGTCGTGCCACTTCGCGAACAGTCAGATCGGCACGAAACGCGTTCTGGGCCTCCCTGGCCCGGCTAGAGAGGGCAGAATACTACAGGGTGGGGGATTTTGCCTCACTCTGCGGATGAACTCTCCCGCGGGAGCAGGATGCGAAACTCCGTTCCCGACGCCCCCGTGTGCGCGACGGAAATCTCCCCGTGGTGATCCGCCACGATGCCCTGGGCCACGGCCAGGCCCAGGCCGTGCCCCTCCCCGGAGGGCTTTGTGGTGAAGAAGGCATCGAAGATGCGCTCCACCTCGCCCGCGGGGATCCCCGTGCCCGTGTCCGCCACGCACACCTCCACATCCGAGCGGCGCGCCCGCAGGCGCACCGACAGTCGGCCCCCCTCCTCCATCGCATCCGCCGCGTTCAGGAACAGGTTCAGGAACAGCTGCTGCAGGCGCTCGGGATCGCCGCGGATGGACTCGACCTCCGCGAAGTCCTGGATCACCTCGATGCCGCGGCGCGAGAACTTCTCCGTCAGGAAGCTCAGGGTGTTCGAGAGCAGCGCCGCCAGGTCCACGGGCACCCGGGAGGTGCGGGCCGGCCGGGCCATGTTAAGCAGGCTCTGGATGATCCGCGAGATGCGACCGATCTGCTCCTGGATCGTCTGGACCCGCCAGCGCGCCTTCTCGTCGGCCACCGCACCCTCGAGCAGCTTGGCGTGGCCCTGGATCACGCCCATGGGCGTCCCGATCTCGTGGGCCAGGCCGGCCACCAGGGTCCCGATGGAAGCCAGTCGCTCCGCCGCCCGGGCTCGCTCGGTGGTGCGGCGCAGCTTCATGCCGGTGGTCTCGAGGGCCCGCGCCAGCTCGCGTCCGGACCGGGCCAGCTCCCGGTTCAGGTGCTCCAGGTCGCGCTCCCGGCGCTCCACGTACTGCTCCATGGCGATCTGGACGTCGAAGAGCAGCAGCCGCCCCAGGGCCACGATGGCGCGCTGGGCCCGCTCGGGCTCGCCGGAGAAGTGCTCCATCACCAGCGGCGCCACCAGCGAGACGTAGAGGGCGTAGGCGCCCAGGTACCAGCGTGGCGGCAGGCCCACGCGCTCGTGGGCTTCGCCGATCCGGCGTCGGCTCTCCACGTAGCCGGCGTCGAGCCGAGGGCCGCCCAGGCTCAGCAGGTACTCGCGCTGGAGCCTGAGCAGGCGTTGGGTCACCTCCGGATCGCGCAGGTGCTCTCGGGTCTCGGGAAACGACAGCAGATGTCGATAGAAGGACGCGACCAGGCCGTCCGCATGCTTCTCAAACAGCGGCCGCAGCTCGGCGAGGAGGGCTCGGTCCTCCTCACCGTACTCGAAGTAGGCTCGGAGCCCGTCGATTTCCGGGTCGGACATCCTGCGAGAGCCTGCCTGCCCCGCGGGTCATGTCAAGCGCAGGGGGCGAGGCCCTCTGCCGCCCGCTTGCGTGGGCTCCTCAGATCGGCCCCGTCGCCCGCTCTCCCGACACCGCGCGCCGGAGGGCGGCAAGGAGGTCCTCCCGCGCCACGATGCCCACCAGCCGGCCGGCCTCCACCACCGGCAGGCTCTTGGTACCCAGGTCCACGATCTTCTCGAGCACCCGGGTCAGGGGCTCACGGGGGGTGGCCGTGACGACGTCGCGGGTCATCTGGGCGGACACCCGGCGCTTCATGATCTGCTCGTAGGGAGGGAAGACGGCCTCCTCGGTGAAGCGGAAGGCCCGCAGCAGATCCAGCTTCGTCACCACACCCAGCAGCTGGCCCTCTGGATCCACCACCGGAAGCGCATTGAAGTCGTGCTCCTCGAAGATGGCCTCGGCCTGGGCCAGGGTGGCCTCCGGCGAGATGGTCACGGGCTGATCCGTCATGGCGTCACAGGCCCGGTAGTCGAGGAACTCGTACACGCGCCCTCCGAACCCCCCGCCCAGCGGTGGCGTGGGATGCACCCCGCCGGCGCCAGAGCGGGCCTCGCCCTCAAAGACGCGAGCGGATGTGCTGGTAGCTCTTCTTCAGCTCCTCAGCCAGCAGGCGGGCGGCCTCTCGAACGTCCTGGCTCTCCTCGCGCACGGCCTGGCGGAGCGCCTTGACCTGTCCCTCCAGACGATTCCAGCGCCGCTCTGCCTCCTCCCACAGATCTCGGAGCTCCGCCTGCCCCAGGTCCGCCTGGACCCGGACCTCGTCCCGAAGCTGCCGCAGCGCCTGCATCTCCTCCTGCAGGAATTCCTGGATGTCCGACATGCGCCCTCCTCTGGCCGTAGGGATGGACCCCGCCTGGGGACCGGAGCAGGAAGCGTGCCAGCTGCGGGGAGAGGGGGCCAGTGCCCCGACGTGGGTCGCCAGGACTCCCTCCCAGCCGGGTCGATCCGTGATCAGGTCGAGCCTCCGCTCCCGAGGCCACTCCTCCGGCGCTTCGAAGCGGGCGCGACTGGAGGCGAGCAGCTCTGGACCCGCCTCCGAGGCATCTTGCCCCTGGGCCGACCGCTGGGCCAGCCGGCGGCGAGCCTGCTCCTCGGCGCACTGCACGAAGAGCAGCCAGGGAGAGATGCGGCGCTCCCGGGCCCAGGCCTGGAGGCGCTGCCGCTCGGCCCGCTCCGAGTAGGTGGCGTCGAGAATGGCCAGGCGGCCGCTGCCCACCACAGCCTCGGCACCGGTCAGGAGTGCCCGGTAGACCGCGGCCCGTCGAGCGGGGGTGTACAGGCCGGCGTCGGGCGCTGGCGCGTCGGCGGGGCGCGCATCGGGGCGCGGCCCGAGGCGCTTGCGAACCCGGTCCGAGGCGATCACCACCCCGCCCGTTCGCTGCTGGAGTGCCCGGGCGACGCTGCTCTTGCCACTCCCGATGGTCCCACACAGGGCCACCGCCCGGCCCGCCGGAGGCGGCTCCAGGAAGCCCGCTGCCAGCTCCAGGTGCCGGCGCGCACTCTCTTCCGCCCGAGCCCGCTGCTCTTCGGGGATCTCCCTCTCCCTCGCGGCCAGGGCCGCCACCTTGGCGCGCACCACGGCCCGGTAGGCCGCATACCAGTCCACCACCGCGAACAGACCGAAGTCGTCGGTCTCCTCGGCATAGGCAGCCAGGAGCCGTTCGGCCAGATCCGGTCGCCCGCGGTAGACCAGGTCCATGGCGGGGAAGGCGACCTCTGCCGCGGTATCGATGCGGCGCAGCTCGGCATCGAACTCCAGGCAGTCCACCAGGAGCGGGCGCTCCGGGCCGGCCTCGAACCACACGTGCTGCAGGTGGACGTCCCCGTGTCCCTCCACCGCGCGACCCTGCTGGCGACGTTCCTCGAGCTGCGGTGCCAGGGCGGCGAAGCGCGCCCAGGAGCTCCGGGCCAACGCCTCCACGCCTTGGTATGGAGCTCCCGGAAGGCTCGCCAGCACTCGCAGGGAATCCCGCATCGGCGCCTCCAGGCGCTCGAGCCACTGCTGCGGAGTCCACGGCGCGGGACGGCCCAGCCTTACGCCCGCGTGGAAGTGCGCCAGGGCTCGGCCCAGGGCGATCCCGTGCTCGGCGAGCAGCTCTCCGCGCTCGAGCCTGGAGAGCGCATCCGCTCCCTCCCGCAGCCGGCGCATCACGACGGCGTGCTCGGGCGGCGGGTCGCCCCCCGCCAGCCGCTCCGAGACGACCCCGAGCCGGAAGCGCCCCTCCTCTCGCACCAGCGGTGCGACCCCCAGGTAGACGTCGCGAGCGAGTCGCCGATTGAGCCGCACCTCCTCGAGGCAGTCGCGGTTGCGGGCGGCCCGATTGCCAAAGTCCACGAAGGAGAGCCGCACGTCCTTGCGGATCTTCACCACCCGACGCGCCAGCAGGAAGACGTGAGAGAGGTGCGTCTGGATCCACTGCACCGGCTCTCCACTCTGCCAGTCCGGACCGTCCGGGTAGGCCTCCGGCCGCTGGAGATCCACGATCAGGGCGGCATCGAGAGGCTCCACTCTAGGCTCCTCCGCGGCCGGTGGCCGCGCTCCAACGCCGGGCCGGCCCCACCTGCCGCAGCGGGCGATCTCCTGCTAAAGGTCCCGTCCAGAGGCACACCGCCGGGAGGAGCCCATGCCCACGCGGGCCAGCGACGTGATGCAGCGATCGGTGATCTCCGTGGGGCCGGATACGCCTCTGATCGATGTCCACCGCCTGTTCGTCGAGGAGCAGATCCACGGGGCTCCGGTGCTGGACGACACGGGCAAGATCCTGGGCGTCGTCTCCAGCACAGATCTGCTGCGTGCCGTCGAGGAGGAGCAGGACGCCGCGGCGTACTCGAGCGACTACCTGCGGGACCTGCTCGAGTTCTCGGCTCCCGACTGGGGAGGCAGCCCGGAGGACTTCCAGGATCGGCTGGGCCAGACTACCGTGGCAGACGTGATGACCCCCGGCGCGGTAACGATTCCACCGGACACCCCCGTGGCAGAGATCGCCAGCACCCTCCGGACCGCCCGGATCCACCGGGTCTGGGTGGCGGAGAACGGGCAGCTGGTGGGCGTGGTATCGACCTTCGACCTGCTGCCGCTCCTCGAGAAGACCGCGCTCTGAGCCCGGGGAGGAGCCCCGCGCAGCGGGCGGTCTCGTCGTCCTCGGCGGCCCAGGACCGGGCCCACCCGGCCGAGTCTCCGGGCGCTCAGATGCCCATGCGCGCCAGGGTCTGAATCGCACTTCCCAGCCCCTCCGCCAGCAC
>Ga0114931_10003436_pt1 | contig 20080 bp, 14 predicted proteins | sample 2SBtaG_FD_89579 | JGI IMG/M metagenome (GOLD analysis project Ga0114931, IMG submission 89579) | Deep subsurface microbial communities from Kolumbo volcano to uncover new lineages of life (NeLLi) - 2SBTROV14_V59a metaG | ecosystem: Environmental > Aquatic > Marine > Volcanic | place: Kolumbo...
GACAATCCGCCCTGCGTGCCGGTGTGCCCGGTCAACGCCACGTACAAGCGGCCGGACGGCATCGTGGCGATCGAGTACGACATCTGCATCGGGTGCAGATACTGCGTCGCGGCCTGCCCGTACAACGCCCGCACCGTCGATTTCGGTGAGTTCTACGGCGTTGGCGAGGCGGACACCAGCCCGGTGTTCGCGGGGACGGCGGCCCTGGCGTATGAGACGCGACCCAACTTCGAGTACGGGCGGGAGTGGGTGCGCGAGCCGGGTCGGGAGCGTTCGCCCGTCGGCAACGCGCGCAAGTGTCAGTTCTGCTCGCACCGCCTCGACAACGGGCTGCTGCCCGCGTGCGTCGCGACCTGTCTGGGCGGCGCCACGTACTTCGGCGACTACGCCGATACTGACAGCCTGGTGCATCAGTTGGTGGGTTCACCGCGGATGATGCGGCTCAAGGAGGAGTTGGGAACCGAGCCGCGCGTCTTTTACCTGATGTGAGGGCGATCATGAACGGCAAGAAGATTCATCCGGCGATCATCACCGTTGTGGCCCTCCTCTTTGTGTGGGGTGCCTGGGGCGTCGTGCTGCGCTTCACCCAGGGGCATGCAGGCACGAACTACGGAAGCTATGTCCCGTGGGGCCTCTGGGTCTCGGGCTACATCTATTTCGTGGGTCTCTCGGCGGGCGCCTTCTATCTGTCATCGCTCGTGTACCTGTTCAGAATCGAGAAGCTCAGGCCGATCGCTCGACCCGCGCTCGTGGTCTCGGTCATCACGCTGGTGATCGCACTGATCTGCATCTGGTTCGATCTGGGTCACATGTGGCGCTTCTGGGAGATCTTCTTCAGGCCCAACTTCGCGTCGCTGATGGCCTGGATGGTCTGGCTCTACACGCTGTACGCGATGCTCCTCGTCGTGGAGTTGTGGCTGGAGATGCGCACGGACCTTGCGCTGCTGGCCCGGCAGGGTGGGCCCCTGGCTGGTCTGTACCGTGTTCTGAGCCTGGGATGGCGAGTGCCGCCCGGTGCCGAGGGTGCGGCGCGCGCGAGCGAGCGGAGTGGGCGCTGGTTGAGGATACTCAGCGGGTTCGGGATTCCTCTGGCCGTGGCGTTCCACGGCGGTGTCGGGGCGCTCTTCGCGGGTCTTCTGGCAAGGCCGTACTGGCACACGGCGCTCTATCCGATCTTCTTCCTGACCGGTGCGCTGGTATCCGGCGGCGCCCTGCTTCTCGCGGTCGTGGCCCTCACGGACGTGGGCGACGGTCGGGAGAGTCAGGGGATGCTGGCGCTCCTGTCGAAGACCACGCTCGGGCTCCTGCTCTTCGACCTGCTCCTCGAATGGGCCGAGATCTCGATTCCCGCCTGGTACAGGGTCGGTCAGGGATACGACATCCTGAAAACCGTCCTGTTCGGTGACTTCTGGTACGTGTTCTGGATCTTCCACATCCTGCTGGGCTCCCTTATCCCGATCATCCTCCTCGTGTGGAGGCCCGCGTCGAGGCTGGCGGCCGGAACTGCGGGTATGCTCATCGCCGGCACTTTCATGGCGGTGCGCCTGAACCTCGTGATTCCCGGACAGATCACCCCGCAGCTGGAGGGAATCCAGAACGCGTACGTGGATTCGCGGCTCATGTTCTCCTACGTCCCGTCGATGTACGAATGGTCGGTCATCGCCTTCGTCGTCGCGCTGGGCGCCATCCTGTTCCTCGTCGGCCGGCGGCTCCTGCCCCTGGCCGAGGTATCGTCCCGCTGAGGGGAGGTCCGACGACATGTCCAAGACGTCCACGACGACAGATCCCGCGGCCGCCGATCCTCGCCCCGCGATCATGGATCGCCGCCGCTTTCTCGAGACGGGCGCCCTCGTCGGGGCAAGCGGTGCGCTGGCCGGCTGCGGCACATTTCTCGAGCATCAGACCCCGGCGGCGGGCCTGTACAAGCTGGCGCAGCCGGAAAGCGTCATCTACTCCACGTGCCTGCAGTGCCATGTGGACTGCCAGATCAAGGCGAAGCACTGGGACGGCACGCTGGCCAAGCTCACCGGCAACCCGTACAGCCCGCAGAACTACCTGCCCAACCTCTCCTATGACACGGACCTGAAGCGGGCCGCCCGGTCGGACGGGAAACTCTGCCCCAAGGGCCAGTCCGGCATCCAGACGTACTACGATCCGTTCAGGGTGCGGAAGGTCCTGAAGCGGGCCGGCCCGCGCGGGTCGGGCAAGTGGGCCTCGATCTCGTTCGAGCAGTTCATCGGCGAGGTGGTCGAAGGGGGGAAGCTCTTCTCGGAGATCGGCGACACGAGGCACTATCCGGGCTTCGAGGAAGTGTACGCGCTGCGTGACCGTGATGTGGCGAAGCGGATGGCCGAGGATGCCGCCGCGTTCGGCAAGGGCAGGATGACGCTCGAGGCGTTCCAGGCAAAGTACCGCGACTACCTGGATACGCTCGTCGATCCGCAGCATCCGGACCTCGGGCCGAAGAACAACGGCTTCGTCTTTCAGGCCGGACGGATCGAACATGGCCGCAAGGAGTTGATGAAGCGGTTCACCACGGAGGGGCTTGGCTCGGTCAACGCCTTCGAGCACACGACGATCTGTGAGCAGTCCCATCACATCGCGTATAAGCAGATCACGTCCGGCGCGGCCGAGCACATGAAGCCCGACCTCATGAATACGGAGTTCGTGCTCTTCTGGGGTACGGGCGCGTTCACCGCGAACTTCGGGCTCACCCCGATGGCGGAGAAGGTTACGTCGGGCAAGGTCGATCGTGGGCTGAAGACCGCGGTGGTCGATCCCAGGCTCTCGAACGACGCGGCAAAGGCGGATTACTGGCTTCCGGTAAAGCCCGGGGCCGACGGCGCGCTGGCGCACGCGATGATCCGCTGGATCATCGAGAACGAACGCTACGACGCCCGCTTTCTGGCCAACGCCAACCGCGCGGCCGCGCATGCGGACGGCGAGCCGTCCTGGACGAGCGGCACGCACCTCGTCAGGCTCGAGAACGGGCGCGGGGTGGCGTACCTGACCGCTTCCGAAGCCGGACTGCCGGGCGGCGATCGTCCGGTGGTGGTTCGCGGCGGTCGACTGACGGTCGTGCGCGACGATCGCCCTGTCGAAGGGGAACTCTTCGTGGAGCGTACGGTGCGCGGCGTCCCCGTCAAGAGCGCGCTGCAGCTCATCCGCGACGAGGTGTTCTCACGCAGCTACGACGAGTACGCCGAGATCACCGGGGTGCCCACCGCGGGGATGGCGGCGGTGGCCCGTGAGCTGACGAGCCACGGCAAGAAGGCCGGCGTGGACATGTATCGCGGGGCCGTGCAACACACGGACGGCTACTACGCGGGCGCCGCGGTCATCACGCTCAATCTGCTCATCGGCAATCCCGACTGGAAGGGAGGGCTGAGCAAGGGCGGGGGCCACTGGCACGAGTTCGGCGGCAAGCCCGGCAGCGCGTACGACATGGGTTCCATGAACCCCGGAAAGACCAGGGCGTGGGGCCCGCCAATCACGAGGGAAAAGTGGCACTACGAGGATACGAGCCTCTTCCGCGAGAACGGATACCCGGCCGAGCGGCCGTGGTACCCTCTGACCGGAAACGTCTACCAGGAGATCATTCCCTCCTTCTCCCAGGGTTATCCCTACCGCTGCAAGATTCTCCTCCTGCACAAGGGAACTCCGGCGCTTGCCGCCCCGGCGGGCCACGCGACGATCGAGATGCTGCGTGACCCCGAGCGGGTGCCGCTCTTCATCGCTTCGGATGTCGTCATCGGCGAAACGTCGATGTACGCCGACTATATCCTGCCTGATCTGACCTACCTCGAGCGGTGGGGTACACCCCACGTGACGCCGGACATCGTCCACAAGACGAGCAAGGTGCGCCAGCCCGTCGGGGTGCCGCTGACCGAGGAAGTGGAGGTCGACGGAGAACCGCTGCCGATCTCGCTGGAAGCGTTCATGCTTGCGGTGGCGGAGAAGCTGAGTCTGCCCGGATTCGGCAAGGACGCCTTCGGTCGGGGACTGGACTTCGATCGTCCCGAAGACTGGTATCTCAAGCTCGTGGCCAACCTGGCCTCGGGTGACGGCTCCGACGAGGCGGTGCCGGAGGCCGACGACGAGGAGCTGCGCATCTTCCATGACGCTCGGAAACACCTCCCGCCCTCCGTGTTCGACGAGGCAAAGTGGAGGGCCGCCGTTCGCCCCGAGGAATGGAGCAGAGTCGTGTACGTGCTCAATCGGGGCGGACGGTTCTCCCCGCTCGAGTCCGGATACGAGGGTCCGTACCTGAAGAGCAAGTACGGCAACATGTTCCACTTATTCCAGGAGAAGGTGGCAGCGACCCGGAACAGCTTCACCGGGGAACACTTCAGCGGAGTCCCGCTCTACCGCGGTCAGCGTGACGCCGCGGACCGGCCTCTGGACGGCGGCGGGCAGTATCCCTTTGCGCTGATCACCTTCAAGGAACCGTACGGGGGACAGTCGAGGACGATCTCGAACTACTGGAGCAACGTCGCGCTCCTTCCCGAGAACCACGTGCTGATCCACCGGCGCGACGCCGAGCGCATGGGTCTCGAGGAAGGTCAGCTCGTCCGGATGGTGTCCGCCGCCAACCCGGAGGGCGGGTTCGAGGTGGGCGACGGCCGGAGGGTCGAGGTCGTAGGCAAGGTCAAGATCCTGGAGGGACTCCGGCCGGGAGTGGTGGCCGTATCCTGGCACTACGGGCACTGGGCGTACGGATCTCACGCGGTGGACATCGACGGCGTGCGCGTGGCGGGCGACGAGCGCCGCGCGGCGGGGCTCTGCCCCAACAGCGTCATGGCCGTGGATCCCGGGATGAAGGACATCTGCCTGAGTGATCTGATCGGAGGCAGCGCCTCCTTCTACGACAGCCGGGTCAACCTCGTACCCCTCTGAGCAGGATCCGACGGCAGGTCACGATTCGGCGACGCACAAGGTCGTCCGTTACCGAATCGTGATCGAACCGTCACGCTTTCGGTGAGACGACGGCGGTAGCCTCTGACGTGACGCTTCGATGGAGCTGATGCGGCTGACCCCGCGAGGGTCGGCAACGGGGACTTCCGTACGCGATGCTGACACGACTTCCCCTCTCTCAACCCGGAGAACACACAGGATGACAATGACGATCAGGAGCCTCGCGGGACTCACGGCCCTTGCCCTCACGTTCGCGCTACCGGGGCGGGCGCGGGCGCAGGAGACGAAGGTCAGCGGGCTGTTCTTTGGCGACTATTTTGCGGCAGTCTCTCACCATGACGGCGACGTACAGGATGCCAACGGCTTCTGGGCACGCCGCGTCTACCTGACCTTCGACCGGAAGATCGACTCGAGCTGGGACGTGCGGCTACGCTTCGAGGCGCATTCGCCCGGCGACTTCACGTCGAAGTCGAAGATGGACCCCTTCCTCAAGGATCTGTGGATCCGCTGGAAGAACGGTCGCCACTCGATCGTGATGGGGGTCTCTCCTTCTCCGTCCTGGGACGTGCCGGAGCACGTGTGGGGGTACCGGGACCTCGAGAAGACGCCGATGGACCTCTTCAAGATGGGGTCTTCACGCGACTTCGGCATCGCGTTCAAGGGTGCGTTCGGCGAGGGCGGGAAGGTCCAGTACCACATGATGTTGGCGAACGGGGCCGGCGAGAAGGCCGAGACCGACCAGGGCAAGAAGTACATGGGGGCGTTGATCTTCCATCCGGTCAGGAGCGTGACGCTTCACGTGTATGCCGATCACGAGGACAGGAAGGGAAGCGCGGATCGCAGCAGCTACGAGCTGTTCGGCGCCGTGCAGGGCGTGCGGGGCCGCGTCGGGGCCATGTGGGCCCGGCAGGACAGGAACCAGCCCGATGCGGCCGACCTGTCGATCGATGTGGTCTACGGCTTCGCCGTGTTGAACGCGGCCCGGAAGGTGAATCTGGTGGTGCGGGTGGACCGCCTGCTCGATCCGCTGCCCGACGCAGCCGGGATCTCGTACTTCAAGATGGATCCGAGCTCTAAGGCCACCTTCTTCGTGGGTGGTCTGGACATCGAGCTGAACCGCAACGTACGCCTGATTCCGAACGTCGAGTTCGTCACGTACGACGCCGCGGGCATCGACACGGACGTCTTCCTCAAGACCACGGTGTCGGTGAAGTTCTGATCCCCCGCAGGGCGGAGCGGCTCGCCGCCGGGGGGTGCGCGGAGCGCCCCCGGCGGCGGTGCGGGCTCTTGTGATCGGGGAGCGGCGCGCGCCGGATTTCAGGTGACCCCCACCGCGACCGCGGGTGCCTCGATCGGTCGGAGATTCCATCCTCCGGGCCATCGGTTTCCTTGCGGGCGGGCCAGAGGTAGTGTATGCTACGGTCCATAGGTATCGTATCTATGTGTGGATCGACGCATGCACGAGTATCTTCCCCGGGTGGTTGACGCCGAGCTGGACGAACTGCTGGACGAGCTGCCGGCGATCGCCCTGGAGGGTCCGAGGGGTGTAGGCAAGACGGAGACGGCGCTCCGCCGGGCGCGGAGCGTATTCCGTCTCGACGATGCGGCCAGGCGGGCGGTGGTGGAGGCGGATGTGACCCAGGTGCTCCGCTCGGAGCGGCCCATCCTTCTTGACGAGTGGCAGAGGGTCCCAGGTACGTGGGATGTGGTCCGGCGGGCGGTGGACGAGGACTCGAGCCCGGGTCAGTTCCTCCTCACGGGATCGGCCACGCCCCTCACGCCTCCCACCCATTCGGGTGCGGGCAGGATCGTCACTGTTCGGATGCGTCCGATGAGCTTGCACGAGCGTCGGGTGGAGAACCCGACGGTAAGTCTGGGTGCGATGCTATCCGGTTCGCATCTGGAGATCGAAGGCGAGACCTCGGTCGACCTGGCAACCTACACGCATGAGATCGTGGCGTCGGGATTCCCGGGCCTCCGCCATCTCTCGGCCCGCGCATTGAGGGCACAACTCGACGGGTATGTGCGACGGATCGTCGATCATGACTTCGAAGAGCTTGGACGACCGGTGCGCAGGCCCGCCACGCTCCGCCGGTGGATGACAGCCTACGCGGCGGCCACCGGCACGACGACCACCTTCGAGACCATCCGTTCAGCCGCGACGGGTGGACAGGGTAACAAGCCGGCGAAGACCACCGTGCTCCCGTACCGGGATATACTGGACCGGCTGTGGATCATCGATCCGGTGCCAGCCTGGCTTCCGACCCGGAGCGCCATCGCGCGACTGGCTCGGCCGCCCAAGCACAACCTCGCCGACCCCGCGCTCGCAGCACGACTTCTGGGACTCGGCGCCGATGCGCTTCTGGGAGGCGAGTCGGTAACATTCCCGATGCAGAGGGGGAGAACCCTTCTCGGCAACCTGTTCGAGTCCCTGGTGACCCTGAGTGTGCGGGTCTTCGCCCGGGAATCCGAGGCGAGGGTGGGACACCTGCGTACCAAGGAGGGCCGGCGCGAGGTGGATCTCATCGTCGAGCGCTCTGATGGACGGGTGATCGGCATCGAGGTGAAGCTGGGTCGGGAGGTGGGCGACCGGGATGTGCGCCACCTCTTGTGGCTCAAGGAGCAACTCGGCCCGGCTCTCCTCGACTCCATGGTGATTCACACGGGCCCGAACGCCTTTCGCCGTCCGGATGGGGTTGCCGTGGTTCCTGCTGCGCTCCTGGGGCCCTGAGGAAGCGAACCGCCCGGGTATATCGTCGTGGTGTCTCAGGAATACCCCGGCTATTCGAGGACTGATGCATCCGTCCCTGTTCAGCAGATCGGTCAGCTCTTCCGTCTACACCGGCTCCTCGACCTCCACCACGCACACGCCTTCCAGCCGCGCCAGATCATCGGGGAAGTACCGCCGCTTCCAGCGCAGCGCCACGTTGACGAGGCTGATGAGGACGGGCACCTCGACGAGCGGTCCGATGACCGCGGCGAAGGCGGCGCCGTGGGAGATGCCGAACGTGGCCACCGCCACGGCGATCGCGAGCTCGAAGTTGTTCGAGGCGGCCGTGAACGAGAGCGTGACGGTCTGCGCGTAGTCCGTGCCCATCCGTTTGCTCATGAAGAACGTGACGACGAACATCACCACGAAGTAGATGAGCAGCGGCACGGCGACCCGCAGCACGCCGCCGGGGCGCGCCACGATCTGCTGTCCCTGCGTCGAGAACATGACGACGATCGTGAAGAGGAGCGCCACGAGGGTGATCGGGCTGATCTTCGGGATGAACACCTCGTGGTACCATTGCTTGCCGCGCGAACGGACCAGGGCGAAGCGCGTGAGCATACCGGCCAGGAACGGGATCCCGAGGTAGATGAACACGCTCTCGGCGATCTGGCCCATCGTCACGTCGACGGTCACGCCGGTCAGCCCGAGCCAGCGGGGCAGCACGGTGACGAAGACGTACGCGTACGCGCTGTAGAAGAGGAGCTGGAAGACCGAGTTGAAGGCCACGAGACCGGCGGCGTACTCGGCGTCACCCTCGGCCAGGTCGTTCCAGACGATGACCATGGCAATGCAGCGGGCCAGCCCGATGAGGATCAGCCCGACCATGTACTCCGGGTAGTCGCGCAGGAAGATCACGGCCAGCGCGAACATCAGCAGGGGGCCGATGATCCAGTTCTGCACGAGCGAGAGCCCCAGCACCTTGAGGTTGCTGAAGACGTCGCCGAGCTCCTCGTACCGGACCTTGGCCAGCGGCGGGTACATCATGAGGATCAGGCCGACGGCGATCGGCAGCGAGGTCGTGCCGATCTGCGAACTCTCGTCGATCGCGTGCACGGCGGCGGGCCACAGGTAGCCGATACCCACGCCCAGCGCCATGCTCAGGAAGATCCAGAGCGTCAGATAGCGGTCCAGAAACGCCAGCCGGTGCGCGGCGCCCGGCGCGTCCCCATCCCCTTTCATGTCAACCTCCCTCCGGTTTCCAGAATCTCCGCGAACTCGTCCGGCAGCGCGCTGGAGCGGATACCCGCCGCGGCGCGGGCCACGTCATACGTCACGCGCACATGCTCGGCGGTCGGAGCACCTTCACCTGCGGCCGGATCTCCGAAGGTGATGAGCGCATAACCCGCGCGCGGATCTCCGTCCTTCGGCCTTCCCACGGATCCCGTGTTGACGAAGAGGATACCGTCCACCGTGCGCTGCCAGGGCCGGTGGGTGTGCCCGAACGCCACCGCGTCACCGGGACGCGCACCGAGCCTCCACGCCATCTTGAGGCAGAAGTCGTCCGAACGGTCCGCAGTCCAGTAGAGCGTGTTGAGCGTGGGCGCCCCGTGGATCAGGAACAGCGTGGGCGCGGCGTGGTGGCCCCCGCGCGGGCGGAGGTCGAGCCGGAAGGGCAGCGTGGCCAGGTACCGTTTCGTCGCGGCGGAGATGCGTGCGACCGTCCAGGCGAAGCTCTCGTGCGAGAGCGCCTCCTGGCGCGGGTCCTCGTACCTGCAGCCGCAGTGCGCATGGTCGAGGCCCACGGTCGAGTCGTAGTTGCCCGCAATCCCCTGAATCCGCTGCTCCTGAAGAAGCGCGACCACCTCGTCGGGCCACGGCGCGTAGCCCACCAGGTCGCCCAGGTGGTACATGGCATCGACGTCGCCGCGGGCGCCGATGTGCGCGAGGACGGCCTCGAGCGCCGGGAGGTTCCCGTGCACGTCCGAGATGAGCGCGTAGCGCATCAGCCGCGCCTTCGTGTGTCGGCCGGCTCGGGTTCGCCGGCCGGAACCGCGCACACGGCGCTCTGCGCCGCGCGCAGCGCCGTCAAGCGCGCCACCGCGGGCGAGGCCGGACGCGCCGCGAGGACGTCGCGCAGCGCGGCCAGGATGCGGGCCGACTCGGCCCCTGTGTCTTCGGTCAGGTCGTAGTGGACCCACAGCCCGTCTCGGCGGTCGACGAGGATTCCCTGATTGCGCAGGTAGCGCAGGTGCCGGGACGCCTTCGACTGCGAGATTCCAAGCACCTCCTCCACCTCGCACACGCAGACCTCCCCGACCGCGAAGATCAACTCGAGGATCTCCAGCCGGGTCTCCTCCGACAGCGCCTTGAAGAGTCGAGCGAGTTCGTTCATCGGCACCTCCTGCAGGATTATACCTGTATAAGCGGGTATACGCAACTACTCCCGCTCGGAAACCTCCCGGCCTGGCCCCGGAGTTCCCTTCAATGTAGGCTCGTTGCGGCGCCGTTGCGGCAGCGTCGCGCCCACGCCTGCGATCCGTTCACCATCCACAGGTCGTCTTCATGCTCACGCTGCTCCTCTTCGGCGCCACATGCCTGCTGGCGTACGCCAACGGGGCCAACGACAACTTCAAGGGTGTGGCGTCGCTCTTCGGCAGCGATACGACGCACTACCGCGGCGCCATCGCGTGGGGTACGATCACGACGCTGGCGGGCTCGGTGGCCTCGATATTCCTGGCGCAGGCGCTGCTGCAGGCCTTTTCGGGAAAGGGACTGGTGCCCGCCGAGGTCGCGGCCGGCCAGCTCTTCGTGCTGGCGGTCGCGGTCGGCGCGGGTGGCACCGTACTCCTGGCCACGCTTCTGGGCTTTCCAATCTCGACCACGCACGGCCTCGTGGGCGCGATCGTGGGGGCGGGCTTCCTGGCCGCAGGCTCCGCGCTGAACGTCCACGCCCTCCTGTCGACCTTCGTACTGCCCTTGGTGGCCAGCCCCTTCATGGCGCTGGCCCTGGCCGCGGCGCTCTACGGCATGCTCCACCGCGCCCGGACCCGACTGGGGATCCGTAAGGAGATGTGCCTGTGCGTGGGTGAGCCCGTGCGCTCCGTGGTGCCGATCGCCGCTTCGGCCGCGTTCGGCGGCACGGCCGTGCTGGGTGGGCGGGGCGTGGGAGGCTTTCCGGGCGTCGCGCTGCCGATCGAGGTGGCTGTGGACACTCCGGCGCGCTGCGAGGAGCGCTACACGGGCCGTGTGATGGGCGTCACGGGCCAGAAGCTCCTGGACGGCGCGCACTTCCTCAGCGCGGGGCTCGTGAGCTTCGCGCGCGGCCTCAACGACACGCCCAAGATCGCCGCGCTGCTTCTGGTGATGGGGGTTACGGATATCCGGTGGGGATGGGCGGCGGTCGGTGTGGCGATCGCGGCGGGCGGTCTCCTCAGTGCGAGCCGCGTGGCCATGACGATGGGGCGGAAGATCACCGGGATGAACCACGGGCAGGGACTCGCGGCCAACCTGACTACGGGCTTTCTCGTCATCGTGGCCAGCCGCATGGGGCTGCCCGTGTCGACGACGCACGTCTCGGTGGGATCGCTCTTCGGCATCGGCCTCTCGACCGGCCAGGCCGACCTGCGGGTCGTGCGCGGCGTCGTGCTCTCCTGGGTGATCACGGTACCGGTCGCCGCGGCGCTGGCGGCGTTGACCTACGGAGTGGCCATGCGCCTCGCCTGAGCGCGCGGGCCGCCGTCGTGCGCGGCCATGGTGCGCCGCTCTGGCGCGCCGCGCACCGCCACCGCAGAATGCGCGGCTGCAGAGGGATCCGTAGCGAAGTGTCCTCGACCCGGCCGCACGTGAGCACCGCCGCATCCGTCACCTACCAGTCCGACACCGCACCGCTGCGGCGCGTGCTCCTCAAGCACGCGCGCGCCGCCTTCGTGGATCGCCGGTCGATCGACAGGCAGTGGAGATCGCTGGGATACACCGCGCCCCCCGACTTCGACACCGCATGCCGGGAGTCCGACGCACTGGCCGCGCTGCTGGACCGGTTGGGTGTGAAGGTCGCGTGGATGGAGCCGGGCGACACCGGACTGGACTCGATCTACGTGAGGGACGCTGCGATGATCTGCGATTCCGGCGCGGTCCTGTGCCGTATGGGCAAGGCCGCGCGGAGCGCCGAGCCGGACGCCCACAGGGCGGCATTCGAGCGCCTCGGCATTCCCGTGCTTGGAGGGATCGGCGGCGGCCGGCATCCGAAGGAGGGCGATGCGCACCGGGAGGAGGCCGACGCGCATCCGCCCGGCGAGGGCGGGGGCGAGCATCTCGAGGGAGGCGACGTGGCGTGGGTCGGTCCGCGCACGCTGGCGGTGGGCAGGGGCTACCGCACCGACGCCGCCGGTATCAGTGCGCTGCGCGCGCTGCTGGGAGGGGCGGTCGAGGAGATGCTTGTCGTCCCGCTGCCCCACTGGCGGGGGCCCGAGGACGTGTTCCACCTGATGTCGATGTTCAGCCCGGTGGCCGACGACCTCGCGCTGGTCTACGCTCCGCTCCTTCCCGTGCCGTTCCGTCAGGAGCTACTGCTTCGCGGTATCGAACTCGTGGAGGTGCCCGATGAGGAGTTCACGACACAGGGGTGCAACGTGCTGGCGGTGGCGCCCCGCGTGGTCGTCGCGGTAGACGGCAATCCGCGGACGCGGCGGAGGCTGGAGGCGGCGGGCGTCGAGGTGCACCTCTACCGCGGCGCCGAGATCAGCCTCAAAGGGGGCGGAGGGCCCACCTGCCTCACCCGTCCGCTCGAGCGAAGCGCCGCTCAGCTCGAGTAGTACGCCGCGTTCTCGTCCACGTAGCCGTGGCTGAGGTCGCACCCCCACGCTCGGGTGCGCGCCGTACCCACGCCCAGATCCACGTCGATGTTGACCGGATCTCCACCGAGCCTGCGTCGCGCCTCCGCCTCGTCGAAGGCCCTCCTGCAGCCCGCCTCGATGACGGGCAGGCCGCACACCGAGGCCCGGATCCGTGCGGGCTCGATGCGGCACGCGAAGCACTTGCCCACGGCCATGAGGATGCGCCCGACGTTGGGGTCGGCTCCGAGCACCATCGTCTTGATCAGCGGCGAGTTGACCAGTGACTTGGCCACGCGCCGCGCGTCACGCTCGCCGTCGGCGCCGGTGACGGTCACCCGCAGCAGCTTGGTCGCGCCCTCGCCGTCGCGCGCCAGGATCTCGGTCATTCGCGTGAACGCCTCGAGCAGCTCGCTCCGGAACGCGGGCTCGGGCACGGCACCCGCCCGCCCGTTGGCCATCAGCACGCACGTATCCGAGGTGCTCGTGTCGGTGTCGATCGAGAGCATGTTGAACGTTTCGTCCACGACCTCACGGAGCACTCGATCGAGCGCGGGCGCTTCCAGCGCGGCGTCGGTGAACGCGAAGGCGAGCATCGTGGCCATGTTCGGCTCGATCATCCCCGACCCTTTGGCCACCACGGTCACGGTGGCGTCGCCGACGGATCGCGAGACCGCCTTGGGGTGGGTGTCCGTGGTCATGATCCCCCGGGCGCCGTCGACGGGGTCATCCTGAAGCGCTGCGACCAGCTCGGGCAGCGCCGCCTCGATCTTCTCGATCGGAAGCGGGATGCCGATGACGCCGGTCGAGCTCATGAGAACGAACTCGCAGGGCACGCCCAGCGCCGCCGCGGCCGCGGCGCCCATGCGGCGCGCTCGCACGATCCCCTCCTCGCCGGTGCCCACATTTGCGACTCCACTGTTGATGACCACCGCCTGAAGCCGTCCGCCCCGGATGAGCCCACGCCCCACGGCCACGGGGGCTCCGACGACGTGGTTGCGCGTGAACACGGCGGCGGCGGCGGCGGGAACGTCCGATGCGAAGAGGGCCAGATCGCGGCCGTCGGACTTGATGCCGCAGCGGGTGGCCGCGCAGCGAAAGCCCTGCGGCAGACGAGGGGGGTCGTGGAAAGGCATGGCGCTCGGGTGCGTCGCTGTGCGAATGATGGTGTCGGGGCGGGAGCGAAAGATGGCGCCGCACCCACCCATGCGAAAGCGTTGCGCGGGGTGGCGCACCGTGCCATGCTGTTCTGTCGGCACACCGGCGTGCGCACGGTGCCCCTGCCCCCCAAACTGCCGAGGCGTACGGCGCTGGCGTTTACGCTCTCCGTCATGGCCGACCTCTTCCGGCTGGAGGGGGAGGCCGGCGGGCAGCTCGCGGTGGTCCGGAGCGCCGGAGAGCTGCGACGGTGCCTGGCCGACGGCACGTTCGCGGTGATCCTCCACATCGAAGGCGCAGAGTGCATCGACACGCGCCTCGACGCCCTCGAGGTGTTTCACCGCGCCGGGCTGCGTTCGCTGGGGCTGGTATGGAGCCGGCCCAACGCGTTCGGCCACGGTGTGCCGTTCGACTTCCCGCGCGGTCCCGACACCGGCCCGGGGCTGACCGCGGCCGGCCGGCGCCTCGTGCGCGCGTGCAACCGGCTCGGCATCGTCGTGGACCTGTCGCACCTCAACGAGGCGGGCGTTCGCGACGTCGCGCATCTGTCCGACGCCCCGCTGGTCTGCACACATTCAGGTGTTCATGCGTTGAGCCCCTCGCCGCAGAACCTCACCGACGCGCAGCTCGACACGATCGCGGCAAGCGGGGGCGTGGTGGGCATCAACTTTCACGTGGGCTTCCTGGGGGCGGACGGCGACGAGGACGCGCCCGCTTCGCTCGTCGAGATCGTGCGGCACGTGCGCTACGCGGCCGACCGCATGGGCATCGAGCACGTGGCGCTCGGCTCGGACTTCGACGGGGCGGCAATGCCGCAGGACCTGCGCGACGTGACCGGGCTGCCTCGCCTCATGGACGCGCTCCGCGAGGCGGGGTTCTCGGAGAGCGACCTGCGCCGCATCGCCCACGAGAACTTCGAGCGCGTGCTCGCGGAAAGCTGGGGGTAGTCTGGCGCGCATGCTCCGCTGGGCCGCGGCAACCCCTCCGCCGCTCCACCGGTGAGCCTACGCGGCGCTTCTCCTCCACGATCCCCCGGAAACTCCTTGTGCGCTTCAGCGATTCCTTACCGTGGGGCGGAGATGGTGGATGATGATGGGGTTTTACCCGCACAACACCTCAACGCGAAGGCCGCCTCCGGGCGGCCATTTCTTTTGCGGAGGCCGCCTTCCGGTGGCCGCTTCTTTTTCCGGATATACAAGGAGGTCCTACCATGCGATCACGCGTCATGAAGGAGTGGCTGATGTCCACGCAGCGCGTCGGGGGAGCAGCTTCCCGGAACCGCCGCGCGCACCGGCGGTCCACCGCGCATCGCGGTGTGCGGACGAGGGTGCGGCTCGGTGGGTCCGTGCTGGCGGCGGGCCTGCTTCTGGCGCTGGGCGCCGGCGGCCTGCACGCACAGCAGGGCGTGGACGTCGAGGTCCGCGGTGGCACGGCGATTCCCGCGGGTGAGCTTTCGGACGCTGCCGACGTGGGTGGCGCGATCGGGGTGGGCGTGAGCTACTGGGTCACAAGCAGGATCGGCCTCAGGCTCGACGGCGACGTGGACATCCTGGGCGGCGCCGACATCCCCGGTGGCGGCTCCATGCCGGACATGACGCTCTGGCACTACACCGCCGGCGCGGAGGTCAGCGCGCTCGATCGGAACTCGACGCCGTGGACGGTGCTGCTGAACGGCGGCCTCGGCGCCACGACCCTCGATACGGACCGCTTCGGCAACGCCTCGGGCGGCACCCAGGACATCACCCAGACGTACTTCGCGCTGAACTGGGGCGTCAAGGTCGGCTACGACGTGAACCGGAGCGTCAACGTCTCGGTCGGGACCCAGGCATTCGTGACCTTCACGGACAAGGGAGACCTCCGGCCGCTCGCCGCGCTCAGCCCCTCGTTCGTGGAAACGGACAACGTCTGGACGTTCCCGATTACCGCGGCGGTGCGCTTCAGCATCTGATCGTGCGAAGCCTGCTCGCGCCGCGGGAACATCCGTACGCGCCGGAGCGCCCGGTGCGTGCGGTCCTCGAGAAGCCCCGCCCGGGCTGCAGGCCCGGGCGGGGCTTCTCGCATTCCGGGCCCAGGACATTCGGGCCCACAGGCGACCGGTCCCGGGGATCAGCGGCTCCCGGATCGTCGGTCGGCGCATGCCCTTTCGCGCTCACCGTGGATCGCGCACGACCCCCAGGAACAGGATCGTGCCCGAGAGTCGCTCGCGGATGGCCAGGACGAACGGACGGTCCACGACGAGGCCCGCCGGAACCGACGTGACGCCGACGCCCACCGAGGTGGCGGCTGCGGCTTCCGTGCCCTCCTCATCGACCTGGAGAAAGGTCTTGTGCCGGACCCGGCTGAGGTAGACGCCGGAGACGGGAGAGATGCGGGAGAAGTCGGCATGGTCGGGATCGAACGCGAGGCGCATCCCCATGCGGGCCAGCGGTTCGTTCAGACGGGTCTCGTACGCCACCTCGAGTTTAGGTAGCAGCACAGGGGCCTCGGCGTAGCGGATACGCTGCATCCACGAGTCCCATATGGATGCGTCGAGCGATGCCACCAGGTCGTCGACGGACGTACCCGGCGGGGGCATGACCACGACCATGGTGAACGCCTGCGCGCCGTACGGCAACTCGCCCCCTGCCACGCCGCTCGCGAGGTCGCGGAAGGTTCCGACGTCGAGCGTTCCCGACATCGTCGGCACCTCTACGGGCTCGCTGATTCCCGGCAGGTGAAAAGGCGCGGGCCGGGTCTCGGCCGGATCGAAGCGCTGCGTCCACTGGCCCTTGAAGTAGACGGCGTTGACCAGAAAGAGGATATCGTCGGGGGTGATCTCCTGGACGATGTCGTCGATGCGGCCTCCGGTATTGTCGCGCACCCAGCCGTTGATGATGCCCCTGGCTTCCGGCGCCGCGAAGTCCAGTTCCTCGGCATGGGCGCCGAACACCTGGCGTACGGTCTGGAAGAAGCTCGCCTCGAAGGGAAAGCCCCGGCGCGCCCACAGCGAGTTGGCGATTCGCGTCTCCGTGCGTGAATCCAGACCGAGCAGCAGAGCGGTCAGGTCGTGGTACGCGCTGTTGATGCGTTCCTGATCCAGGTCGGCTACGCCGAGCGCACTGCGCATGGAATCGAACGTTGTGCCGCCCGCGCCGTTGAGCGTCATGCCCAGGGCCATCGACACGCTGAACGGCGAGAGGATCACGTTGGCCGTTTCGTCGTCATCCTCGACCACGCGCCGGAGCAGGCGGAAGGAGAAGTCGTTGGCGGAGGTGATGACCTCCTGCTCGGCCACGCTCAGCGGGCGGGGCAGGGCATCGAGCCTTTCCGGCGGACCCATGACGTCTGCGCACGATGCCGGCGCGAGCGCGAGGATCGCGGCGAGCGCGAGGGCTCCCACCGGGCTCGGGTTCGCCCATCGCGCTACCGCCCTCGTGAGGGTCGGAGCCGGGAGGCTCCGCGTCCTGTTCGTCTGCGTCATGGCATGGCCGCTCCGTCTCTCTGGTACGTCGCGCGGACCGCGAGAGGTCCAGGGGAGGGTCGGGGGGACGCCCGATTCTCGCGGGCGTGCGGGGTGCGGTTGCCGTCTGCCGGATCCGTCGTGCGCGCGTCCCCTTGACGGTGGTGGCGCGTCCGCCTTACCTGATGAACGTACCTGCCCGTACGGGTCGGGCGCCCCATTCCCCAGGGTAGGAGCGGGGCGGCTCCTATCCGTGGAATCACGCCGCTCCGCACGGTCAGGTCGCGCGTCGGGTCGCAGGGCCGTGCCGGGGTGGACCTCCGCGACACCCCAACCGGGGGGGCAGCATGACCGAGGCCGACGCCTTCAACGCGGTCCGCAAGGGTCTGGAGTACTGGACCCTCATCAACCTGACGGACCTTTCCATCATTCTCAGCTTTCTGGCGCTGATCATCCTGGCCGGGCGGCAGTTCTTCACCGAGCTCGAGCAGCACCTCAAACTCCGCGTCACGCTGGAGCTGTGGCGCCTCATGCTGGACTTCGCGGTCGATCTGGCGCTCCTCGGCGCCGTGATCATCGGCCTTCTGATCATCAATCCGGACATCTTCGCGGACGTGAAGGTGGCGCTTCCCTTCTACCCGGCGGCGACGCTACTGCTGGCGGTGACGCTCGTGCTCCGTGTGTTCCACGGTGGACGCCGGATCGGGACGGGCATGTTCCGCGCCGGCGTCATCCTCATGGCCGCCGCCGTCCTTCTCCACGCGTTCGGCTACACCTTCGTGATGGAGGCGGCGCCCGGCGAGTGGTTGGCCGAGCATCCGTCGGCATTCTGGTCATTCCTCAGCGGATTGCGTTCCGACGCCAACATGGGGCTGAGCATGATCATGTTCTGGATCTTCGGGCCGCTTCTCTACCTCGTCCTGATCTGGGGCGTGGTGGCGGGTATTCTGCGCATTCCGGGTGCGCAGAAGGGCAAGAGCTGAGCGGTGGCGCGGAGTAGCCGGACCCGCCCGAAGGATCCGGATTGCTTCGTCTGGACGTGGATTCTCCTGGAGGAGCCGGGATGCATCGGGTGCGGCGTCTGCGCGGACGTCTGCCCGCACGGAGCCATGAGTATGACGCGGGAGATGGCGCATCCGGTGCCGGGCGAGAACCCTTGCGACGGCTGCGGGACGTGCGTGAAGGAATGTCCGGTCAACACGCTGCGGCTGCGACGCGTGCGGAAGGAGCCGGTGGCGGTGTGAGGTACTCGCACGGGACGACCTGATCCGGGGCGGACGGCGCGAAGCCGGCGAGTGCCGGTCCCTACGGCGGCACTCCCCATGCGACACCCCCCTTGTGAGCGGTGCGGCTCCCATGGAGTTTGGTGCGATCGCTTCGCAACGACCTCCCACAGGCAGCGAGCCGTACCATGGCCCATCCCATCGTCGAGTGTGTGCCCAACTTCTCGGAAGGCCGCAACACCGCCGTCATCAAGGAGATCACCGACGCCATCGAGAGCGTGGCGGGTGTCGAGCTGCTCGATGTCGATCCCGGCGCCAACACGAATCGCACGGTGGTGACGTTCATCGGCCCGCCGGAGGCGGTCGAGGAGGCTGCGTTCAGGGGCGTGGCCCGGGCCGCGCAGATCATCGACATGCGCACCCACCACGGCGAACACCCCCGGATGGGCGCCACCGACGTGGTGCCCTTCGTGCCCGTATCGGGCGTGACAATGGACGACTGCGTGGAGATCGCGCGCCGCGTCGGCCGCCGGATCGGAGAGGAGCTGGCGATTCCGGTGTTCCTGTACGAGCATGCGGCCACACGTCCCGAGAGGCGGAACCTGGCCCGGATCCGGGCCGGGGAGTACGAGGGGATGGCCGAGAAGCTCAGGGACCCGGAGTCGCAACCGGACTTCGGGCCGGCGGAGCTGAACCCGGCCGCGGGGGCCACAGCCGTCGGCGCGCGGGAGTTCCTGATCGCCTACAACGTCGACCTCAATACCACCGACCGTCGCTACGCCAACGAGATCGCATATACGCTGCGTGAGCGCGGAAGGTGGAAGCGGCGGGGCAACACCGAGCCGTTCTACTACAAGGGAACCGTAGTCCGCTTTCCCGAAGACGGTCGGTATCCGTGCGGACCGTGCGACTTCGTGGCGGACTCGTTCGAGGAGCTCGAGGCGCACTACCGGGAGGTCCACGGCGGCGACCTGAGGGCCCGGTACGAGGTGCTGGGCATCGACCCGGAGCACCCCACGGGACCGGTATTCACGGACGGGCGCTTCAGGGACGTCAAGGCCATCGGTTGGGTGATCGACGAGTACAACCGCGCCCAGATCAGCATGAACCTGACCAACTTCCGCGTCAGCCCCCCGCACGAGGTGCTCGAGGCCGCGCGCGAGGAGGCGGGGAAGCGGGGCATCGTGATTACCGGCTCGGAGCTCGTGGGGCTGATCCCCTTCGAGGCCATGCGGCAGGCGGGCGTCTACTACCGGCGCAGGATGATGAAGTCGACCGGCATCCCGGTGCCGGACCTCGTGGAGACCGCGGTGCAGTCGATGGGGCTGCGCGACGTGGCCCCCTTCGATCCGCGCGAGAAGATCCTCGCGCTGCCGACCGTCGAGGGGCCGCTGATGCTGCGGCCCGCCTACGACTTCGTCGACGAGGTGTCGCGGGATACGCCGGCGCCCGGAGGGGGCTCGGTGGCGGCGCTGGCCGGCGCGCTGGGCGGTGCGCTGGCGGGCATGGTGGCGAACCTGAGCGTGGGCAAGGGCGAGTTCGACCCCGAGTACGGCAAGCTGTGCTCGATCGCGGAGCGGGCGCAGGCGGTCAAGGATGCGCTGGTGCGTGCGGTCGACGCGGACACGCGCGCCTTCGACGCGGTCCTGGCCGGAATGAGACTGCCGCGCGACACCGAGGAGGAGCGCGCCGCGCGCGATCGCGCGATCCAGGAGGGATACCGGGAGGCGACGCTCGTACCGCTCGGCACGGCGGAGCGGTGCGCCGAGGCGATGGCGCTATGCGGCGAGATGGCAAAGCTGGC
>Ga0114931_10003437_pt1 | contig 20076 bp, 18 predicted proteins | sample 2SBtaG_FD_89579 | JGI IMG/M metagenome (GOLD analysis project Ga0114931, IMG submission 89579) | Deep subsurface microbial communities from Kolumbo volcano to uncover new lineages of life (NeLLi) - 2SBTROV14_V59a metaG | ecosystem: Environmental > Aquatic > Marine > Volcanic | place: Kolumbo...
AATAGCAACAATGTGGGAAGCGGTTTTCGGTGATATGGGAGTTGCCCTTATTGCAATTCTTAACGCAACTCGAGTTTTGAAAATGAGAGAATAATTATTGGACGGGGAAACAGTTTTATCATTCCCCTATTAGTTTTATCAAAAAAATAAATAAATTTCTGCTAAATTATTTTCTCCCGCTGAAACGGACATATTAATTTTCAATCTATTTCGCTTGGTAGGATCTCTTTGAAATTTTTAACTTAATTTTTGGAGATACTGATTCTATTTTTAAAATATTTGTCAGTTGTGAAGAATTCATTTTCTTATGCAATAAAAACTTATTCAATTCAGAAATTGGAATTTTGCCAAATCCCTTTTGTTCAATAACAATGCTGTTTTCTGAAGCAATTTTTCCTTTGTCAATAACTTTTATATAAAAACCGCTCAATAAATTTTCAACCATAAATTTTGCCGCTTTGGGTTCGTTTAACTTTTTGTTGAATTTGAAACAGGGAATACGCGGTTCTGTAACTACAAATCGACAAGTACCAATTTTAAGAATATCACCGACACAAATCTCATTTTCAAGTAAACCTTGCGAAGTGATATTTTCGCCAAAAGCACCGTATTACAATTCCATGTTGGGAAAATAATTTTGCCATACGGTATAATGCTCATAGGGATAAACATAAACGGCTTTCCACAAACCACCGTGTACACTTTTATCAACTTGCTCATCGCCTACAATTCCATCATAATCAACTAAAACCGAATCAGCTACAGGTTTTTTATAAATACCTGTCTTTATTTTTTTGTTCCCAATAATAACGGATTTGCTTTTGCCTATATTTACAGACAAAACTTTCATTACTTGTGGTTTATTGTGTATCGAACCGATTGAAGTTCGGCACTTATACTTAAAGCAATTTCAGAAGCTGAATCGCCACCTATTTCAAGTCCTATTGGAGCATATAAATTTGAAAAATCCAAATCTTCAGTAAACGATTTTTTAAGATTTTTTCTCAGCGTTGCTGCTTTCCCTTTAGATGAAATAACGCCAATGTATTTAACTGTAAGTTTACGGGAATAAATTTGATAAAGTATTTCATAATCGTAGTTATGCCCGTGTGTTAAAAGAACACACATTGAATCTTTATCAGGGTTAAACTTAGAAGAGTATTCAATGTAGTCCTCACATATTTTTTCATCGGCGAGTAAATTTTCAGTCTTATCAATAAATTCTTTACGATTATCAACAAGAATTATGTAATAGCCAATCTGTTTAAGAATTGGGATTAGAGCTTGCCCGACATGTCCGCCGCCAAACACATATACCGTTTGTTTTTTACCGAATACTTCAAAAAACACTTGCATTCGACCGCCGCACATCATTGGAATTAATTTTTCAGTTTTGTTTTTCCGTTTTGCATTTTTTGACAGTAAATAAGAAATTAATCCGCCGCTGCCCTTTACAAGAAAATCTTTTGCCTGTGAAATAACTTCCAACTCAATTGCTCCGCCTCCAACTGTTCCAAAAGTTTTGTTGTTAGCATCTAGCAGAAGTTTAAAGCCTTCTTTCCCGGGTGATGATCCTGTTGAACTTACAACTGTTGCAAGAACAAACGGAGTATTGGTATGTTGATACTCATTTATTTTATTAAAAATACTCTGCATTTAGTATTTTTCAAAATTAAATTAATAGAAATAATTTATTCAAATTATTTCTTTTGATAATTTAAAACTTTAATTTTTTTAAGATTTGTATAATTATCTACAAAATCCGATTTGGAAGAATAACAAGAATGGTTTCCGTCACCTTGTCCATCGGCAGAGCAATGCCCACCGCCGCAACAACCGGCACCATTTTCTTTGTATTTACTAAAATGAAGTGCCAATCCCATACCAACAACCGCAATTATAAAAAATATTGGAAGTATAATAAATTGTGCCATTATTTTATCCTTTCTTTCTTAAATAAATATTTTTTAAACAAACTATTTTTTTCTTCTGTAAAATTACCATTTTTATGTACAATCATAAAGACAGGCAGTTTTAAAGTATCGGCATAAAGCATTCCCTTAATTGGTCCGAGAACATCAAGTGCAGTTGCATAACCGTCAGCCATCATACAAGATTTTGCTATAACCGAAACCGAAGCCAAATTATGCGTAATCGGATAACCCGTTCGAGGATCAATTGTGTGTGAATATCTTTTACCGTTTTTCATAAAATAATTATGATAATCACCCGATGTAGCCATACTTTGATTATTTAATTGCACTACTTTTTCAATGTTTCCCGAATTATCAGGAGTGGAAATACCAATACGCCAATATTCATTATTATGATTTTTACCATTTGTCCTAACTTCACCGCCAATTTCAACCATAAAATTTTTAATGCCAAGTTTAAGTAAATATTCACAAACAACATCAACTCCGTATCCTTTGGCTATTGACGAAAGATCAACATACATGTCAGGTAACGCTTTTTTTATTGCCGGAGGATTAAATTTAACGCTTATTTTATCAAGTCCGGTTAAAGATTTCATTAATGTTACTTCCTGACTGTCAGGAACTGTATCAGTTTCGCCTTTTGGGCCAAAGCCCCAAAGATTTACAAGAGGACCTACAGTAATATCTAATGATTTATTAGTCTTATCACCGATTAAAATTGCAGCCTTAACAACTTCTGCAAATTCTTTTGAAATAGGGAACCATGTTGTGTCGGCAGAACTATTAAACATAGATAATTCAGAGTCGGGAATATATGTGGACATTTTATTGTTTACATCCAATAGTAAACTATCAACACGATGTTTAATTATTTCATTATAATTATTTCTGACAAAAACCGAATCTTCCACAACTTTTATATGGTATGTTGTCCCCATGGTATTGCCTGCAAAAGAAAAAGTCGTTACTTTATTGTTTTGTTTTTCAGAACATCCAACAAATAAAAGAACACCAATAAATATTATATACTCTACTAATTTTCGCATATTTATTATTAAACATTGTAATTAACTTTACAAATACCCTATTTTTTTTCCCAGCGCCAATTTGAATAATAGTCCCAACTAACCATAGCGTGAAGTTCATCTAGTTCTTTCGTTTTTTCATTTAGCTGCGCTTTAACAACATCACCGATTGAAAGTAATCCGATATACTTTTCATCTTTTTTTACAAGAAGATGGCGAAGCCTTTTACCAAGAAAAACATCCATCATATTATAAATATTATCAGTATGATTTGCAGTAATTAAATCAGTTATCATAAAATCTTTAATTTTCGCAGTTTTAGGGTTAAATCCTTCACTAAGCGTATCCCTCATCAAGTCCCGCTCTGTCCAAATACCGATAATCTCACCATTATCCTCAATAAGTATTGCACCGATATTATTTTTAATCATTTTTTGAAGAGCGTCGTAAATACTAGTCTCCGGAGTTACACTAATTATCTCGGTACCTTTTTCACGTAATAATCCTTCTGCTGTTTTCATAATATTTACCTCATATTATTTAAAAATCTTGATATAAAAGAAAAGTCCACTAAAAGCAGACTTTAAAAAGAAAATATAATTAATTTTTATAATAAGCAATAGTTAAAATTTTAATTAACCACCGAAATCATCAAACATAATATTTTCCCGTTCAACGCCCAAACTTTCGAGCATCTTTGTAACCGCTTTATTCATCATCGGTGGACCGCACATATAGTATTCACAATCCTCAGGATTCGGATGATTTTTAAGATATTCATCGTATAATACTTGATGAATAAATCCGGTTAAGCCTGTCCAATTATCTTCAGGCTGCGCTTCCGATAAAGCAAGATACCATTTAAAATTCGGATGTTCTTCTGCAAGTTTATCAAATTCATCAGCATAAAAAACTTCACGTAAACTTCTTGCACCATACCAGAATGAAATTTTCCTTTTTGAATTAAGTCGTTTTAACTGGTCAAAAATATGAGAACGCATAGGCGCCATTCCTGCACCACCACCAATAAATACCATTTCAGCATCTGTGTCGCGAGCAAAGAATTCACCGTAAGGTCCTGAAATTGTTACTTTATCACCAGGTTTAAGATTAAAAATGTACGACGACATTTGTCCCGGCGGCACATCTGGCATTCGTGGCGGTGGAGAAGCGATACGAACATTTAACATAATTATCCCTTTTTCATCAGGATAGTTTGCCATAGAATAAGCACGTACAATCGGTTCATCCACTTTACTTACATAACGCCATAAATTATATTTATCCCAATCCGGCTTATATTCATCTTCAATAATAAAATCTTTATATTTAACCGTATGTTTGGGAGCCTCAATTTGAATATACCCGCCGGCTCTGAAATTAACATCTTCCCCTTCCGGAAGTTCTAGCACCAATTCCTTTATAAAAGTTGCCACATTATGATTGGAACGAACAGTACATTCCCACTTTTTAATTTCAAATATTTCATTCGGCAACTGGATTTTTAAGTCGTTTTTAACGGACACTTGACAAGACAATCGATAACCTTGACGAATTTGCCCGCGGGTCAATTTTGAAGTTTCAGTAGCAAGAACATCACCACCGCCTTCAACAACTATACATTTGCACTCACCGCAAGTTCCCTTCCCACCACACGCCGATGGAACAAATATTTTTTGTTCAGCCAAAGTATTCAACAACTTATCACCTACCGGTGCAATTATCGATTTATTCGGATCATCATTAATATTAATATTAACATTCCCTGTAGCAACTAACTTTGATTTGGCAAATAGAATGATTACAACTAGTGCAAGCACGATAACCGTAAACATTATCACGCCGAATATTATTAAACTTGTTCCTTCCATTAATTATCCTCTAAAGTTGAATTCCGGAAAACAGCATAAAAGCAACAGCCATTAATCCGGCTGTCATAAAAGTAATTCCCAAACCTCTTAAACCTTTCGGCACGTTGCTGTATTTCATTTTTTCTCTAATACCGGCAAGCAGAACAATAGCCAGCATCCAACCGAAACCTGAACCGAAACCGTAAACAACGCTTTCACCGAATGTATAACTTCTTTCCACCATAAATAATGTTCCGCCTAGTATTGCGCAGTTCACGGTTATTAAGGGAAGAAAAATTCCAAGTGCGTTATAAAGCGAAGGGACAAACCTTTCCAGTGTCATTTCCAAAATCTGTACTAATGCTGCTATAACACCGATGTAAGTTATTAGCCCTAGAAATGATAAATCAACATTTGGTAAACCTGCCCAAGATAGTGCACCTTCTTTTAGTACATGGACAAATATTAAATTATTTACCGGAACGGTTAATGTTTGAACTACAACAACTGCAATACCAAGCCCTATAGCAGTCTCAACTTTTTTGGAAATAGCCATAAAAGAACACATTCCAAGAAAGAATGCAAGAGCCATATTTTCAATAAAAACAGATTTAACAAACAAACTCAAATAATGTTCAAACATAAATTATGCCTCCTCATTTTGTTCAGGTTTAAATGTTCTGATCGTCCAAATAATTAAGCCTATTAAAAAGAATGCACTTGGTGGCATTAGTAACAATCCGTTAGGTACATACCATCCACCGTTGCGGACTAAAGGAATTATTGTAAATCCCAAAAGTTTACCTGTTCCAAGCAATTCTCTAAATACAGCAAGAGTAATCAAAATAAAAGAATAACCGAGTCCATTTCCAATTCCGTCAACAAAACTTTGTATCGGTGGATTTTTGAATGCAAATGCCTCTGTTCTTCCCATTACTATACAGTTGGTAATAATTAGTCCGACATAAACCGACAATTGTTTACTAATATTAAAAGCAAACGCTCTAATAAATTGATCCGCAATTATTACGAGTGATGCAATAATCGTCATTTCAACTATCATCCTAATACTATTTGGTACGTGATTTCTAATTAAACTAACAAAGAAATTAGAAAATGCCACTACGAGCATTACGGATATTGACATAACAAGTGCCGTATCCAATTTCGACGTAACAGCCAGTGCGGAACAAATTCCAAGAATTTGAAGAGCAATAGGATTATTATTAAATATCGGATCAAGAAGAATTTTCTTATATTTATTCATCCTTTTTTATCTCTCCTTAATTTTTTAATAAAGTTCCCATATCCATCATTACTAAGCCAAAAACGAACAAGATGATTTACACCCCGTGTGGTAAGTGTTGCTCCTGATAATCCATCAACCTTATATTTCGCATCGGGATCGTTTGCATCAACATGTCTTTTAATTACTCTAATCTTTAAATTTCCGTCAGCGTCATAAGCTTGTTTGCCAATCCATAATTTTTTCCATTTAGGATTATCAACTTCTCCTCCTAATCCGGGAGTTTCGCCTTGTTGATAAAATGTAAAACCTTTAATTGTATGCAAATCTTTATCCAATGCAATAAAACCGAACATAGTTGACCAAAGACCTTTACCGTAAATCGGGAAAATATATTTTATTACATTTCCATTTTTATCAACTACTCTATAAACAGCCATTGCAGTCGGCATTATTTTTATCCCTGCAATATCTTTATCAGCAGGAATCCTTTTAGTCCATTTAGAATCATTAATTACATCCCTGACATCAAAACTATTAGGATTCATTACAGCATCAAATTTGTTTTTGGATAATATCGTACCGGATTTTAAATCAATTATCTCCGGTACTATTTTTTCTTTGTAAACCTTACCAACATCTGTTCCTTCTGTGTATAAATTACCGGCAATGAGAATATTTTTCAACAAGTCCAACTTTTTATTTTTAACTTGAATCGGTTTAAGTCCAACAGCAGCAGTAGATACAAAAACAGATGCAACAAGACAAACTCCTAAAGCAACAAGTAATGTTTGTTTTATACTAGACATTTTTCAATTGTCTCCTCTTAATATTTGAATAGATTACAGCTTTATCAATTATTGGCGCCGTTATATTTCCAAATAATATTGCAAGCATCATTCCTTCGGGGAAAGCCGGATTTACAACTCTTATAAGTATTACAAGTACTCCTATCAGTAAACCGTAATAATACTTCCCTTTCTCTGTCATTGGAGATGAAACGGGATCGGTAGCCATAAAAACAGTTCCAAATGCAAAACCGCCCAGAACAAGATGCCATAAAGGAGTAACCCCAAACATATTATTAGTACTGCTTCCAACAAGATTAAAAAACAATGACATTCCTACTGCTCCAACAATTATACTCAGCATTGTTTTCCATGAACCAACACCGGTATAAATAAGAATAACAGCACCGATTAAGATAGCAATCATTGAAGTTTCACCCATAGAACCCGGGATTAAACCTACAAACGCATGCCACCAATCAACTGTAACAGGTATTGCTTTATCAGCAAACTGTGCAAGCGGTGTAGCTTTACTTACTCCGTCAATTCCAACCCATACTTTATCACCTGAAATTTGTCCCGGATAGGCAAAGAACAAAAATGCTCTCGCTACCAAAGCAGGATTAAGAATATTCATTCCAACACCGCCGTATATTTCTTTTCCGATTACAACACCAAACGAAATACCAACGGCGACTTGCCATAACGGAATTGTTGGTGGTAATATCAAAGGGAAAAGCAAACTTGTTACCAAAAAACCTTCTGCAATTTCGTGTTTACGAACAGAAGCAAAGAGAGCTTCCCAAGCGCCACCAACTGCGATAGTTACCAAATACACCGGAAGGAAATAAATTATTCCAAGTATAATATCACTAAATACATTTTGCGGATTTAATCCAATTCCAAGCCAAGTAGCAAAACTTCCCTGCCAAGTTCCCAAGGAAGATAATCCTGCCTTTTGCATCGCAATAAGTGCTTGATAACCTGTATTATAAAATGCCCAAAAAACAGATGGAAGCAACGCAACATAAACCACTATCATCATGCGTTTTAAATCCATTGCATCTTTAACATGTGATGTTCCCGAAGTTACATGTCCCGATGTATATAGGAAATCATCCGTTGCTTTATAAAGCGGGTTCAGTTTTTCTAACTTACCTCCGGCAGTGAAATATTTTTTCTGATTATCTAAAAATTTTCGTAATGCTTTCACTATCCTTCCTTTTCAATTAAATTTAAAACTCTTCTTAAATTTTTTCCATGATCAATTTTAGACGGGCATACAAATGAGCATAATGCCAAATCTTCTTCATCAAGTTCTAAAGCACCAAGGTTTTCCGAATCTTCAATATCATCCACAGCAAGGGCACGAAGTAAGAATGTGGGTAAAATATCAAGAGGCATAACTTTTTCATAGCTGCCAATCGGAACAATTGCTCGAGGTTCTCCGTTGGAATTTGTAGTAAACCTGAAATTTTTATTTGGGAAAAATGATGACAGATATGACTTTTTAACTGAAAATTTATTCCCACCTGGTTTTAACCACCCGAGAAATTCTCGTTCATGCTCTTCAGGGATTACTGATACTTGTTGATGATAACGGCAAAGGAAATCAAGGTTATCATCTGCTTTCCTTCCATGAAGAACAGAACCTGAAATAATACGATTTTCGTTTTCAGTTAATTCACCTTCAGTAAGTTCTTTTAGTGAAGCACCGATTCTCGTTCTCAATAACCTTGGTTTTTTAACTTCAGAACCGGCCAACGCAACAATCCTTTCAACATTAATTTTACCAGAAGTAAACAAATCACCAATTGCAACTACATCTTGTGCACCAATATGCCATACTTTTTTATTACTGTTTACCGGATCTAAAAAGTGAATATGAGTTCCTACATTCCCCGCCGGATGAACGCCTGCAAATTCTTCAATTAAGACCTTATCATTTTGGATTGTCGGAATATTCGCCCCTAATTTTTTAACAAGAAATAATTTCCCTTCTGTTAACTGTGAAATAATTTTTAATCCGTTTTTAAAACTCCTTTCTTTCCCCTCAAGAATTTTTTCAACTGATGGCGCCAAAGGATTAGTATCAATTGCAGTAACAAAAATTGAGTGCGGATTTACTTCCGGATTTGCTACATGACTAAACGGACGGCATCTCAACGACACCCACAAACCAGAATCTAAAAGTTGATTGATAATTTTTTCTCGAGAAATTGAAAACAATTCGTTTTCATTATACGAATCAAAAGTTATTTCTTCATTTCCCTCAAGAGAAATAACAACTGACAGCAGGACTCGCTTCTCACCCCTGTTAATCGCTGTAATTGTCCCGCTTCCGTTAGCAGTATATTTAACAGATTGAAGTTTTTTATCAGTAAATAAGGGTTGACCCAATTTAACTTTATCCCCAACCTTTACTGCCATAGTCGGTTTCATCCCGACGTAATTGGGACCAAGTATTGCAACAGTTTTAACATGTTTATCGGAAATTGTTTGTTCGGGACTGCCTACTATCGGAAGGTCTAAACCACGTTTAATCTTAAATATTCCCATTCGTTTCAACGCAAATAGTTATTAATTCAATTAAAATAAAAAATAATAAACGTAAATTTACAAAATTGTTTACAAGATATCATTATTTTTTTACTGCATTCTTATTTTTTATTGAATAAGAATGACAGATTGAATAAGTTTGCAACAATAAGCGGGCGTAACTCAGTGGTAGAGTATTTGCTTCCCAAGCAAAAGGTCGCGAGTTCAAGTCTCGTCGCCCGCTCCATTTTTTTTATTTTTTCTGTTGTCTATTTCTAATTAAAATTCTATTATTACAATCTCAATTTTTGAGAATATGTTTGTTCTGATATTTTTGTTTTCAATGGGAGCTTCGCTCAGTTGGTTTAGAGCATCCCGACTATTAGTCGGGAGGGTTGTAGATTTTCCCATAGGGACTCTGCGAGAACTCCTACAGTTCTTCATGTTATGTATTGATAACAAAATATTTGTTTTTTTTGCAAAGAAATTATGCACAGCATCCTTTGGAAAATTTATTCGTCAGAGCCGAATCTTTGATTCGTCAAAGCCGAATTTCCAATTTTTTTTACAAAAATTACACTTTTTTTGAACAACGAATGTCGATTAACGATTTTAGATTTCAGATTTTTTTACTTCTTAAATCAAATATCGTTAATCCTTGTTCTTAAAACATTTTTTTTATTGCAGCTTGCTGCGATAGGTATTGATTCTTTTTGGGAGCTTAGCTCAGTTGGTTTAGAGCACCTGCCTTACAAGCAGGGGGTCGTAGGTTCAAATCCTACAGTTCCCACCATTATATAGCCGCGAAATATTATTTTGCGGCTATTATTTTTTATTTAAGTTTTCTTACTTGATGAAAAAATTCTTCATCTATATTATCCAATCAGTTTACGGTAAAAACTATATCGTACAAACTAATAATCTTAAAGATAGAGATTAATCCGGCATAATTCCGGCCGGTCGAACTACACGAAAAACAAAAGTCCTTGGAAACTTGTTATCTCGCCAAAAGTTAATTCTCGTTCCGAAGCAGTAACATTGGAAACAAAACTCAAAAAAATGAAAAATTCAAAAAAAGCAATTAGCTATTTGGAAAAACTTAATTCTAATATTAAGAATGACGAGCTTAGCACAGTTGGGTTATCGCATCCCGATAATAAGTAGGGATATCCGCAGGCTCAGTTTTTACCATTATAATTTTTTTACCAAGCCTGAGTGCTTTCTGTCAATCTTAAAACCAAATTGATAAAAATATTCCGGTCGGAAAAAGCCGGTAACTACTTGCTTGAAATTTCTTGTTCTTAATCTTTCAAAAAATTCATTCATTAACTTTTCACCAATACCCATTCTGCGATAGCGATTTGCGACAACAATTTTATCCATATAAACAGTTGCTTTATCCAAATAGAGATAAAACAAACCTCCTATTATAAAACCGCGCTCGGAAAGTGCCACTAAGAAATGATTTTCATTGCTGAAATTGACAAGCAAATTCGCTTCGAGATAAAGCTTGTGTAATTTTGAAATTTCTTTTGGAGAAATAGGATTTCGTATAACAAATGGGTTTCCGTCATAATCATCGAATTGCACAACAAGGTTAGAATCGAGGATACCGTCTGTTTTAATTTGTAATATTTCCGCTTCATCCGAAGGTCTGATATGCGGATAGCTTAATCTTGTTAAGAAGAAATCATCTTTTTCTGTAATTTTGATCTCCGACTTTATTGAAGAAAATCTCAATAGAGCATCTTCAATAGGTAATTCATAATTACGCTGTTCCCTAATAATATCCCGAAGATATTTTTTTACATCATCACTCGAATTAATAAAAACAGTTTCAAGGAAAAATCTTGTACGAGTTTCAGGATAAGTTTCAAATAATTTACCCAACTGGTAAGTATCAAAAAACTCTTTAAGTGACTCTGCCTGTGCCGTAAAAGATGCTTTGCTATTAAGTTTGAACCACCGGTGAAAACGGTTAATTGCAAAATAAAGCTGCTTAGGAATAAATCCGTTAACCTCAACATTACTCAAAAATTTATTCATTTCAGTTTTAACTTTATTCCCAAAATCCGAATTATCATTTTTATATTCATTCACAAAATCTTTAATAATTTTAATTCCCGCTTTTTCGCCGAATGAATTAATTACACCGCCAGCAATATATTTCCAAATTTTACCTCGTTTAATAATTGGATATGCCTTCTCTGTAACTTCAATCATATCAAAATAAAATTTTTCAAACATTAACTTAATACTTTTGAAGTTTTCTCGTTCGGAAATAGAAATAATATGCGAACCTGTTTGATAATCGTGTGTCGGCACAACAAAATTATCCGCCGAAACATTTCCAAGTATTAATTTCTTATGTGTAAGTTTCCAAAATCCGAAATATAATTCTGCAACGTTCCAAACAAAAAACGGCCATTGATGGTAAAGCCTTTCGTTTTCCTTTTTATTCTTCTTTTTAAATTTTCTATCAATAAACTTGCCAACCGGAAATCCGGGAATAAATTTATGCGTCCAAACTTCCACATCTATCCAAAGTCCGCCAAATTCACCGACAAGTTCCGGCCCAAAATATTTTGAGTGTGTAAGAACAAGCCAACTTACTTCTTCAATAATGTCTTTTTTTGTTGAATTTTTATTTAAATTTAAAACAATATCATAAGAGCCGAACAAATCTGTTTGAACTGAAATTTTAAATACTTTCTTATAAGCATCTTCTCGCAAAGCACTAACCCAAATTCCTCCCGGTAATATGTTATCGAGACGAATCATTTTGCCACCGGAGAATAAAAATATAGATTCACGCAGCAGTGATGTTTTGGTTATAGCTTCAATTAATATTTGTTTATCTTCATAATTTAAGTCTTCTTCAAGAATTATTACATCTTCCCACGTGTATTCTTCACCGGTATCTTCATCAACAGCAATTTGCTGGTTCTTCCCGAGAAAACTTCTAAAACCCGCCCGTAATCTATCCCTTTCAGACAATGCAATTTCTGCCAAATCCGAGTTAGATTCATTCAATTGATAATTCACAAGTACTTGCCTGATTTGCTTGTATAGCGTGGGATGAGCAATTCCGTATGAGCTTAGCAACACAAACAAGGATTTGACAATCGAGATTATTTCCTTATTCCCATTTTCAAAATTGTGAGTCCTATCGGCAAGGACATTTTCAATTGCCTCAAGAATTTTAACACGTCCTTTCAATCCGGATATTGCACGTATTACTTCTTCATCCATCAATCCCGGTACTTCTCTTAAATATAAGTCGAGATAATGCTCAAAATTGTTTGAGTGCATATTTTTAATTAAATAAACGAACATCTTTTTCCTGAGCGCATTAAAATGCGTTAATTTAGGATACTCAAAAGTTGTAAGAGCGAATTTATAAACCAGCGATTCTTTTTCTGAAATTAAAAAATTTAAGTAGTCCAAAGTATAAGAAGCAGCTTCTTCATTTTTTGAAAGAAATTGCAGCAAAGCAAAATGAAGTCCTAAAATTGATTTTTCACCGGCTGCAAATATTTTTTTCAATTGTTCAATTGGCAAATTGTAATCGGCATCAACTTTTTCAACAAACTCAATATCGTTACCGTGGTTTCTATTTCTGCTCCATTGAACAATATCTTCACCCGTAAATTTCACAAGACCATTATTACCAAGCCAATAAAGCGGATTTGTCAGAAGCGTTTGAAAATCCAAATAATCCGAATTTAGTTTGTATTTGTAATCCCCTATCTGAAAAATATTCCGTTTTACATCTGTTTTTTTTACGAAAATTTTTGAATCAAATTTGGGTATTGAAATTCCATTTTCAATTTGAACAATGTCGGAAATAAGACAACTTTTTTCCCGCAAAAACCAATTCGGTATTCGCACTTCCGTTTTGTCAATCTTAAGAGAAGTGTAATTTTTTCTGTACATTTCATCAATTACACCTTTAAAATGTTCTGCAATTATTGATCGCTTGTAAGTTCCTTTCGGAGTCAACTCACCAAGCTCTGCTGTAAATGGTCTTTCAATAATTCTGAAATCAATTATTCGTTCAAAAGAAGCCAGAAATTTGTTTACAGTTACTACAACGGAAGAAAAATATTGTCGCAAATTTTCAGTATTATTTTTCACTTTCAAAAAACTTTCATTTCCTTCATTTGGGAAAATCAGCACTGTATTAAACGGTTTGTGGTCACCGACAAGAAAAACTTGTTTAACGGAATCAAAATCACGGAAGAAATTTTCAATCTTCTGTGGCGAAACAGTTTCACCCTTTATATTTTTATAAATTTCCTTTTTTCTATCAATAATTGTTATGAAACCATTTTCATCCATTCTCATAATATCACCGGTAGCAAACCAGCCTTGAGCATCAAAAACTTCTGTTTTATCCTGTCCGAAATAGCCATCCATTACGTATCCACCTTTAATTAAAAGCTCTCCGTCATCGGCTAATTTTATTTTTATTCCCGGCAGTGCACCTCCAAGTGAATTTTCAATATATTTATTCGGAGGTGTCAGCGTAATTCCTCCGGTTGCTTCCGTCATTCCAAAGCCACTCATCAGTTCAATTCCGTACTTTTGGAAAAACTTAAAAATTTCAGGGGGTAAATAACCCGCAGCCGAAATTCCCCATTTAAGATTTCCACCTGTAATATTCAGCACGGCATCTTTAATTTTATCATCATCATCAAATTCAATATCAACTGTATCGTTTATCTGTTCATAAAGTTCCATCCACTTTTTAGGAATGGAAATGAATATCGACGGGTTTACCAATTGCATATTTGAAATCATTGTATGCACCGCCGGATTCTGCATAAAAACATATTCCGTTCCCCAAAAAACAGAACCTGTCATTTCCAAGAAACGCCCAAATGTATGAAATAACGGGAGGAATGCCAGGAACACATCTTTATCACTTATTTTGGGCAGCGCCATTGCCCTGCAAAAACGCTTATATACAATATTTTTATTCAGAAATTTTATTCCCTTAGGCTCTCCTGTTGTACCGGAAGTGTACATCAGCGTCGCAAGCGAGTTAGGCGTTGTAGTTTCTCTAATTGTTTTTAATAATTCACGTCCGTTATTTTCATACGAAATAAATTCATTGAATGATAAAACCCAGTCTTCGGCACTAATGCCTTCAAGCAGAACTACTCTTTTAACAAATGTTAATCTGCTTTTAATAGCTTTAATTTTCTGTAACTGCTTTTCATCCGATATTAGCAAAAGTTCAGCTTTGTTTTGATTTAGAATAAATTCGATATTCTGCGGGACCGAATTTCCGGGCAGCATAACATTAACAATCCCATTTGTTAAACAAGCCAAATCAAGTTCAACCATTAACAAACTGTTTGTCATTAAAAATGCTACTTTACTGTCAGGAAAGGAGATATTATTTGCAATGGCAAGGGCAAGTTCGTCAACTTTTTTAGAAACCTGTTGCCAGGAAATTTCTTGCTTTATCTTTCCGGAAATTAAATTGAAAAGTGATTTTGTAGCATATTCTTTTTTTCGTTGATCGAATAATTTTCCAAAAGTGAAATTACTATCTTCAATTAATCTTAAAATCAAATCATCCCAGCGTCTTTCATCATAAATTTTTGTAAGAAATTCTGATAAACGAAAAATGTCAAGATAGCCGTGAATCAATTTATTTAAATTTGGAATTCCATCGCTTATTAAATTTTTTCTGCATGTTAAAAGATAATTCCCAAAATCAAACATCAGATTCGCATCAATTTTTTCGGCAACTGCGTAACCAATATTTGAGCTTACTGCCGAATTCAATATTTCTTCCCAAATTGAAATTACATCAGTAAATTTTTCAAAAATATTTTCATCAATAATTTTGCGTAGTTCGGTATTAAATTCATTTAGAAAATGAATTCGTTCTTGATCTTCAAGTGCAGAATCACCTGCGAAAACCTTGTCCCTTAATTTAAAACCTAATTCTTTGTTTGGATTATTACTCTCTGCAGCACTCATATAACAACCTTAAAAATGATAAGATAATATTGCAGTAAAAATAAAGAAATTATTTTTGATTAGGAAAAAAATAAGCCTTTTTAGTCTTCATTTTAGGTTGTGAAAACGAAAGCGAATTTGATTTAATTATTTAAAATTTATTAATAAAATATTTTTATAGTTTGCTGAATTTAGTATTTTCACATTACTTCATATAAAAATTATTACGGATACTATGGACTACTCTTTTTCAGACGAACATAAAATGCTGCGAACAATGGCAAGGGATTTTGCCAATGCCGAAATTCGCCCGATTGCTGCTTCAATAGATGAAAACGAATCAATACCAAAATCACTAATTAATAAATTGGCGGAAACCGGATTATTGGGAATTGCTATTCCCGAACAATACGGCGGCGGCGGATTTGGTGAAGTCGGTTACTGTTTGGCTCTCGAAGAAATTACAAAAGCGTGCGCCTCAACTTCCGCATTTGTCGGTGCACACCAATCTATAGGAGCAAATGCTATTAATATCGGCGGCTCGGAATTTTTGAAGCAAAAATATTTACCGAGTTTGGCTTCAGGTAAAAAAATTGCTGCGTTTGCATTAACCGAATCCGGTGCAGGTTCCGACGCTTTTAATTTGAGTACAAAAGCTAAATATATTGATGGACATTGGGTTTTGAACGGTGAAAAAATTTGGATTACCAATGCCGGAATCGCAGATGTTTTTTCCGTATTTGCAAGAACAGCAAAAGGAATAACCGGTTTCGTTGTTGAAAAAGACTTTCCCGGAGTTATGATTGCACCAAAAGAAAAAAAACTCGGGATAAGAGGAAGCACTACAAATTCAATTTCTTTTGAAAATGTTAAAGTTCCTGAAGAAAATATAATCGGGAAAGACGGAAGAGGATTTTTAATTGCAATGAAAACTTTGGATTCCGGCAGATTAGGAATTGGTGCCGGCTCTTTGGGAGCAGCAAAAGAATTATTGAGACTCGCAGTTGAACACGCCAATCAGAGAAAACAATTCGGTAAAGTAATTTCAAATTTTCAGGGCATTCAATTTATGATTGCAGATATGACAACAAAAATTTATGCAATGGAAAGTATGCTTTATCGTGCTGCTCAAAAATACGATAGAGGGAAAGATGTTTCACAAGAAGCTGCAATGGTGAAATTATTTTGTTCCGAAGGCGTTTCGGCAGTAGCGGATTTAGCACTGCAAATTCACGGCGGGATGGGATTTTCTCGTGAATTACCTGTAGAAAGGTTTTATCGCGATGCACGAATTTTAAGAATTTTTGAAGGTACAAGTGAAATTCAAAAAATGGTTATCAGCAGGAAAACCATCAAACAAAAAGGAGATTGGAAATTGTAATGCATGATGTGCTTGTAATTCCATCAATTGATATCAAGGACAGGAAAACCGTTCGCGTTGTGCAGGGAATTCCTGAAGTTGAAACTTGTGCTTATGGAAATGATCCTGTAGAAATGGCAATGCTTTGGCGTGCAGAAAACGCAAAGATTATTCACGTTGTTGATTTGGACAGCTCTTGGACGCATTCACACATTAATTATAGTATTATTTCCGAAATTTGTGAATCGGTTATTATACCTGTGGAAATTGGCGGAGGTATTTCAAGTTTAAAAGATGCCGAAGAAATGTTTAACCTCGGTGTTTCAAGAATTGTTATCGGTTCACTAATTTATAAAAATGAAAAAGAATTTTTGAAGATTCTTGAAAAATACGGAGCTCGTAAAATTGTTGCTGCAATGGACATTGTTGATAACCAAATAGTGATTAGCGGTCGGAAATTAAATACAAATTTATCGGCAACCGAATATGCGAAACATCTTAGTGAAATAGGTGTAGAAAGAATAATTGTTACAGATGTAAAAAAGAATGGAATGCTTTCAGGTCCGAATTTAGATTTAACCAAATCCGTAGCGGAAGCATCCGGAATTAATGTTACACACTCCGGCGGAATTAGTGATTACTCGGATTTGATAAAAATTACCGAATTGGAAAACAAACAAATCGATTCGGTAATAATTGGAAGGGCTTTGTATGAAAACAAATTCCCTTGCCAAAAAATATGGCGTGTAGCTGAATCTGATATTTTTAACTAAGGATAAATTATTATGATTGGGAAAAAAGAAATACAACATGGCTCAAACTTTTGGACTAATTTTTTTAAAACACCGACCGAAAGTGAGGATTTAGAATTACTTTTAAAAAATATTCCCACTTTTGAGGGATTGAAAACCAAATACATTAAACAATTGGTGGATATTCTTCACAATCGTGAGTATCAGCCAAACGAAAATATTTTTATGCAAGGCGATCCCGGAATAGGCTTGTTTATTATTCGTGAAGGTGAAGTTAAAATTACGCACAAAGATGAAGACGGCAATACTTATGACCTTGCACTTCTTAATCGAGGAGATTTTTTTGGTGAAATGGCTATGCTCGAAGGAGACATTCGTTCTGCTACAGCAACTGCTGTTAAAAAATCCAATCTTGTTGCAATTTTCAAACCGGATTTGGATGAATTTATTGAACAAAATTTGAAAGCCGGAGTACATATATTAAAAGGTTTTGCACGCATTTTATCAACAAGATTAAAAAGAGCAAATGAAGGATATTTTAATCTATTTTTAGAAAAAAATAAGTAAAGGAGGCAGAAATGGATATTCAAAAAATATTAGTTCCCGTTGACTTTTCAGACTATTCCAAAAAGGCTTTGGGGTATGCAGTTGATTTTGCAAAAACATTTAATGCAAAATTGTACATCATCTATGTACTTGAGCCTCAAATTTATCCGGCTGATTTTACCATGGGACAGGTAATTCCAACTATAAACCCGGATTTATCGGAAGCATCGGAAAAAGAACTTTTACGATTTGCCAATGATGTAATCGGTGATCAAATTCCGTATGAAACAATTTCAAAAATGGGTCAGCCATTTTATGAGATTATAGAAACTGCATCGGAAATTGATTCTGATTTAATAATTATTGCTACTCACGGTCATACGGGAGTTGAGCATCTCCTTTTCGGAAGTACGGCAGAAAAGGTTGTTCGAAAGGCTCCGTGTCCTGTTTTAACTTTACGCGAACCAATTAAAGGTTTTAAATTTAATAATTAAGTATTTAAATGATGCTTAACAAAAAATTAGAAGATATTTTAACCGATCGAACTTCGGGAAGTACTGAAATTTTACAGAAATTAGTCAACTTTTTTATATCTTATCCCGAAAACTTAAACGAGCTGCAAATTGTACATTTAAAAAATCACTTCGGAACATTTCAAATAATCAAGAATTTTTTAAATGAACTTCAAAAATATATTTCTTCAAAAGGAAAAAGCGAAATAACTGATTTCCTCAAATCATATTTATCGAAGACAGAAAATAATCTACATTCAATTTTTGTAAATGCACTCCCCTATTTGGAACCTAAACAAAAAATTGTAACAATTTCAAATAGTAAGACCTTGCTTTATGTTCTCAATGAATATTATAAAATACAAACAAATTTTGAAGTTACAATTTTGGAATCCCGCCCGATGTTTGAAGGTAGAATTCTTGCTGAGGAACTGTTAAAGCATGGAATTAAAACAAATCTTATAACCGAAGCTATGACTGCAAATGCTGTTGAACATTCTGATGCGGTAATAATCGGAGCTGATAATATTCTCTCCAACGGCGATGTAATTAATAAAACCGGAAGTAGAAATCTTGCAATTATTTGTAAATATTTTAGCAAACCGTTTTATGTTATTGCCGATAAAACAAAATTTTCTATGAATAATGAATTTGAAAAAAGTTGCCATAACAGTGAAGAAATATGGAAATTTCCACCTGACAAAATTAAAATTGAAAATTATTATTTTGAGAAAGTTGAGGTTGATTTAATCTCAAAAATTATTCATGATTGAGTTAACACCTAAAAGTAACAAATAAGTTATTATGAGTCTGCCCAAGAATCATTAACCTACTTTTTGTGAAAGATTCATAATTAGTTCGAATACATTATATCTTAGCAAAATTTATTTTCTTAAATTGAAGGAATAATCCAGTTATTTACCATTGAATAGAGGCAATTTCAAATTAACCACAAACGAATGGTACGAATTGACAAAATTCAAATTGTACTTCCTGTAATCCCACCATCCAAGATACATCGAACTGCTTTCCTGACTAAATTCAAGCGAAAACGGAGAACCGAGAAAAATTTTTTTTTTATTAAGCAAAGTAAAAATTCCACTATATTGTTTATTCTGTTTTTTTTGTCCGGCTTGAACATTTGTATTTTTCGTGATTACTGTTTTCGCTTTAACATCCTGTGCCCGCATATTAAATGATGACAAAAAAGAAACAAGCACAAAGAGTATCACAAGCCTTTGGATTCTCTTTAATTTGTAAAGCATTTTATCCTACAATAATATTATTGAATATTTTCAACGTAAGTATGCAATAAAAGAAAAGTACAGTGCACAATCCGGATTTAGCAAGTTACTGTTTTGAATCTAACGAGCCCTCAATTATGGCGCTTATTATTATCTAATATATTCACAAACATATTAAGAACTCAAAGGCAGTTTAAATAATTTCCGGGAAGTTTTATGTCTTTTACTTTACTAAAGCAAATAAATTAAAGATACTCTCAAGAGGAAAAATCGTAAAAGAATTGTTCGTATTTCTACTTAAT
>Ga0114931_10003438_pt1 | contig 20076 bp, 19 predicted proteins | sample 2SBtaG_FD_89579 | JGI IMG/M metagenome (GOLD analysis project Ga0114931, IMG submission 89579) | Deep subsurface microbial communities from Kolumbo volcano to uncover new lineages of life (NeLLi) - 2SBTROV14_V59a metaG | ecosystem: Environmental > Aquatic > Marine > Volcanic | place: Kolumbo...
GGTGTCATCATTTCCAGTGTCTCCGGAAGAGGAAATGCACCTCCTAAAGGAAGATTCCAAGCTACCTCATCATTTGAATAACCATGTCTTGAAGAAAATTCCGGAGAAGCTTCTCCAGCCTTTAATTGCATATTGTAATCAGAATAATCTTTTTGGGGCAAAGTTGGATCAGTATCCATGAGTATATAAAATAGTATAGGAAATAATTTAAAGGGTTTTTATTTATATTTTTTTAAATAAATGGAAGAACTTATTCGTCGAAGACGTCTTAGTCAGGCTTTTATTACTAGTTCTAGCAGACCAATAATCTATATTCCTTACAGTCCTAAACACATTGCTTATGATATGTTTCATAGTCCGCGTGATACTGAATCAATGAGGTACATTGGCAGTGTTAAGACATTTCATGATATTAAAAAAGACAACAGATTAATTTTTATGAAAGAACCACCATTTCGAGCAAGTAGCCCCGAAATTCTAGCCCAAATTCCAGATAAATACTTTAGCGAGGATCAAGTATTATTTTACATTTTAACTGCCGATGATGAAAAAAAGGAAACCCAATTTGGCGAAGAGTACTTTACTGGTACAGTATATTTGTACCACTGTATTGATAAGAGATACGCGAAAATGTACGATCCAGAGTACAAAGGAGAAGATGACATTGCGATATTTACCAAATTCTGGAACCTAGACCAAAAGATTTATACACAGAGTCAGGGTTGGTATGATTATTTATGGTCATTTATTTGGTAGTTTCTTCCATAATCTTTTTAACTCTTGGTCGTGAATTTTTTTCATCCATATTTTTAATAATAGTCTTGAGTGCCTCAATATTGTTCTTGTGTTTTAACATCTCTTGAATAGACACAAAAATAGGATATCTATCTGGATCATCAAATCTTAATTCGTACTCCTTAAACTGATCAATTATTCGTTGAATTTTTCGCTCTTCAAAATCACTTCTGGCATCGTCTTTTCGTACTCTTAATTCTTCAAGCTTAAAAGGAATGCATTGCTCCACAATGTCCTTTAAATTTCCAGCTACTTTATTGATGAATTTGCCAAATGGCTCTTGTTTCCACCCTTCTTTGGTGTATACTGTCATCTTATTTCTAGCATAATCTTGCATTAGGATATTGGGAGGTACCTTTTTATAATACCTCTTAAAGAGTTCTAAACATCCCTTTGCCAGTCCATGTTCTTCCAAGATATCGCCGACTGCTTTCATATCATCAGTAACATCGACGTACTCTATATATCTGAATGGCTCAATAGCGATGTTAATAGTGTTATAATTGGTGGTACCTTTCATATTCTTAGCCATTACTTCAGATTGTTTTTCGTTTAGATTCAGAAGTTTGTCATTGTACTCTTTAGCAACTTCACCTTCAACTAACTTTAATTTTTCATTGAATTTTCTTTCATTTTCTTGAATTGCCAAATTTAGTTTTCCTATTATTTCTTCCAATTTCAGATTTTTTTTCTTGTACTTATCAATTTCTTTTGTATGACTTTCCTTTAACTCTCTAATTTCATTTTCATATTTTTCTTTATTTTGATTAATGACATTTCTTAAACTTCCACAATTTTTGCTTGTAGTTTGATGTTTATTAAAAGAATATTTATTGGAAAAATCTTTTCCACAAATTTCACAATTCATGTATTTATATTGTTGTTAAATATTTTATCTTTAAACTTTGTCCATTTTGGATGAGAATCATCCATTTTGGATGAGAATTGTCCAAAAATAATTGTCATCCATTTTGGATGAAAATCATCCATTTTGGATGAAAATCATCCATTTTGGATGACCGATTTTTTTGATATTTCTCAAATGGATACAATTGGTGTTTCAAAATTGCCCTTTCAGGCACTGATTTACTGAGTTTCCAGTATCTTTCAATACAAATATTTATCAAAAAAATCGACGTTTTTTTTAACGAAAAAAAGCTTTTTCTAAACGTAACGTAAAAACACATAATAATATATAATGTGTTTTTATGCTTAAAATATAATGTACTTTTTTTTGTTAAAAAAAACATCGATTTTTAAATGGAATAATTCTTATCCTTTTTTGAAAAAAAAAGAAAAATTGGATTTCTTCTTTGGTACGGATGTATAACAGTTCTTAAAATATTAACTATTATCTCTTCTTTTTCAATATTTGGTTTTATTTAAAGATAAAATATTATTAAATAATAAGATGAAAATCTTCAATAAAAGAGTCTAAAGACTCTTTATGTTTCAAATATTCCTTTCATAGGAATAGAAACATCCCCGTGTTGAGAATTATTTCTTGACACAAAGGGACCACGGTTTTTGATACGTGGAGCTGAAGACCGAAAGGTCTGAAGCATTGGGAGATGCCCCTGTGATAAGATTTATTTCTTATCATACGTCTTTTAACAAATCAAACACACGTCCAACAAACGAATTTGTAGAAAAATGTTTATGAGTGTTAGAATTTGTTAAGGATTAAGCATCGGCAAAGTATTATATTGCATCCAAAATAGGTTCTAATTCTGTTGTGATTTCTTGATGAGTTAAAAGGTTAGGCATTCTATAATCTTGATCACATCGTCTTTGTATTTCGTTTTTCATTTGGTCTGCTAGTGCTTCTCCTTCGGGTGTGGTGGTTGGACTATTATATGCTTCTTTTTGTTGTGGTGTAGCAGTATCTAAAACTTGTTCTCGTACTCGGGCAGCAAGGCTATTAAGTTCTTCTTTAAGTGCCCATTTAGGCTTAAGTTCACCCATTGTAGGATCTGCATCAATTTTATCAAGTGATGAAAGTACTCGAGTAACTCTTCCAGAAGGGCAAACAGGTGTACCGTTAGTAGCACCATCTGCCAATTGCAAAGCAAGTGATTCTTTTAGGTTATCAGTATTCTTTTTATTAGCATTGGAATGAATTCTATTCCAGACCATGGACATAATTTCGCGTTCATTAGTACCTGTTTCTGAAATTTGAGCATTTCCACCTCTCATCATTTTATCTAAGGTAATGAGGGCTCTTGATCTGTTTTGTTTAGTCAAGTTTGTAGCTTTTTGGATATATTCTTTAATTTCCTGAAAAGTTTTATCAGGAGTTTTAGCAAATTGATTATATCTGTTTAGGTCTCGCAGTTTATCGATAGTATTTTTCATTCCTCTTTGTACACCCGAGTCATGAGCGTTTTGCGAATCATTTCTAATCCTATTATCAGGAGGAGCTCGAGGAAGAGGAATATTAACTGGTTGAATTAGGATTCCCATTTCGCGAAGAAGATTATCACCAACCGCGGGAAGATCTCTATGAATAGTGGGTTGTCTTGGACCAATAGGATTATTTCTGTCAACTCTTGGGGGAGCCTGAAAACCGGCGGGTACAGGTCCATCTGTTTGATGTCCTCTCACGTTTTGAACTGCCTCTTCACGTCTAATATCAGTGAGTTTGTTATTGGCATCAATTTTAATATCTTTATCTTTTGTGGTACTGATTAATTTAAGGTAAATTTCTTTAGCCAAGCGTTTGTTAGGAATATTATGTTCAGGAATATTGCAAAAATTGTAGATATCTGCAATTCTAATAGAACAATCTGTATAACCAGATGCTACAGCTTTTTTATAGTAATCTAATGCTACAGTTAAATATGGATCTCTATCGCTGGTACATTTATTGTAATACATTTCTCCCATGTAATAATATGCTTCTGCATTGCCATCTTCCAAGGCTTCATCAAATTTTTTTTTAGCTTTTTCTGTATTCCCTTGTTTGACTAATTTATTACCCTCTTCTATAGGTTGTTTGGTCTTAAAAACTGGAGAACGTCTAAAATAAAAGAAAGCGAATATAATAACCAACAAAACAATAGCTATTATTCCTAAAGGATTAAGCATTTATTGTAGATAAAGAAAATTGAAAGGTGTATAAGCACACAATAAAAAGTTGTATTAAATAAAATGCTCCGAAAGGACAAATGGTACATTGCAGGAACATTTGGTATTAATTTGGCTACTATTGGATTTATTTGGTCTTTGCCAGAAACTACTGTTCATCCCAGTCGTCCTCCTACTTATAGGTAAATTGGATATCTATTAATAGGAGATCTACACATAGGACATTTATTTTCGGTTTTTCTCCATTGTCCAATACAATATGCGTGAAAGATATGATTGCATGGTAATTTACATGAAAGAGCAAGGTTTAAGGTAGTTGTACAAATGGTACACTGGTTCTTTAATTCCAATTTATATTTTTTTCTTCTCCATCTTCGCTGAATTTTTAGAGCAGAATCAATATTTTTCTTTGCTAATCTAAATTTTCTGTACAATTTTTGAACTTTAGTAGCAGAAGCAGTTGCTGTCATTTTTTGACAAAACATTAATATTGAATCTTTGTCATGAGACATATTTTTTTCACAAATCATCATTGCAGATTTGATAATCATATTTTTGGGGAAATTAAGATTGTATATTTCTCTAATTTCTGGAAGTCTAATATTATTCCAATCCATACATGCCTTGCTATACAATTTGGCGCAAAATTGCCTGAAATTCATTGAAATATTAACTAGAATGTTATGGATTGGTGTAATAGATATTATCTTTTTATATCCGTATCTAGTTTCAAGAATTTTGTTAAATGGAGGATAAGCTCCATTAGCAAGTAAAAATTTGGTGATGTCAAAATTATCAGTAAGTGCCGATAATTCTAAAGCTGTAATCCCAAATACATTACGTTCATTAATATAATTAATGAGATTGGAGTCTCCATATTTGTTTTTAAATTTTCCACAAAAATATTTGATATGGTTAATATTACCTATCTTGACCAATTTCATTAGAACTGTAAGTCCATTTCGATCAGTTATATCCAGTGGAGAATCTGCATTAATATAATAAGTAAAGAGTTCAATATTCAAATTTTTATCGATAACACTTAAAAGAGGATGAAACCACGTATCTGTTTTTTGAAGATCATACCCTTTGGTATGAATATATTTACACATTTCAGTGTACACGCTTGTAGTACTACGTTGTCCCAAGATGTGTAAAATATTTTTTCCATTATGGTCTTCTATGTTGAAAGACACTTCTTTAGCAACAAAGAAATCAATCATTTCTTTCAATCCTATTTGCGCTGAAAAAACAACATAATCAAAAACAGATTTACTAAAATCTATAATTGCCTTTGCTTCTTCGTATTTCTTCTGCTGTACAAGATTCTTGAAAAGCTGTAAATTAGTATTAAGTGGCTGACCAATAAACACGGCAGGAGGAGGTAAAAGATTCCAGATGGTATCTACAAAGTCCATGTTTGTATTAAGATTATACTAATTTCTTTAAAGAAAAATTATCCATACATTCCAGGTGGTGGCGAACTTAATAGTTCTAATTTATTTTTATCTTTAATCTTGATATATTCCTCGAATGTTTCTTTAATAACATCAAGTGAAAGACTGTATTTTTCAACTAAATTGGGTTCTTTTCCGAACATTTTTTTGGATTGTGTCATTTTACATTTAAAGAAGATTTCTTCTGTACTTCCACCGTTATTCTTAAAATGTGTTTTGTGAATTCTAAATGATTCAGTTAAAAAGGCCTGAATGTCAATACTTTCAGTATTTAAAATATTCCAGTTATTTTTTCTAACTTGATATATGAAAATATCCTTAAGCTCAAGGGGAGTATAATCTTCTATTTCATATGTAAATGGAAATCTTCTTTTTAATCCCTTATTCAGAGAAAAGAAGCATTCTTCGACATCCTTTTTATATCCAATAACAATACAAACTATATCTTTTCTATTTTCGCTGAGGTATTGATTTATCGTATCAACTGCTTCCTTACCATAACTATCCGCATTAGATTCACTATCTCTTGAACCAAATGCGTACACCTCATCAATAACTAGTACACCTCCTTTGGCTTTTTCTAGAGTTTTTTGGGTTTTGTTTACTGTTTGTCCAAGATAATTAGCGATAAAATCTGATTTCTTGGCTAATGTAACCTTGTCAGTAGATAAGAAACCAAGAGACTTATAAATACCAGCTAAAATATAGCTCACTTCTGTCTTTCCAGTTCCTGGACTTCCTAGTAAAACTGTATTAATAAAATTACCATCAAGATCATTTTCGTGATATCCTTGGATGAAGTAAATAATTTGATCAGTAAGCTGTTTTTTAATGGATTCCATTCCAATCATTGAATCAAGCTTCATTAAACTAGGAATTAATTGGAATAATTTTTGAAGTAAATTTGAATTGTTAATGGTAGAATCATATAAAAATCCAAGCTTAATTAAATCATTAATAGAATTAGCAGTAAAATCTTGGTGATCAGGTTTTTTTCTTTTTAAAACAGGTTCGACAATAACGGCTTCATCAATATCATCATACGGTTGCCAATCGTCATCATCTGAACGATCCCAACGAATTCTACGCTTTGGATGTCGATATCTACTCATTATAGTATAAAGTCTTATTTATTTAGTAATCTTTAAAAGATACTCGCAAACTATTTTAAAGACAAGAAGCGATTTAAGATTACACGAAAATTGAAATTGTTTTTAGACAATTTCATAAAGTTCATATACAATGTCTTCCAAAACCAAATCAGGTGATACAACAAATCAAGTCCTAAGTGCACTTAATGATTTGCGTGGGCATGTAGAGACTTTGACTGAAACTGTTAATGGTCAGGGTAAAAAATGGAACAAAGGATTAACTGCAATTGTTGATCGACTTGATAAATTAACAACTGGCGATCAAACAGGTGGTACTACTAAGAAGATGACTAAGAAAAAGGAAGTTGATCCCGACAAGCCAAAGGCTCCTCTTACTGCCCGGTTGCGTTTTGGCAATGATTATCGTAGTGAGATGAAGGAGAAATTTAAGGACATTGAAGACAACAAGGAACGCCAGGAAAAAATTAGGGAGGCTCTTAGTAAAAAGTGGGATACCGATAAGAAAATTAAAGATAAGTACACAAAGGAACAAGAGAAGCTAACAAAGGATTATCAAGAAAAAATGAAGAAGTATCGCGAATCCAAGAAGAACGAAGTTGAGCGAAGTGAAACTGAGAAGGAGGAAGAATCAGAGGAAGAAGAGAAGCCCACAAAGACGATTACTAAGAAGGCAACACCTGAAAAAGCTGGCAAGCGTAAGAAGAGTCCTCCTAAGACGGAAAATATTTTCGACGATAGTGATGAAGAACTGCAGAAGGAGTTAGAAGAAGATGATTAAAGTTAAGTTTTATTGAAAAAAAATAAAATTTATTTTTTTTGCTTTATTTAATACGGATAGATAACAGTTCTTAAAATATTAACTATTATCTCTTCTTTTTCAATATTTGGTTTTATTTAAAGATAAAATATTATTAAATAATAAGATGAAAATCTTCAATAAAAGAGTCTTTAGACTCTTTATGTTTCAAATATTTCTTTCATAGGAATAGAAACATCCCCGTGTTGGGAATTATTTCTTGACACAAAGGGACCACGGTTTTTGATACGTGGAGCTGAAGACCGAAAAGTCTGAAGCATTGGGAGATGCCCCTGTGATAAGATTTATTTCTTATCATACGTCTTTTAACAAATCAAACACACGTTCAACAAACGAATTTGTAGAAAAATGTTTTATGAGTGTTAGAATTTGTTAAGGATTAAGCATCGGGCTGAGAAGATCAACAAAATCAGCAATTTTTTGATACATTTGCGAACGTCCTGTAAGATCCCGAATATATGGGGTTGCAGGTACTAGTTTACGTCTAACTCGATAGATATATACATAGTTTTTACGAGGTCCAGGACTGGTTTGACGAAGTCTAATGGTTACAACATTTTTATTTCCGAAATAATTGCCATGTAATTTTCGGGCGGCCTGAAGAGCACTAAGACCGCAATACCGTCCGCCAAGATCACGCCCACTTGTATCAACAATGGTATAATATTTTAAAGGAGTACGATAAGATGAGGACCGACGTGAGGAGGACCGACGTGAAGACCGACGTTTAGATGATTTTCTTCTGCTTTTGCGTTTTTTAGCACCACCGTCAATTGCGTCCATAATAGTATATTAAACTCGCATATATTTATTTTACAAAGATAAAGTAAAATGGTAAGTCGAGACCTTAATATTGACTACTTAAACATGCGAAAAATTGCCGATTATGCGTTTGAACAAGAAATTGATATTGAAAATCTTCATGAAAAAATAAAAGAATCCGAAATAAATTCTGAAATCAGTAGAATACTCGATACCAATAATGAAAAATTTAAAAAAATTGCATTGGAGAAAAGTATTCTTCCTCTTTGGCAAAGGGGGAATATTAAAATTAATGGTGTTGAACCAGGCCAAGGAGCTGATTTTCCTTTAGATGCTATTAGAGATTTTACAAAAAAAGTATTAATTGTCAGGGCTGGTACTGGAAGTGGAAAAAGTACTCAAATTCCACAAGCATTAGCCCAAAAAGGAAAAAAGGTAATACTCACACAACCAAGGATTTTGACAACTGTCGGAATTGCGGAAAGAATTGCGGATGAAATGAATGTTCAAATTGGTACTATTGTAGGGTATACTACAGGAGGTCCTAAATTAAAGAGTAAAAATACTCGTCTCGAAGTAGTAACTGAAGGTATTTTATTACTTCGTCCTAATGAATCATTTAAAAATATAGATTATGTCGTGTTAGATGAAGTACATGAAAGAGGACTCAATTTAGATCTTCTCTTTTTGAAATTTAAAAAGCTTCTTGGCGAATATCCAAGATTAAAATTAATTGTGATGAGTGCAACTCTTGATCCAGATAAATTTGGCAAGTATTTTGAAAATTCATCTTTTGCAGAGATTGAAGGTACAACAGCTGATATTGATATTGATTGGCCAAAAGAAGTTATTGAAGATTATCCAAGTGTGATAATTAGCAAAATTACAACAAATGTGGAAAAAGGAAATATTTTGGTTTTTCTTCCAACCAGAGTTATGATTAGTGAAATACGAGAATCATTAATTCGAAAAATTAATGAATATAACTATGATCATGCAGTACATGGACTTCTTATTGCTGAATTGTATAGTGGAATAGGTTCTCAAGGCGAAGATTTGGCAAAACTTTCACTTGATGAACTTCCGGATGCACTTAGCGCTAGTGGTAAAAAACCAACACGCAAAGTAATTTTAGCTACCAATGTAGCGGAAACTGGTATTACATTTGTTGGTCTGACATTCGTAATAGATTCAGGTTGGACTAACAGACCTTATTATAATCCATATGTAGATACTGGTATTTTAATGCTTGATTCTATTACTCAAGGACAAGCACTTCAAAGATGGGGACGTGTAGGTCGTAAAGCTCCTGGAAAAGTAATTCCAATGTACACAAAGGAACAATTTTTACAAATGGACAACAATGATGTCAATAGAGAAGATGTTGCTGAAAGGATTGGGATTGATAATGTTGAAAGAACAACAAATGCCACAGGAGCACCTGCTGTTATAACACAAAATTTAGATACATTTATGCTTCACATTAATGGGGACTACAGTACTGAAGGTCTTCTGGATATGCCTTCAACTGATTCGGTAGCTCGTTCTTTAGATACCCTCTGGAATCTTGGAGCAGTTGAATCAAATGGCAAACTAACTGAACTTGGAAAGTTTATGAAAAGATTTAAGTATCCTCCAAAACACAGTAGAATGCTTTATGAAGCTATCTCAGAAAGATGTGTAGAAGAAATAGCTGTAATTGTTAGTATGATGCTTATTGGTCTTGATAAGCTTATTGATTCTAAAAAATTTAAGGGTGATTGTTTAATGAATCAATATTATAGTGATCATGTCAATTTGTGGTTTATTTATCAGGACTATAGCAGACATCGAATTGATATTGAATGGTGTATTGAAAATGGGTACAAATGTTCTGCTTTTGGAATGATTGACGAAGAAGTTTTAGGTATTAAAAATACAATCATTCAGGAAGGTTTACCTATATTTGTTCAAAAAGATACATTAGAGTCTAAAATACAACGTATCAAGAATTGTGTAAAGGCTGGCTTAATTCTAAACGTGGCAAATCAATTACCTGATGAAAAAGGAATTTATGTTAGTCAGAGATTTAAAAATGTTTCAGGACAAGTTGATTTTACTAGCAAGGCATTTAAGTACGCTAATAATGCATCAGAACTATTCCCAGAAATGATTGTATATGATTCAGCTAACCTAACTCGTAATCGTCGAGGATTTATGCAATATAAATTCAACATGGTTACGATGATATCAAAAAAATAAAATAGTGTATAATAAATATACGGAATGGCTGATCAAGTTGAGTTTGTAGCTGATGTCGGAAGTGAACAATGGGATAAATATTTTCAAGCCTCAATCAAGAAACTAGAAGAAGTTTTAAGTAAAGCAAACCTAGAACGAGATGAACAACTTGCTTTAGCAGATGTTAATTTTCATCTTAAAAAAGCATTGGTAGACCAATTAGTTAGCCAGGTAGAAGGCGATATGTCTAACCTGTATGATGCACAAAACACTGATGTACACCGTTTGGCATACGTGTTATTACCGCGTCTTCGTCTTATTAACAATTTGCGCAAAAAGACATCAATGCTTGAACGTGTGAAAAGTGATCCAGATTATCAAAAATGTATTTTCCAATTGAAAAACACTCTTGGATATTTAATGCAAGAAGCTGAGCCTATGCTCGAGCAATTCACAGCTTTATCTTCAATGTCTGGGCTGGGTGGAATGACAGGAGTACCTTATTTACCTGGAATGTATTATGGTGGCGGTGATGATGAAGGTACTACAACAGAAGGCAGTGTTACAACTGATTCAGATATGCAAGGAGGTGCAAATGATTCAGATGAAACCAATTCAATTATCACAGAAGAAGAAATGGATGTAGAAGAAACAGAAGAAGAAATGCAAGACGGTGGGCGTAAAAGGCGTCGCCGAAGTAGTCCCAAGAGAAAGAAGAAGAGAACTCGCCGGGCTTCGCGGTCTAAAGGTCGAAAGTTTTCACCTCGGTCCGCACCTCCTCCCAAACGAGGAGTACGTCGTCGCAGTCTAGTTGATGTATTTGGATTTTAAGGACGAGGAACGAAGTGTATCGACGAGAAACGAAGCGTAGCGAAGTTCCGAGAAGAGAGGGAGACACCCAGCGCCTCAAGGGCGCAGGTGTCGGGCAGAGAGACGCAAAGCGTCTCGGGACTGCGACCCTTGCGGTCGCTGGTCCCTGCTCGCCTTGCGCGAGCTGGTGCCTTCGAAGAACGACCGACCGAGAAGAATCTATATTTTTTGGATAATCTGTTTTTAAAAAGAAATGATTAATTAATTAAAAGATGGCAACTCCAAGTGCTAAATGTATGAAACGCCTTAACAGCGAATATAAAATTATTAGGAAATCAACTGTCACTAATATGGTAGTAAGACCAGATGCTAGCAATGCTTTAGAATGGTATTTTGTCTTTCATAGCATGGATAAACCATATGAAGGTGGTATTTATTTTGGAAAACTTAAATTTACAGTTAATTATCCTTTTGAAGCACCTACTATTGAATTTATTACTCCAAATGGAAGATTTATACCCGATAAAAAGATTTGTACTTCATTTAGTCATTTTCATCCAGAACAATGGAGTACCAGCTGGACCATTGAAAGTATGCTTATTGGACTTTTGTCCTTTATGTACGAAGAAAGTCCTTCCAGTGTTGGTGGAATTACTGCAACATCAGCAGAACGTCAGGCATTAGCCAAAGCTTCATTGGAATATAATAAAAAATATAAAAAATTTAATGATTTATTTCCCGAGTTCAAGTAATTTAGCATTATTGTGTTGTGCTCTTTTAATTGCCATTTTGGCAAATAATCCACCAGGTTTCATACCTTGATTATATATCCAATTGGCAATAAATCTACCCATTCTTTCTTTTTTTTCTTTACGCAAAATTTTGGCTTTGTATTTGGCTTTAAACATTTTAATGGTGGAGATAAATCTATTATACTTTTCATAATTATTGTCCAACAACAAATATGAATGCAAAAGCATAGGCATTAAGTGTGTAAAATTATTAACAAGTGATACGTGTTTAAGACCTAGAGGTAATTCAGGATAAAATCTGATAGGTGTATCGAATGCTCGAAAACTAGTTAAAGTCTTCGGAAGTAGCTGAATTTCACTAATTCTAGTAGTAGAACAATTTAGGTATTCCAATGTTTTGGGTAATGAAGGTAATACAGTAATTGGATTAATACTGCAATTCAAATATTTAAGTTTAGGTGGTAATGATGGTAATTGTGCAGTATTGGTTTCTTGAATATCTAAATATTTAATTTTAGGTGGAAGATTTTCAATAGATATTCCTCTTAAAATTACTGTTTCAATATTTGATGGTAAAATTAGTTTATAGGTATTTGAAAGTATGGGTAGTTTATATGTAATTTTTTTAAGATTAAGAAGATTTTGAACATTTAATTGAACTTGTGAATGATTTTCATACGATTCAAATATTAAAACTTCCAAACTCAAGGGTAATGGAGGTAAATCTTTACTGACAAAACTACTGCCAATTATTACCAACTTTTTTAAAGTAGTTGGAAAACTTGTTAAATTGAATGATTTTTGTCTATTAATAATTATTAGTTCTTCAAGACCTTCTGGAAGTTGCGGAAGGGTATCAAGTAAAGTCCATTGAATTCTTAATCGTTTAAGACTTTTTGGAAATTCTGCAATATATTGAAGTTTGGTTTGTAAAATTTCTAGAAATTTTAAATCAGATGGAAAATACGGAATAAATTTTATATTTCTTCCCTCGTACCGGACATTGGTGATACTGGGATTCTTAGGAAAATGCATAGTTCCGGAATATACGAATTTTGATGTCATGGTTAATATTAAATAAAAAATAAACTTTAAATCAATTTTAGTTATCTACGGTTCCAGTGAATCTTTATCTGTTTGAACATCATTATCTTTAAATTTGTATTGTTTAAGTTGTTTTCCATCATAATCTTTTCCAAAATATGTATTAAGGAACGATGACATTTCTTTTTTGACTGGCAATTTCCTGTTAGGATAATTATCAACAAACCATCCTTTAAATTCTTGGTACAACAAATTGCTTGTAATATTAGTATCCTTTGTTTTAGCTAAACGTTCCTTAATAAATTCCCGGAAAATGTCATTACGCTCTCGGTACTTATTAGTATGTTCAACAATTCCTGGAGGTTCCGGAATTCCATTTAATTTTTTGTATGTTTTGTGAAATTCAATAAGGATAGCCATAAAGGCGGATTTCCAGTCTTTAATCTTAGTTCCAAGACTTCTGTCAATTTGCTTTTCTGTCGGGCCTTTTGGTGTGTCGCAAAATCGAATTGGGAAATTAATTACTCGAAAACGGTCCCATGTACCATCATCATTTGAATTAACATCTGGAAGTGTATTACACATCAAAAACAGCTTGGTACTTACCCGAAATTCATTATCATTTTCATGCAAATTCCGAGCCGAAATCATGTCATTTCCAGTAAGGTCCTTAATCATCCCCACATTTAGTACATTATCCGAAATATTATCAGGTTCTTTAAGAAGTCCAATACGTCGATTTTGCATTTTAACAATTTCTGGACTGGCTCTTGAAGATTCTCCTCTTTTTCGGGTAATTAGTGTAATAGGAAGACTACATGCATATTCTCCTAAACAAGTAGTAAGAAGTTCCATAAACTTGGATTTTCCGTTTCGTCCTTGACCAGTCAAAATGTAAAACTTTTCTTCTCGGTTAATATAATCTAAACAAGACGATGCCACAAGCATTAAGTATTTTCGAACATGTTTGTCTGGAAGAATATCCTTAATAAATGCCAGAACTGGACTTGGATTGATATCGGCATATGGCATATAATCAATTTTAGTATTAAGCGTAATATAATCTTCTGGTACTCCGGGGCGAAATGTCTCGGTCTTTAAGTCGTACACCCCATTGTTAAAAGCGATCAAATACGGATTGGAATCCAATTTTGATTCGAATTTTCGGTCTCTAAAAAGGTCTTCGCATTCTCCTAAAACATTAAGTTTAAATGTTCGGTTTCGAAGCATTTTGGCAATTGCTTGTGCATTCTTAGCTTTATCTTTGTACAATGCTTTTTCGGTATCAGATTTCTCTTCAAGAGTCTCTGCTTCACGTAATAGTGCGCTATATTTTTTGCTAAGTTCCATGAAGATTTCAAAAATCTCAGTACTCATCAAATTACGAATGTCAGAACCGTCCTGTTGAAATTCCCAACGATGATCGTGATAATAATACCATCCTCGCTTGCGATCCGAAGAAGAACTCAAGTAAATGTATTCATGTTTATGAAGTGTATGAATGATTTCTGCGATATCACGATGAGAACTGCTCATTTTTTCGGTTTTGGGTTTAACATATTCTTTCATGATTTCTTGAAACTTCGCTTGATTATCACTTTTAGCCCAAAAGAACAATGACGCAATACTAAGCCCTGCCGATTTGGCTTTGGTCCAAATTTTTTCGCATTCTCCTGGCTTGAATTTTGAAGATTTCTTTGAAAAATGGATCCAATCATCTAGAAGTTCATTAGAAATACTATTTAGACACCATCCCATTTGAATCCATTCATTGTAATTTTCTGCTCTACTAGGATTAAGAATTTTTAAAAGTTTTCGAACTGTTTCAATAGTCTGTTTAGGAATTGTTTCACTTGGCAGTACAGTCTTAATTGCTAATGGCTCAGGTTCAATTTCATGCTTAAGTTTGATATTGACATCATTACGTCTAATACTCATAAATTTGGTTAAACCCGAAGTTGGGATTTCTATTTTAGAAACTCGAAGGTCTGTAATTTCACTGTTTCGGCTAAGCTTATAAATTTGAGTAATTTTATATGGAAACCCATTTACTTTACTTAAAGAACCGTACAAAGACCAATTGTTCCTTTTGATTACTGCTTCGTCAATAATATCTTTTGGTTAATTTTCATAAATTGCTTGCTCAAAAATTGCATTGAAATTAGCAGGTTCAAGAAGTTTACGTCTAATGTAAAACTGAACATCAAAAGGTACGACTGTATTCGGAAAGACCAAATGAAATCCATCTTTTGTTGTTTCATCTTTGACATTTGAAGCTTCTTTTTCCAGGATTATTACCAAGAATTTTTCATTGAGATCAACATCACAAACTTCTAATAGAATATTCCTATACACTTCAATGAGTTTCTTGTAATTCACTGACTTGTACAATCGTCCTTTAGAGCGTGTTTTGATACATTTTAAATCGATATCCAACTTAATCGGACTGGCATTTTCCATATTGCATTCCGTGAAGTACATTTTTAAACCAACATTAATTTGTTCTTCATACAATGCATAAAATTTATCTAATTTGTCTTCCGGAATATTAAAACATCCAGTAGGATTTAATATAGACGTGTGAGTAAATGGTTTTGATGTAGTAATATATTTTTTTAAGAAAGCTTCCATTTTTACAGAGACTTTAAAGTCGCTACAGAGACTTTAAAGTCGCTACAGGGACTTTAAAGTAAAAAAATAAAGTTATTCAATTTTTATTCAAATCCAAGAATCGCGATGCCATTTTGAATAGCTCCTCTATTAAATGAGCCTGCAAGACATCCTGACGGATCTCCAACTATTTCAGGTTGAGGATACATAATTTGAAATTGCATATTTCCGATATCTTCTGCTGGCATGATATCAATCATTTCAAACCAAGTATCTACTACCTCATCAGATACTTTATTTTGAAAAGAAATTTGTACATGATTGTAAGCTTTAGGAACATTGGGTAAAACCATATAATAATCTACTGTTGGAATACCCATTGCTTGAAGATACCATGTTTCTGTAATCAAAATTCCATCAATAACACAATTTAGTGGTTTCCAGGAATTATCAATTAAGATGGTACCAAGAATAAACGACATTTATGTTTGTAGAATAAAATAATTCAATTTTAAAGCCGAACATAAAGGTCTTTTAAAGACGACACAAATAACTTAATACATAAAAATGAACAAATTTCTCATTTGGATTTTGGGTTTAATTACCTTTTTTAGAAAATTGTTGAAAGGGTACAATCGCTGGTTTTACAATAATCTCATTTGGGATGTATTTCTTGTTGAATACGTCGCAGATAGAATTATTAAAAAACGAAATTGGTTTATTTTGTTGTGTTTATCGACAAATGGAAAGTACAAAGGTGATGTGAATTGTACTCACATTTTGATTGAATATTACCTTAAAGGAGAAAAATACACTGCAGTTTTAAGGCCTAATGATTTAAAAAATTCATTCTTTCCAATTACTATTGTCAAGAATCCTAAGATTATGATATCTGCCAATATTGTTGGTGCTGTACGACGTGATATCACTGATACTTTAAATAAGTATATTGGACCAGCTGGTGATTTTCATATAAATAAATTCTCAGCAATTGGAAATATTACTTGGGAACAATTTTTTGTACTTGAAGGAATTTATTTAGGAGGTTTTGATACATTGGAGCTTATGGACAATAGTTGTGAAGAAAAGAAATTTACTTTAAATCGGTCATTTTTGGAATCAGTTGTAATTCGAAATGAAATTGTAATTTAAAATTTCATTTTAAAAAAAATGTGATGTATATACATAAGTAGGCTGAATCAGCCATGTCCACTAACAGGAATAAACACCAGAGCATGAATAAACTTAGCTCATTTTTAATTCAACATCGTGTTAAGGATGTTAATACTCATAATTCTTCAGCATCCCCAAAGGGTGCTTTTGAAATTGGTCCCGAAAAAATACAAGAATTTGTTAATTTATATAATGCAACTCTCGCAGACGGCAACGAACTTTATATTACAGAAAGATGTCCTCCAAAATTTAGTCCAATTAAAATTGATATTGATCTTAACTTTCCATACGCAACAGAAGATGAAAAAGAAAAAGAGCCAAAAGAAGAACCAAAATCCAAGCAAGAAGAAGACCTTTTCGGTGAATTAGAAGAAAAATTAAATTTGGAAGCAGAAAGCAAAAAATTAGCAGATGAAGGCAAAATTAAAGACAGATATTACACCATTGATCATATTAAGAAATTTCTTAAATATTACAAGCAAACTCTTGAAGACTGTATTAAGATTGAAGATATTGAAGATTATAGAGCTTTTGTTATGGAAAAACCACGTGCCACTAAAAAAAGTAAAAATAATATTGGTGATGGATTCCACATTGTCTTTCCGGGTATCGTTTGTAGTCATGCAATTCAGCTTTATGTTCGAGAAAAAATGATTAATTCAGGAAAAGTAAAAGAGATTTTTGAAAATACTGAATGTAAAAATGAACCCGGAGACATTTTTGATAAAGGAGTAATTGAAAGAAACTGGACTATGTACGGCAGTAGAGGAAAATGCGGTGGATCCGTTTATTCAGTATCACACATTTATGAATTGTCTAAAACAGATACTAGCTATGAAGGGTTTATTAAAAGAGAAATTCCATTTGAAGGTCTTGATAAAACAAATTGGCCTATTTTACTAAGTGTTAGAAATAAAGAGAATAATAGCAACTTTAAAAATGATGATCTTGCCAAAATTATTGATGAATGGTATTATAAAAAATATGAAAAGCGCAGAATTACCAAGCAAAAAGAACTCGGAGAAGATATTGACATTGCATTTGTTAGAAAATTAGTTGGTATTTTAAGTCCGAATCGAGCAAAGGGATATGAAGATTGGATTCGAGTTTGTTGGGCTCTTCATAATATTTCTTCAACAGAGCTTTTTGAAGACTTTATAGAATTTTCAAAAAAATGTCCTGAAAAATTCGACATGGAAGGTTGTGCCAAAACCTGGAATCGTTCTAATAATGATGGTCTTAAAATTGGTTCTATACATTATTGGGCTAAAAATGACAATCCAGAAGCATATCAAACTATTATGAATGAAGATGCTAAAAGTCTTTTATTAGGTATTCCAGATACTCCAGTAGGTATTAGTAGAGTTATGCACCGATTATACAAACATGAATTTATATGTACTGAATTTCAATCAACTAAAGAAACGCTATGGTTCCAATTCAAGGAACACAGATGGAAAAATGAAGGTTGTGATGAATTACGCAACAAAATCCATACAGAAATAAAAGAACAATATCGCAGATTGTACGAATTCGTTAAATTTAAATTAGGAACTGAGCAAAAAGCAGATATGGAAGGAGGATATTCAAAAGAGAGTTTAGTCAAAATCAATAAAATTATGAAGAAACTAGAAGATACCCCTTATATTCAAAATATTATGACTGAATGCAAATACATTTTTAAAGACAAGAATATGCCAAATAAAATCGATTCCAATCCGTATTTAATTGGATTTAATAATGGAGTATATGATTTAGAACACTTTATGTTTCGCGAAGGACTTCCTGAAGACTGGATTACCAAGTGTACCGGAGTCGATTATTTCCCATTCAATGATTCTAAAAATGAATATATTGAGGATGTTAGGAAATTTATGGATGATATTCTTCCCAATTCTGCAGTAAGAGACTATTGTTTATATGTTCTTTCAACTTGTCTTGTTGGTGAAAATGATCAGCAAAAAATTTATCTCTTTATTGGCGAAGGTGGTAATGGGAAATCAGTATTAAATAATATTCTAATTAAAAGTTTAGGTGATTATCATGCTACAATGAATGTGGCATACATTACACAAAAAAGAGATGGCTCGTCAAAACCCAGTCCAGATGTTATGGAATTAGTTAATCGTAGAGTAGGCATTTTCTCTGAGCCCGACAAAGGAGATACTCTTAATATGGGCATTTTAAAGTCTTTGACTGGTGAAGACGAGATTTGTGCGCGTCCTTTATTTGGAAAACCAATCAAATTTGTTAACAAAGCTAAGATTATTATACTGTGCAATGATCCTCCTGTACCTAGCAGTCAAGGACAAGCAGAAACTAGAAGATTTCGAGTAATTCATTTCCCGTGTAGATTTGTTGAAAACCCAACAGAAGAAAACGAAAAACAACTAGATATAACATTAAATCAACGAACCAAAAAATGGCCTTCATCCTTTTTAAGTTTATTAATTAATTATTATCAAGATCTTAAAGAAAATAAAGGTGGAATTATTCCCGAACCTCCCGAGGTAGTAGAATATACTGCTCAATTCCGGGAACGTACTAACTGGTACTTGCAATTTGTACATGAATCATTACGAGAATCTACTGATCCCAAAGCGATGCTTAGCAGTGTTGAGCTATTTAGAACATTTAAAGTTTGGTTTGCTCTTAATTTCCCAGGAAGTAAAATGCCACCAAAACCTGAGCTTATTGATTTTTTGAAAAAGAATTACAAAAAGAAAATGACTAATAATGCACTCAAGGGATATGAAATTATTGAAACAAAAGATGAAGAAACACAAAACAATACTGACAATACCGAAAAACCAGACATGATTGAAATTTAAAAATTGAAATGATTTAAAAGGGAAATGTTGTTGTATAAATAAATAATAATGGGAGACATTCCTGACCTGATAGACGAAGATCCTTTTGCAGAAGACGTTGAAGCCATCGATGATTTAGATCTTGAAGAGGATATTGATATTGAAGAAGAACCTATTGATGATGAAATATCCATTGAAGAACCAACTGCTGTAGCACAGGAATCAGTAAATCGAGTTCCAGATACAGAAAGAAAAACATACAACAAAATGACCAAATATGAAAAAACTAGTTTAATTTCAGTAAGAGCACAACAATTAGCAGGCGGTCTTAAACCACTAATTGATAGTCTCGTAGGTCTTCAAAATCCGATTGAGATTGCAAAAGAAGAATTAAAACAAAGAAAAATCCCCCTCGTAATTCACAGGAATGTACGAGGGGGAAAGTTTGAAATTTGGAAAGTAGATGAATTAATATTTTAAAGACGGTATAGAGTCTTTTAATTACCCCAATAAATTTTATTTTCACAATCACAGCAGATGTAAATACTCCTTAAAGTTTCATTCATTTTAAGTACAACTGCGATTGTTTCTTTTTTACATGTTGGACATTTAATGTATTCTCGCGGA
>Ga0114931_10003439_pt1 | contig 20060 bp, 18 predicted proteins | sample 2SBtaG_FD_89579 | JGI IMG/M metagenome (GOLD analysis project Ga0114931, IMG submission 89579) | Deep subsurface microbial communities from Kolumbo volcano to uncover new lineages of life (NeLLi) - 2SBTROV14_V59a metaG | ecosystem: Environmental > Aquatic > Marine > Volcanic | place: Kolumbo...
GCTTCGGTAGGGGTGGCCAGGCCGCCGATGATGGAACCCAGCACCAGCACGATCAGCAGGATCGGGGGAATCAGTTCCTGGATGATTTCGGTGAACAGGTTGCCGTCAGAGTCAGACGGCGCCAGTGCCGGCATGGCCCCCGGTTTTAACCAGGCCACGGCAATCAGGTACAGGTTGTACAGCACTACCAGCAGTAATCCGGGAATGATAGCGCCGATAAACAGGTCCCCCACCGACAGGGTTTCCGGGCTGAAAATGCCCATGTCCAGCTGTGCCTGCTGATAGGCCGAGGACAACACATCTCCCAGCAGGATCAGGATAATGGAAGGCGGAATAATCTGCCCCAGGGTGCCGGATGCGCAGATGGTGCCGGTGGCGATTTTCGGGTCATAGCCGTTCTTGATCATGGTGGGCAGGGACAACAGACCCATGGTCACCACGGTGGCGCCGACGATGCCGGTACTGGCCGCCAGCAGGGTGCCTACCAGGGTGACCGAGATACCGATGCCGCCACGAAGCGTGCCGAACATGCGCGCCATGGTCTGGAGCAGATTTTCGGCAATGCGGGAGCGTTCCAGCATCACGCCCATGAACACGAACAACGGTACCGCCACCAGGGTCTGGTTCATCATGATGCCATACAGGCGGTTGGGCAGGGCATGCAGGAAATCGTTATCGAACAGTCCCAGCAGGTCGCCCAGGCCAGCAAACAGCAACGCCGTTCCGGCCAGCACGAAGGCCACCGGGAAGCCGCTTAACAGCAGGATAAAAACCGCTGCGAACATCCACAGGGACATGTAATCCATCAATGCGGTTCCTGTTGCAGCAGGGTTTGCAGGGAGCGTAGCAGCAGGGCAATGGCCTGCAGGATCAGCAGGGTCGCCATCAATGGAATCAGGCTTTTGATCACATACACACCGGGCAGGCCGCCGGCTTCACGGGAAGACTCGTGGATGCTCCAGCTCTCGGCGACATAATCCCAGCTGATCCAGATAATGAACACCAGGGTGGGAATAAGCATCAGCAGGGTGCCGAGAAAATCCACCCAGGCTTTGCCTTTGGCGCTCAGGTGGTTATAGAAAATATCCACCCGTACATGGGCGTCCTGTTTGAGGGTGTAGGCGGCGGCAATCATGAACACCGAGGCGTGCATGTAATTGATGGATTCCTGCATCGCAATCCAGCCGGTGTCGAACACGTAACGCAATATCACCACCACGGTGGTGACCAGCACCATGAACAGGGTCAGCCAGGCAATGCTGCGGCCGGTCCAGTCGATGAAGGCTTCGATACGTTCGTACAGGGTTTGCATCATGGGGCCGCATGATAGCAGATGAGGGCCGCAAAAAAATCCGCCGCCAATAATTTCCAGCTGCGGATTACAGCTGTAGCAGGATTTCCTGTTCTTCGGCAGACGGTTCCAGGCTGCGAAGTTCGTAATGGGCAAAGATGGCATCCACCACTTCATCGGCGGTGTCCGCCAGGGCAAAAATATCCAGCTCATCGGCTTTGATCATGCCTTCCGCCATCAGGCTGTTACGGAACCAGTGCAACAGCGGTTTCCAGTATCCGGAGTCCACCAGCACCACCGGGATAGCGCGGGTTTTTCCGGTCTGTCGCAGGGTGAGCATTTCCGCCAGTTCATCCAGGGTACCGAAACCGCCGGGGCAGACCACGTAGGCTGATGCGTATTTGACGAACATGACCTTGCGGGAAAAAAAGTGCCGGAAGTGCAGCTTGATGTCCTGGTAGGGATTGGGGGTTTGCTCTTTTGGTAGCTCGATATTTAAGCCGATGCTGAGGGACTTACCCTGTTGCGCGCCGCGATTGGCAGCTTCCATGATGCCTGGGCCGCCGCCGCTGATAACGGAAAATCCCGCATCCGAAAGTTTGTGGGCAATCTCTACCGTGAGCTGGTAATGGGGGTGATCTTCCGGCGTGCGTGCCGAGCCGAAAATGCTCACCGCCGGCGAGATGGTTGACAGGCGTTCGAAGCCTTCCACGAATTCCGCCATGATCTGGAAAATTTTCCAGGATTCCCGGTTCAGCATGGCTTCGTTTAATAGCGGTGGATTTTTAGGGGTCTCAGGTGCCTTGGGCATAAGCTTCTCGATTTATTGCAGCGGTGCCATGATAATAGGCTATGCCAAATCATTACAAAAGATTCTGAATCCTATGAGTAAAACTTCTGCCCCCCTGATCCTGGTTGACGGTTCCTCGTATCTTTACCGCGCCTATCATGCCCTGCCCAAGCTCAGCAGCAGTCGCGGCCAGCCGACCGGCGCCATGTACGGCGTGATCAACATGCTGCGAAAACTCATCGACACCTATCAGCCGGAGCAGATGGCGGTGGTGTTCGATGCCAAGGGCAAAACCTTTCGTCATGACATGTACCCGGAGTACAAGGCCCATCGCCCACCGATGCCGGATGACCTGCGCGCCCAGATCGAGCCGTTGCATGAACTCATCGATCTGATGGGATTACCTCGGCTGGTTATCGACGGGGTAGAAGCGGATGACGTCATAGGTGCCCTCACCGAACAGGCCACCAGAGCCGGTCGCGACGTGGTGGTATCCACCGGCGACAAGGACCTGGCGCAGCTGGTGAATAAACACATCACCCTGGTCAATACCATGGACGACAGCACCCTGACACCGGCCAATGTGGCGGATAAATTCGGCGTGGGCCCGGAGCAGATCGTGGATTACCTGGCCCTGATCGGGGACACCGCCGACAACATTCCCGGGGTGCCCAAGGTGGGTCCGAAAACCGCCGTCAAATGGCTACAGGAATACGGCAACCTGGATGAAATTATCCAGCACGCCGACGACATCAAGGGCAAGATCGGCGAGAACCTGCGGGCCTCACTGGAGCAGTTGCCGCTGTCGCGGGAACTGGCCACCATCAAAACCGAGCTGGATCTGGGCCTCAGTTTCGATGATCTGAAACGCCGCGACGCGGAGCGGGACAAGCTCCAGGCCCGGCTAAAAGAATACGAATTCCGTAGCTGGCTTGATGACAGTGGCAGCGAATCTTCCGCCGCCGCCGAAGCCGACTATGAAACTGTTCTGGATGAAAAATCCTTCAAAGCCTGGATCAAACAGCTGGAGAAAGCCGAGCTGTTTGCCTTCGATACCGAAACCACCAGCCTGGACTACATGCAGGCGCGGGTAGTAGGGGTGTCTTTCGCCACCGAAGCCGGCAGGGCCGCCTATGTGCCTTTCGGCCATGACTACCCCGGTGCCCCGGACCAGCTCAGCGAAGCCCAGGTGCTGGGTGGTCTGAAGTCACTCCTGGAAAGCCCGAAGCACGCCAAGCTGGGGCAGAACCTGAAATACGATATGCATGTGCTGGCCAACCACGACATCCACATGCAGGGCGTGGCTCATGACACCTTGCTGGAATCCTATGTGCTGTATTCCACCCAGCGTCACGACATGGATAGCCTGGCGTTCCGGCACCTGAACCGGGAAACTATCCATTTTGAAGATGTCGCCGGCAAGGGTGCCAGGCAGCTCACCTTCAACCAGATCGACCTGGAGCAGGCCGGGCCCTATGCGGCGGAAGATGCCGATATCACCCTGCAATTGCACCAGACACTTTATCCACAGCTGGAGCAATCAAAATCTTTGCTGTCGGTGTATGAAACCATCGAGTTACCGCTAATGCCGGTAATCAAGCAGATCGAAAGCAATGGCGTCAAAGTGGACGAAGCCATGTTGGCAAAACAAAGCCGCAAGCTGGCAGAACGTATACTGGAAATCGAACAGCAGGCGTATAAAGTGGCGGGGGAAACCTTCAACCTGGGTTCGCCCAAACAGATCCAGCAGATTTTCTTCGACAAGCTGGGCCTGCCGGTGAAACGCAAAACTCCCAAGGGACAGCCTTCCACGGCGGAAGATGTGTTACAGGAACTGGCGGATGAGGGCCATGAACTACCCCGGCTGATCCTGGATCACCGCGGCATGAGCAAGCTGAAATCCACCTACACCGACAAGCTGCCGCAGCAGATCAATCCGGTAACCGGCCGGGTGCATACCTCCTATAACCAGGCAGTAGCGGCCACCGGGCGCTTGTCCTCCACTGATCCGAACTTACAGAACATCCCGGTGCGTAGCGAAGAAGGCCGCCGCATCCGCCAGGCCTTCGTGGCCGAAGCGGGTAATAAATTGCTGGCGGCGGATTATTCCCAGATTGAGCTGCGCATCATGGCGCACCTGTCCGGGGATGAAAGCCTGCTGCAGGCTTTTGCCCAGGGCAAGGATATCCACCGTGCCACCGCCGCCGAGGTATTCGGCGAAACCATCGACAGTGTTACCACGGAACAACGCCGGGCCGCCAAGGCTATTAATTTTGGTTTGATCTACGGCATGTCCGCTTTCGGCCTGGCGCGCCAGCTGAATATCGGCCGCAATGATGCGCAGGAATATGTGGACCTGTATTTCCAGCGGTATCCCGGGGTCAGGGCCTATATGGACAACACCCGGGAAAAAGCCCGCGAGCAGGGCTATGTGGAAACCCTGTTCGGGCGACGCCTGTATTTGCCGGAAATCAATGCCAGCAATGGCCAGCGGCGCCAGTATGCCGAGCGAACCGCCATCAATGCGCCGATGCAGGGAACTGCTGCCGACATCATCAAACGCGCCATGATCAGTATGCAGGCGGAGCTGGAATCCAGCAAGCTAGCGGCGAAGATGGTGATGCAGGTGCATGACGAACTGGTGTTCGAAGTGGCAGAAGCCTCGCTGGAAAAACTCTCCCAAATGGCGCGTCAGGTGATGGAATCGGCAGCCCAGCTGGATGTACCGCTGGTGGTGGATATCGGTGTGGGGGACAACTGGGATCAGGCGCACTAATGCCTGTGATTCCGGCCACCGAATCAATGCTGGCGGTTTTTATGTGTCCCTGCTACCACTTGTCGGAAGGCTTTTGACTTCCTTTCCGTTTCGGCTTTAATTAATAACAGAAAGTGGTTTTTTTCACGGGAATTGTTCAAAAAAACAGGCTTTTCTCTCCGTTTTTGTGAATTGCGCTAAAGCCCGGCGCATGCCCGCTTGCCTCCCTGAGCGGGCGTTTTGAGGTCTGTTACCCCAAGCAGGCTTCATGTTGGCCCCGGCTCCTCCAATGGACCGGGGACACTTTTTTTTATCCCGGTATTCTTAGTCCTCTGGCTCTCCATATTCAAACCAGTTATTCAGGCGCCGTTCCAGCTGTTCAACCCCGGTTTTTTTCAGTGCCGAAAAAGCCTGCACCTCGATCGCGTGCATATGTTTTACTGCCTGTTCCACTTCTCGCAGGGTTCTGGCGATGGCATTGTTCTTGAGTTTGTCCGCCTTGCTCAGTAGCAGGTGGGTGGGGATATTGTAGTGGGCACACCAGTCCAGCAGTAGCTGGTCCTGGTTTTTCAGCGGATGACGAATATCCATAATCATCACCAGCCCCGCCAGGGCATTGCGATCCGACAGGTAGGATTCCATCAGTTGTTGCCAGGTGTCGCGTATGTCGATGGGCACCTTGGCGTAACCATAGCCGGGCAAATCCACCAGGCGGCGCTGTTCATCCAGGCTGAAAAAATTGATTAGCTGGGTTCGACCGGGGGTTTTACTGGTGCGGGCCAGCTGGCGATTCTGGCACAAGGTGTTGATGGCGGATGACTTGCCTGCATTGGAACGGCCGGCAAAAGCCACTTCCATGCCGGTATCTTCGGGAAACTGGGAGGCTTTTGCGGCACTGGTTAAAAATTTTGCTGTCGGATATTGGGTTTTCATCGGCGCGACAATAACAGAGATTCAGTAAGAAAATCATCACTTTTGGACCTGATTGTGCCACCGAGACAGGTAGGGAGATGGGCGTAAGAGTATCTGGTAAATTGCTGAAATGGCGTATCTGGTGTAGACTTGCGCAACTTTTTTAGGGCCTGACAGGCAATTTAAACCGAGATTGGAGAGCGTAGACAATGAAATTCAAGTCCATGGTGATGGGTTTCAGTTTATTACTGATCATGCCAGTTGCATGGGGTGCGGGTGATCCCGCTGCTGGTGAAGCAACGGCTGCCGTTTGTGCCGGCTGCCATATGATGGATGGTAATAGTGTGGATGCGCAGTATCCCAAGTTGGCCGGTCAGCATGAGAAATACATTGTTAAACAGCTGGAAGACATCAAGTCCGGCAAACGTGATGCGCCGATTATGATGCCGTTTGCCAGTATGCTGGCTACCCAGCAGGACATGGAAAACGTTGCGGCCTATTTTGCCAGAAAAACAGTGACCCCATCCGAAGCTGACCAGAGCAAGCTGGCCCTGGGTAAGGCGATTTACACAGGTGGCAATATGGGCACCGGTGTACCGGCCTGTAAGGGTTGTCACTCTCCCGATGGTACAGGTAACAAGCCCGCTGGCTACCCCTCCATCAAGGGTCAGCATGCCAGCTATATCGTTACCCAGCTGCAGAATTTCCGCGACAAAAAGCGCGAGAATGATCCCAACGGTATGATGCGCGGTGTTGCGGCTCATATGAGCAATGCTGAAATCGAAGCCGTCGCAAATTATATTGCGCAGATGAAGTAATAGCCCCTGGGCAGATATTCATCATACAGAAAGGGTGCTCAGGCACCCTTTTTTTGTTGGGTCTGGCATAATGGCCGGAATTAAACGCACCGCTTCCGGTCTTTATTCGAATATAAAAGCACAAACTATTACCCAGGAGAAATCAGGCATGCGATCCATGTGGCGTCTTTTCATAGTTACTCTGTTCCTGTTATCACCTCTGGCGTGCCAGGGTGCCAGTTACACCGAAGGTAAGGACTACACCCGTCTGGCACAGCCGGTAGCCACAGCGACTGGCGATAAAGTCGAGGTACTGGAGTTCTTCTGGTATGGTTGTCCCCATTGCTACCATTTTGATCCCGAGATCCATCAATGGTTGAAAAGCTTGCCGGATAATGCGAAATTTTTACGTGTACCAGCGCCATTGAATCCGCGCTGGATGGTACACAGCAAGGCCTATTACGCCCTCGATATGATGGGACTGGGTGAGAAATACCACACCGCCATATTCGAAGCGATTCACAAGGACAGAATGCACCTGTTTACGGCAGAAGCGCTGGCTGATTTTCTCGCCACCAAAGGTGTCGATAAAAAACTGTTCCTGAGTACCATGGATTCTTTTGCAGTGGAAATGCGGGCCAGGAAATCCGCCCAGCTGGGTAAGGAATACCATGTCAATGGTGTGCCCATGCTGGCCGTGAATGGGAAATACACCATCAGCGTCGAGCAGGGTGGCAACTTTGAAGGCATGCTAAAGATCGCTGATTATCTGATTAAGAAGGAATCAAAATAGTCGGCCAGAAACGCCAGGCTGGACACGTATTATAATAAGCCAGTAAAAGGTGTAACCATGGTTGACCAATCGGTGGAGAACTGGAAGCAGAAATTTTACGACCAACTGGACAGGCTGGAACAGAAAGAACAGGACTGGGAAAAACTCGAGTCCTTGCTGAAACGTACCGTCGGGCGCCTGAGCCTGGCGGCGGAAGGCCAGAGTCATTCGCTGGATAAATTTCTCCGTGAAATCAGGGCTTCGGTCAAGGGCAAGGTAGATCAGCTCCGCCTCGAGCAAATCCTGGAAGACCTGTCGGCATTACTCACCCGCCTGGATGAAAATAAGGCCGGTCCGGACCGAAAAATAATTTCTGCCCTGGATCAGTTACTACAAAACATCAAATTCACTGAGCAACATACCCGCCAGTTAAAGAAACTGCAAAAATCGATGTCTCGCGCCGATGACAAGGATGCCGAGAAATTCATCGCCGAGCTGGCGGGCTGGATCAACCAGCTACCGATTTCTGAATCTCCCGCTACTGAAAAACCCGGTCTCCTGAATCGCCTGTTTCCTGGACGTAGTGATGGTCAATCGGAAGCCGACATGGGTATTGGTTGCCCTGAAATCCTGGTACAGCTAATTCAACAACTTCCCTGGCCGGATGATATAAAAATCCAGGCAGCGGAATTGCAATCCCAGATCAGTACCTGCGATTCGGATGCGGCGTTCCAGCAACAACTGGCTAACATGCAGTCATTGATACAGGGCTGGAAACAACAATTCGTCACTGACTTTCCCGATAATAAAACCGAACCAGGCCCCCCAGCGGCCGATGTATCAGTGGATGCCTATCGTCAGTGGGTGATGCGTTTTCTGGACCGGTTGCAGGAGAATACTGCCGAATCGGGCCGACTGTCTGCACTTCGATTACTGGTGCGAGATGCCAAACAAAAAATCGAACTGGACCACCTGTCGACCGAACTGATCCAGTTACTGGGAGAAGATAAACACCACCACGGCGTCGACATTGACGATATTCCAGAAGAAATCCAGGACCAGCCCTCGATCCAGGAGCTTCTTATCCGTTTGCTGGAACAACTGGCTGTGCCACCGGATTTACATCATCAGGTGGACGCCATGAAATTGCGTCTGGAAACCATCACGGCACCCGCCAACTGGAAACAGTTACTCAAGGATGTGGTTCACCTGATTAATTCCATACGTCAGCGGTTGCAGGAAGAAAAGCAGGACTTCGAAGGATTTTTGCACCAGATCACCGAGCGGTTGAATGAACTGGATCATTATCTAAGTAGTGAAATGGAATCGATTGAAACGGCCCGCGACGAAGGTGAAAATTTCGATACCACCATGGCTGCCCATATGCATGACATCCGTGATGATATCAATAATGCTCAGGAACTGGATGGCCTGAAGCAAATGGTGCAGACGCGCCTGGATGTGGTGACCCAGCATTTGTTGCAATACCGTCAGGCAGAACAACAGAATCTTGTGGCGGCCCAATCCAATGTGCTGAGTATGCAAAACAAAATGCAGGTCCTGGAACAGGAAGCCAGTAAACTGCGCACCGTTATCGTAGAAAAGAATCGCCAGGCTTTATTCGACGTGTTAACCGGTATTCCTAATCGGCTCGCATATGAACAGAAAATGGCGGAAGAAATTGCACGCTGGCAACGCTTTGGCAATCCATTGAGCCTGGCAATCTGGGATGTGGATTTTTTCAAAAAAGTGAATGATACCTATGGGCATAAGGCCGGCGATAAAGTATTGAAAACCATTGCTCAGTTGCTCAATCGACGTATCCGTAAAACCGATTTCCTGGCCCGCTATGGCGGCGAAGAATTCGTTATGTTGTTACCCGGAACCAAACAGGAAGAAACCCTGCGCCTGGTAAATGGCCTGCGGGAACAGGTGGAGCAGTGCGGTTTTCATTATCAGGGCGAGGCGGTCACCATTACCGTATCCTGTGGCATCAGCGCATTTATGCAGGACGATACGGCGGAAGCGGTGTTTGATCGAGCCGATAAGGCGCTGTATAAAGCCAAGAAAAATGGTCGCAACCAGTGCGTGGTTGGGGCCTGTTTATCCGATTGAAAACCAGAGCTGCCGAGTATCGACGCATGTCAACGCTTAGTTAATAGGGTAGACCCAGACATAGATTTCATCCCGCTCCAGATCGCGCCACCTGGCTCGTACCCTGGCTTTAACCGTGGCATTTTTTACCTGTTGTAAAATTTCTTTCTGGGAGTGCACATAGGACTTATCGTTAGCCACGGTTTCCTTGATAGTTTGAATGCTGCTGACTTCAACACCATATCTCGCAGCAAGTCTTTCCCTGGCCCGGGCGATGGCCAGTTCTTCCTGGTAATAACGGCCTTTTACGTGAGTGGTGGATGAGCCCACTGCGCCATTACCTGGGTTATCGATCCAGCTGGGCCGCGAACGGGTTTTTCCCGCACAGGCAAGCAGTGAAACACAGACCAGCAGGATTGTGACGAAAATATGAAAGTTTCTGAACATGTTATTGCCTTAAGTCGTTTTATATTTATTGATACTCTTGCGGATCTTGCCCATATAAGTGCGGGTTTCCTGATAGGGTAAATGGTGTTTCAGGTAAGTATAGACCTGTTCGGGTGAGCGCCGATTGATTTCCCGCAGCGCCGTTTCTTTCCATTTGCTGCGGTTGCCAAAACGCGAGCGACTGTACTGGCCGGCAAAGCTACGAAACACATTCCCGGCTCCGGTATTGTAGGCGGCGACCATTGCCCACTGGCGTGACTCCGGATTTTTTATACCTTGCAGGTACCGATAGTACAGACGATTCATAAAGGCAGTACCCAGCAACACATTATTATCAGGGTTGTATAAGAAGGTGTCGCTAACTACCCGATCGCGCTTGTAAACATAACGGTAACCTTCCCTTGCTCCCGAGCTGGGTACCAGTTGCATCAGGCCAAAAGCCGGAACCGGTGAACGGGCATTGGGATTGAACATGCTTTCATTTTCGATAATCGCCAGCACCAGCGGTGTAGGAATCCGGTGCTGGGCGGCATGTTTGTTGACCAGTGACAGATACGGCTGGGCACGACGGCGGATGTGGTCGGGTACCATTTTAAGATGGGCGGTGTAAACAATACGCTTTTTGCCGTCGGCACCTTTAATAGTACGTTTTTGAGCATTATTGGCCGCCAGCTCTGATATCTTGCTAATGTCCTGCTGTTTCAGTGGTTGATGATTGTCACTGGCTACCAGTCCTTTGAGCAGGTTGGGTCCCTTGCCAGCATGAGCCGGGTCTTTGGCAATGTCGATAATGGAGCGCGGGTCACTCCCCTGCTGTAGTGAAGTTTCGATGGTGGCTGTCAGATCAGACCTGATTTTAGTGTCAGGTTTTTTCCTGCTATCCGGTAGGGCGATCTGGATGGTGATATCGCCTTTTTCGAAATCGATAATGCGGCGGTGATTGAGATCTCCCAGGTAAGTAACATCGGTCTTCCTGGTTGGGAGTCCTCGATCTTTTGTGCCCCAGATTTGGGCAGTTTTTTGCTTGTATTGCCGGAAAGCCTTGTTTATCTCGGCTTTATAGCGCTCGAATTCGTCTTTTTGCGATTCGAACTGCTGATCATTGCTGGATTTATAGGTTTCGAAATCACGATCAGCTTGCATGAAATCGGCAGAAAACGCTGCACTGGCTGTGAGGAAAGTGAGAATGAGTCCGTAGGAAATGCGCACCTGGGTCGCTCCCATAGTCCTGGATGAGTCGAAAATACAGCACAATGTGACGAAATTCAATAAATTCCATTTATTGAAAAGATTGATATTAGAGCGTTGCGTCTTACCCCGTTCTCGGCTATGTTAAGATCTGAAAAATAGCCACTATAACCTTGAACGGAGATATCAATATGAATAAGGCTGCTTACCTGGTCGCAGGTGTTGCTATGACTGCCCTACTGGCGGGCTGCGGAGGCAAAAAGAAAGAAGAAGTTGCTGATTGTGTTTACCCCGATGATCCAGCTATGGCTGCACCCGGCTGGATTTGTGATGAACCAGTTGAAGGTGTCGAAGTTTCAGCAGTCGGTTCCGCACAGAAATCCGGTGCCGGGCACAGTTTTATGAAACAGATGGCTGCAACAGATGCTCGTGTACAACTGGCACAACGCATGAAAGTTCAGGTTCGCAATATGATCAAGCAGTATGTTGAAACAACTGGCGCTGCTGATCAGGAAACTGTCGATAAAGCTATGACATCTGTTACTAAACAGATCACTAATGAAACCCTGGTGGGAACCAAGATCTTCAAGACACGCACCAGCCCCAATGGCACCCTTTATGTGTTACTGGGTATGGACCCAACCGGTGTTGAAACAATGACTAAAAATGCCATCAAAACCAGCATGAAAAACGAGCGTGCCCTGTGGCAACAATTCAAGGCACAGAAAGGACAGGATGAGCTGGCAGCGGACATTGCCAAGATGGAAGGTAAGGAATAATCCAGGCGTTCCTGATTGCTACAAAGCCGGTCATATGACCGGCTTTGTACATTTACAATAATAGAAAAAGGACTATCCATGTCTCGAATGAGATCCTTAGCTACGTGTATCGTAATAAGTATGGGCATTGGCCATACCACATTCGCGGACAATCGTTCTGATTTCGATAAATGGTTAAAACAGGAAACCAGTAGTTACCAGGAATACCGGGATAAACGGGATAAGGAATTCACCGGCTTTCTGAAGAAACAATGGAAGGAACTGGAAACTTTCCAGGGCCTGAAACGAGACCCAACACCAAAACCAGTTAAAATGCCGGTTGCGCCACCACCGCCACCGGAACCCAGGCCAACACCGCAGGTAAAAATTCCTGAGCCTCAGCCCGGAACACCTACGCCTGTACCCGAAGTCAAAAAACCTCAACCAGTCATTACACCACCGCCTGTGGTCAAGGTGCCTCCCATCGCGCCACCACCTAAACCGGTTGTGATCAAACCGGTGCCGGTTCTGGTTGCCAAAGGCAGTCCTCTGAGCATGCATTTTTATGGTCAGAAACTCAAATTCAATTACGATCCAAAATTGAAAGTGCGACTGAATTCTCGCATCAATGGTAACAGTATCAGTAATCACTGGTCGGCCCTGAGTAAGGCGGACTATGAAGACCTGGTGAAACAGATCAACATGCAGAAAAAACCACTGGAGTTGAATGACTGGGGCTATGCCTCACTGGTTCACATGGTGAGTCAGCAGGTAAACCCGGGACATCCAACAGATCAGGCACTGTTTGACTGGTTTGTTTTAACCAAGGCGGGTTATCGGGCAAGGATTGCGTATGATGATAACAATGTATATTTGTTGATGCCTACCATGCAGAAATTATATGGAGCGCCATATTTTACGTTTGATAATGTGCGTTATTATGCCGTATCTTTCAGTGGCGGCAAGAAGCGCTTGGGTCGAGTGTTTACCTATGACGGTGATTATCCCGGCGCGAATAAACCCTTAAACATGATGCTGGCACATGCCATAAATACCTTGCCGGAAGATAAGGTCAAAACTCTGAAATTTAAATACCAGGGAAAAACCTATCACATTAAAGCAGAATACGATAAGGAAACTATCGACTTCCTGAACACCTATCCGCAGATGGATATCAAGCTTTACTTTGATAGTAAAGTGAATCCTGCCACCGGTAGCTATTTATTAAGACAGCTTAAGCCCCTGGTGGAAGGAAAAACCGAAGAAGATGCGGTTAACCTGTTGCTGCGTTTCGTGCAGACGGCGTTTAAATATAAAACTGATGAAGCACAGTTCGGTGCAGAAAATTATCTGTTTCCCGAAGAAACCTTGTATTACCCCTATTCCGATTGCGAAGACCGTGCAGTGTTGTTCGCCTGGCTGGTCAGGAACCTGGTGGGTCTGGAAGTTGTGGGCCTGGATTTTCCCGGGCATATCGCCACCGCGGTTCATTTTAATGAAAACGTAAAAGGCGATGCCCTTATGTATGAGGGTAAGCGTTACGTAATCAGCGATCCGACTTATATCAACGCCAATGCAGGCATGACAATGCCAAACTACAAAAACACCCGCCCCGGTGTTATTGCCTTCTAGGAAGCTCCAAGGTCATTAAATCCATTCATACAGCCAGCGAAATCTGGCTGTATCTGATCCTGCATGCCCTGTATAATTCCGTGATTTAGGTTTAAGGCGACTCACACGATGATAAAAGCTGCTATGCCATACCGCAGGTACTGGTTGCCCGAGCTTGTTGTTCTGCTGATTATCGCCCTGGTTGTGACCCTGGTGTTCTGGAATTCCAATCTGGATATTCAGGTATCGCAGCATTTTTATCATCCCGAGAATCCACAACAGGAATGGCCGGTGCAATATCATGCGCCCTGGTACCAGTTATATCTGTACGGCGGTTTGATATCCATTATCATCACATTCCTTGCCTACCTGGTAATTGCTGTTCCTGCTTTCATCAAATCGTTTCATCGCTATCAGATCTATGGTGTGTTTCTATTGCTGGTTATGCTGCTGGGTCCGGGCGTGTTGGTGAATGGTATATTCAAAGATAACTGGGGGCGCCCCAGGCCCAGGGATGTGGTTCAGTTAGGTGGTGAATACCAGTATGTACCGCCCGGAAAAATAGCGGATACGGGACAGAAATCATTTCCCTGTGGCCACTGTTCCGTTGGCTTTACATTAACCGCTCTGTATCTGGTTTTTCGTCGTACCAATATGTACCTGGCGCTGGTAGGGCTGGTGATTGGCCTGGTATCAGGTGGCGCACTTGGCTATGCACGGGTATCAGCAGGGGGGCATTTCCTGTCGGATGTTATCTGGTCGTTTTTAATAACGTTTAGCTCAGCCTGGTTGCTATATTATTTTTTATTGAATATTCCTTTCAGAGAAAAGCAACGTCAACTGGATGTGAAACATGCAACTGAGTGGATGGCAACACGACCAATTTTGAAAAAAACATTGTTGACCATTGTAGGGCTTGTAATTCTGCTGGGCGGATTAGTGTCGACTCCCCTGGACAGGGAATACACAGAAACAGTGCCAGTAACTGCTACTGATGATTATGTGATCCTTACGAGTGTCGATATGAGTGATATTGTTCTGGAGCGTTCCAGTGATAATCTTATTCACATCTACACGAGAATAAAGGGATTTGGTTTTCCGTTTAATCAGGTCGATTACCAGTTTATTTCAAAGGATCATACCCTGGCGCTGAATTTAAAACGGATAGGTACCTATACTGAATATCGTTCGAAGTTACGCTTGCAATTACCTGAATCGGGTATAGATAGGCTATCGATAGTTCTAAAAAAAGGTGATGTCTATATTAAAAAAGATTTTCCGTTGCCAACCAATAAAATAGACATCAAGCTCAATAGCGGCAATGTCAGCAAATAAAATCGATAGTTATAGGTCAAGGTACATGAAGTATCACCTGCTAAGCATCGCTGTTATTGTCATGGCAAGTATTTCCTTTTCCTTCTTTGACCTGAAAATCGCAAGCTTGGTCAATCTGTATGCATCACATTTGACCCAGCTGTTTAAAGCTATTAGCCTGGTTGGTGACTCAGTCTGGTATCTGGTGCCGAGTCTTGTAATTGCTTTAGCATTTAAGAGAATTAATCCGGGTGTGGCAATGAAAGCCTGGTTCCTGTTCACAAGCGTGGCTGTTTCGGGCATCGTTGCTAATATCATAAAATTTATTTTTGGCCGACCAAGACCTGGCATGTATATTTCGGAAGGGCTGAAAGATTTCCAGTTTTTTGAAACAGCATCCCGGTACCTGTCATTGCCATCCGGGCATGCAACAACCGTGTTTTCCGTTGCTGTGTTCATAGCTTATTTATACCCCAGGTTCAAATGGCTTGCATTTGTTATTGCCGTCATCGTTGCGGTAAGCCGGGTCATGGTAAATAAACATTTTGTCAGTGACGTCATGCTGGGCTCTGTATTAGGCGCCTATACCAGTATGATTTTGTATCATTGTTATTACAGACAGAAGATTTATGGAACAGAATAAACAATATTGGTTGTTATTAGCGGTTGCCATATTGGCCAGCTTTTATATATCGCTGGGTATGATTCCGTTATTTGACCTGGATGAAGGCGCATTCTCGGAAGCCACCCGTGAAATGCTGAAAAGTGGCAATTACATAACCACTTATTTAAACGGCGAACTGCGTTTCGATAAACCCATACTCATATACTGGTTCCAGGCCATGTCAGTCAGTGTGTTTGGCCTGAATGAATTTGCACTTCGTTTACCGTCGGCTATCGCGGCCAGTGTCTGGGCGGTTGTCATATATGTATTTACCAATAAACATTTTGATTTGAAGACGGCATTTCTGGCTACCATATTCATGGTGTTGTCGGTCCAGGTTAGTATTGTTGGAAAAGCTGCGATAGCCGATGCCCTGTTGAATTTATGGATTGCCGTTTCCATGCTGGCCATGTATCAGTATTTTTCAACACGTCAGAAGTCGATGTTGATGCTGGCATTTGCTGCCATTGCGTTAGGCACCTTAACCAAAGGGCCTGTTGCGATCCTGGTACCGTTGGCATCCAGCCTGTTCTATGCAGCTATCAAAAAGGAACTGAAATTCTGGCTCAGCTCGGTTCTTAATCCCTATGGCCTGCTGGTGTTCCTGCTAATCGCCGCTCCCTGGTATGTGCTCGAATATATGGATCAGGGGCAGAAGTTTATCGACGGCTTCCTGTTAAAGCACAATATCAGCCGGTTTGAAGGCGCAATGGAAGGGCATACGGGGTCTTTCCTGTATTATCTACCGGTACTGATCTTTGGGTTACTGCCTTTTACCGGCGTATTTATCAAGGCTATCAGTCTGGCGAAACACTGGCTGAAGGATGATCTCAAGTTATACCTGATTATCTGGTTTGTGTTTGTGCTGGTGTTCTTCTCGTTTTCCAGTACCAAGCTGCCACACTATATTATTTATGGTTATACCCCTGTGTTCATTCTCATGGCGCTGGCAGCCGAGCAGATAAAACATTCCTGGACAGTATTGCTCTTCCCGCTACTAGCTCTGGTCTTCCTGTATTTTGTGCCAGATATCCTGCTGATGTATGGCGATAATGTTCGGGATAATTACTCTCGCTCGTTGATTCCAGCAGTGCCAGCAGCATTCGGGGCTGGTTATAAATGGATTATGGCAGTTAGCAGTGTACTGGTGGTGATTTTGATGTTGGTAAAAATGAAGCGCCGGTATCAATACCCATTTGTCGGCCTGGTGGTTATAATTGCAGTCAATCTTGGCCTGATGCCGGCCGTGGCAGAATTACAACAGGTACCTGTAAAGCAGGCCGCGCTGTATGCCGCAGAGCACCAGCTAAAGATAAACATGTACAAACTGAACACACCGTCCTTCAATGTCTACAGTGAATCGCTGGTAAGTAAGACGAAACCCGTTGCCGGGGATGTGGTGTTAACCAAAAAGATCTACCTGGATCGATTCGACAATCCACAAATACTGTTTCAGAAGAATGGTATTGTGCTTTTTAAAGTAATTGACTGATTATGAAATTATCCATTGTTATCCCTATTATGAACGAAGAGGATAGTATCAAGCCCCTGGTCGATGCCCTGGTTACGGCCCTGGTAGATATCGAGCACGAAGTCATCCTGGTGGACGATGGCTCGACCGATACTACGGTCGACATGATAAAAACCCATGCACCAGCAAACTATAAACTGATTATATTCAATCGTAATTATGGCCAGACTACCGCCATGGCGGCAGGTATCGATGAAGCCCACGGCGAATTGATCGCCACACTGGATGGTGATTTACAGAATGATCCAGCCGATATTCCTGCCATGATAGATAAGCTGGAACAGGAAAACTGGGATGTGGTTGCTGGTCGCCGTGCCAAGCGTCAGGATGGCATGTTCCTGCGCAAGATACCCAGCAAAATCGCCAACGCATTGATTCGAAAATTAACCGGCGTTTACATTAGCGATTACGGTTGTACCTTGAAAGTCTTTAAAAAAGATGTTGCCAAAAACCTGGGGCTGTATGGTGAGCTGCATCGATTTATTCCAGTATTGACGCAACTGTATGGCGCGAGAATGGTAGAAATGGATGTGCGTCATCATGCACGGCGATTCGGCCAGTCAAAATACGGCCTGGGTCGGACCTTTCGTGTGTTCAGTGATTTGCTGCTAATGGTGTTCTTCCAGAAATACGGACAAAAACCCATGCACCTGTTTGGCACCATGGGTATAGGCGCATTTCTGCTGGGTGGTTTGATCGATTTCTATCTACTGATCCTGAAAGTCCTGGGGGACGATATCGGTCAACGGCCGTTGCTGTTTCTTGGGACTACCTTGATCCTGGTGGGTATTCAGTTGATTACTACGGGATTTATCGCCGAGTTTATGATGCGAACTTATTACGAGTCGCAGGATAAAAAGCCCTATGTCATAAAAGAGATATTCGTTGGAACAGCGACAAAAAAAGCACCTTAAAGTACTGCTGCAGCTGTTCATTACAGCAGTGGCAGTGACCCTGGTGGTTAAAAAGATCGATCTGCATCTGGTCGGTGCAATTCTCGAAAAAAGTCATATTGCTTATCTCGTCATTGCCTTTGCAGCGTTTAATATTTCCAAAGTCATTAGCGCGATTCGACTGATGCAGTACTTCAGGGTTATGAGCCTGAAGATCGAATGCGCTCTAAACCTGATGTTGTATTACATTGGTATGTTTTATAACCTGTTTCTGCCGGGTGGCATAGGTGGTGACGGTTATAAGATTTACTGGCTGAACAAACATTATTCCGCCAGGGTGTTGCAACTTTTCAAGGCCCTGTTGCTGGATCGAATTTCGGGGCTTTATGGTCTAGGCTTTTTAATGCTGACAATGCTTCCATGGAGCCAGTTCGTGGATATTTTTCCCTGGCTGAAACCGGTATCGATAGCATTACTGATACTGGTCTACCCGGCGGCCTATATTTTTAATCGATTATTTTTCAGCTCGTTCCTGAGCGTATTCGCTGTTACTTCTGTACAGGGCCTGGTAGTGCAGGTTTTTCAGCTAATCTGTGCCGTGTGTATTTTGTTTGCGATTAACGTGGAAGTCCATATCTCCGAATACCTGGTGGTGTTTCTGATTTCTTCTATTGTTGCGGTGCTGCCACTGACCATCGGTGGCATTGGCGCCAGGGAGTTAACGTTTGTGTATTTACTGGGGATGATTCAGCTGGATGTGCATCAGGGTGTTGCGCTGTCAGTCATCTTTTTTGTGATTACAGCTTTGTCTTCACTGATTGGCGCCGGACTGATTCATCGGCTTGAAGCCAGTCATCAACAGCGGACCTCTGATTTACCCGGCCCTTAAACTGATCGGTGTTTTTATATCCGTGATGTCGTCATCGACATGACCTAAACGGTGTTGTAATGCCTGCATTTTATCCAGCAGCTGGACGATTACAGCTGCGCCTGCCAGGTTAACCTGCAGGTCCCGTTGCAGCCGCATCACCCGCCTGGCGTGCAGCATGTCCAGGTTATCGAAAAACCAGTCAGAGGGCCCCTTGCCCCGCGGTTGTAAAATACCTTCTTCTATCAGGGTGATGACCCAGCCACGCTCCCGGTGGCACGCATGACACAGGTCTTCCAGGCTGAGCCTGAATTCATCGTCAATCAAGGTGCCGCTGAAGGATTTCAATGGACTCATCTTCTCAGGCTCCCAGTGACTTGCGCGGATTAAACGGCATTTCCTTGGCCATGTTCTGGTACAGCTCTCTGGCGCGATCCGTGGATGCTTCCGGTGTAACGATTTCCAGTTCCAGATACAGGTCACCTGGCGGTTTATAGGGGATACCTCTGCCTTTCAGGCGCAGCTTCTTACCGGTTTGTGATCCTGCCGGTATCCGGACTTCCACATTCCCGTTTGGGGTAGGTGTCTTGACCGTAGCGCCCAATGCGGCTTCCCAGGGAGCAATGGGCAGGGTGATATGCAAATCATGCCCTTCTACCCGATACATGCGATGGGGATTAAAGCTGACTTCCAGGTAAAGATCCCCCGCCTTACCGCCACCAGATCCCGGTGCGCCCATACCGGACAGTCGAATGTGCTGGCCGTCCTTCACGCCTTTCGGGATTTTTACATTGAGGGTGCGTTCTTTCACCTGCATATGACCGTTGGAGCCAACTTCAGGCAGGCGCAGGCTGATGGTGCGTGTGGCACCGTGAAACGCGTCTTCCAGGTCAATTAAGACTTTGGCATTATGGTCCTTGCCCCTGGCCTGGCCCTGGTGCCGGCCTTGACCGGGCTGGCGAAATCGCTGTCCAAACAGGCTGGAGAAAAAGTCACTAAAGCCATCGGCATCGCTATCGGCAAAGCCACCGGAAAATTCGAAACCGGCATCCCAGCCCGGTGGTGGATTGAAATCCTGACCCTGGCGCCAGCCACTGCCCAGCTGGTCGTAGGCGGCCCGTTTTTCCGGGTCTTTCAGCACTTCGTAGGCCTCATTGACCTCTTTCATCCGCACTTCGGCATCAGCTTCCTTGCTGATATCAGGATGATATTTACGCGCCAGCTTGCGATAGGCTTTCTTGAGTTCGTCTACCGTGGCGGTTTTGTCTACGCCAAGTATTTGATAATAATCTTTATATTCCACCTAGTAGTTCCTGTGAATGGATGGGCTTCTTGGGTGTTGGCACAGACATAGGAATATGGGCAAACACACGGA
>Ga0114931_10003440_pt1 | contig 20057 bp, 21 predicted proteins | sample 2SBtaG_FD_89579 | JGI IMG/M metagenome (GOLD analysis project Ga0114931, IMG submission 89579) | Deep subsurface microbial communities from Kolumbo volcano to uncover new lineages of life (NeLLi) - 2SBTROV14_V59a metaG | ecosystem: Environmental > Aquatic > Marine > Volcanic | place: Kolumbo...
ACCACCTGCCATAATGTGCATAATCCCGACAATGTTCCTTTTCTACGTGTACGCTCGGATTTGCTCTGCCAAACATGTCATTTGAAATAATCCGCTTGCGGTTATGGTTGCCGGTGGTCTTTCTACTGCTGGCAGGCTGCGCCGGTCATACCAAACCACCCACACCTGTCGTGGTTTACCCACCGCCACCCGACGAGCCAAAATTTTATTTTGAACGCACCTTGCGGGTCAGCACCGACGTGGAAGGCATCAGCGGCATGGATCGCTTTCGCATGGCGGTAACCGGCTCGGTGCAAGTCGTGGACGGCTTGGTCAAACCATTCGGCATAGCCACCTACAAAGGCCGGGTGTTTATCACCGACACCGTGGCGCGTTCGGTCAAAGTCTTTGACCTGACCCAGAATAAATACTTTGAGTTCGGCACCGATGAACCGGGTGCTCTGGCCAAACCCCTGGGCATCGATGTCAGCGCCAAGGGCGAGGTTTTTGTGTCGGATAACACCCGCAAACGGGTTGCCGTGTATACCGTCGACGGGAAATTCCTGCGTGCCATCGGTGGACCCAAGCTGTTCAGTCGGCCATCGGGACTGGCCGTCAACCGCCAGGGTACCAGGCTTTACGTGGTGGATACCGGCGGCGTGCAATCCATCAACCATCATGTTTATATGTTCGATGCGCAAAGCGGTGAACTCATAAAAACCATCGGCAATCGCGGCAATGCGGACGGTGATTTTAATTTACCCCTGCAGGCAGCGACCGCCAACGACGGCACTTTGTACGTGGTGGACAGCGGCAATTTTCGTGTGCAGGCATTTGATGCCGACGGCCATTTCCGCTCAAAATTCGGCACCATCGGACGCCGTTCCGGTCAATTTGCCAGACCCAAGGGCATTGCGGTGGACGGCTACGGGCGGGTGTACGTGGTGGACACCGCATTCGGAAATTTCCAGATTTTCACCGGTGACGGCAAACTGTTGCTGTTTGTGGGCAACCGTTCGGAACGGGCCGGGCCGGCCAACTTTATGCTTCCCGCCGGTATTGACGTGGATGAAGACGGCCGGGTTTATGTGGTGGACCAGTTTTTTCGCAAGGTCGATATCTTCCGACCCGCCCATTTAAAACCCCAGGAAGGCTGGGCGGCGATGAAAAAACGCTAATCCGGCGATTCGGCGAGCGAACACAGTGTCCGAGCCGACTAACTTCCCCCGCAAAGAAACCCGGCAAGCTCTTACCTGTCCAATGCAATAACCCGGTGACAACGTATGACCTATGCCGTACACAAAACTTGCAAACGATCTGGCCCGCCACCCCGACTTTATCGAGGTCAATGATGCCTGTGGGGTCATCGTGGATTTAAAGTATGCCGGTACCGATAACTTCCTCGGCGAAAAAATCTATGCGGCGTTTGACAAAGCCTACCTGCACCGTATCGCCTTTGACAAACTGACACATGCCATACAACAGTTAAAACGCGACCATCCCCAATACTGCTTTAAGGTATTTGACTGTACCCGTCCGCCGGCGGCACAACAGTATATGTGGAACCGCTTGCAGGGCTCACCCGAACAAGCCTACCTGGCTGATCCCGCCAAAGGGTCGATTCACAGCTTCGGATTTGCCCTTGACTTGACCCTGGTGGATGAAAACGACCGGGAGATGGACATGGGTACGGCATTTGACGCTTTTACGCCGTTATCGGAACCGCGCAGTGAACAGCAGTTTTTTGAGCGGGGGAAATTGAGCCGCCGGCAAGTCGAAAACCGCGCGCTGCTTCGCGGTATCATGCATGCCAGCGGATTTACCATCTTACCCATAGAATGGTGGCATTTCGACGCGCTACCCCCGGACGAGGTGCGGCGGCTTTATCGGGCTGTCGGTGATTGAGCAAACCGCAAAACCGGTTCATTACAGGTTACTGACAACAACGATAATGATGGCAAGGGTAATACCGGCGGCGATCGCTTTTCCCAGGGCGGTCCCAAAAAACCACTGCAAACCCGTTTCAAACCGGTATTCGGTGTGCAGCCGGTATTGGTAATGCTGACTGGATGTAACCTCGCTGCCGATTTGAACACGATCCAATAAATCGTCTTCCAGTTTATCCGCATCAAACAGCTGGATCTCTTGGGCGTTACGCAGTGGCAGGTTGTCTTTTACCGGGAATGTCAACCATTCGACGGCGGATCGATTGGGCTTGATCCCCAATTCAATCCATCGATTGCTGGTGGTGCGCAGCTTAACGCGGTAATCGGGCAGGACCTCTTTTTTGCCGAACCCCAACACGGACTTGTCCCGGTACTCGGTTGACGGCTCAATGATTTTTATATCAATACTGGAAATCGATTGCGCGTTCATGGCTGCAAACAACACAAACGTGAGCGTCAGAACCAGCAAAGCCAAATAAAAATACCGGCGCAGGTCTTTTAACATCATTGTCCTCGTTTTCTTGTATATTCCAGCACCGTCCATGTTACATCAAACGCAATGCTCAGCATAGCCGCCGCGACCGTCGCGCCCAAGCAAATGACCCACCTTTTCATACGCTTAGACTATCCGGCTGCTGAAAAAACCAACCCCGCCTTTTTCAGCATGCTTGTTTGCGGCGCGTGTCCGCGAAACGCTGCATTTTGCGAGGGAAAATAACGGCACCCCTGTGCCGCGCGCAGTCCTGCTCGCAAAAACCATGCTTCTGCCGCTTGCCGGGCGGGCGCGGCACAAGGATGTGCCGTTTACGGCGCGAAGGATGCGTGCCTTAACGGTGTTGAGGAACACGGAGGAACCCGGCGGGCGTACGTGCCGCCATATGCGCTCCCAAACGGCCGCATCGGATCATTGCTGAAATATCCGGGCTAAACACGCAAAGAACATTTAACTTTCCGCACGTCTAACGATATATACCATGTGTATAAAGGAATATCGCCCAATGAACATGCAGCAAAATCCGGCCGCCAAATCAGCCACCCGGGTGCCGGCGTCCCTGGCCAAGCGGGGATTTTTACCCCTGGAGGATCCCGTATGCGCGTTTCCGGCCGGTTCCGAACTCAGCGTGCTGGACGAACTGGGACGGGATCTGCCCAGCCTGTTGCACGATCACCAATTTCGCAGCCGGGCGGAAAAATGGGTCATACCACGTTGGCCGGAACCATGGGCGTATGACCGCGAGAAGGATCATCTGCGGTTGTACTATGTTCGGCTGGGGTTTTTGGCATCCGCCTATATCAATCAGGTCGGCGAGGATCGTGCCAAGGTTTTACCCGCCAACATTGCCGTGCCCTTAACCCAGGCCAGCAATGCCCTGCAACGCCCGCCCATACTCAGTTATGACGGTTACGCGCTTTATAATTGGAAGCGGTTTCGCAAACAAGACCCCATTGCCCTGGGTAACATAGACACCATCCAAAACTTTGTGCATTTATACGATGAACACTGGTTTATACTGGTGCATGTGGAAATCGAAGCGATTGCCGCCGATATCCTCGCTGCCGTCAGCCATATCCAAGCCGCACTTGCCAGCGACGATCTGGATGTATTAAACCGGGCCCTGCAAACCATAGCTGCATCGGTGTGGAAGCAGGTCGCCGTATTGCGTCGTATACCGGAAAAGATGGACGCTCGCCTGTATTTTAAAACATTTCGACCGTATATCCGCTATTTCGAAGACGTCATCTACCGCGGTGTGGACCTGGCACCCATACACTTTCGCGGTGAAACCGGTGCACAAAGCAGTATCATGCCGGCACTGGTATTACTGATGAAAATTCCCCACCAGGAATCCTCCCTCACCAACCACTTGCTGGATATGCGCAACTACATGCCGGCTGATCACCGTGACCTGCTTCAACACATCGAAAACCTGCCGAATTTTAAAGACCGCGCCGACAAGGATGCGTTTAATGATATCCTGGACGCCATGGCGACATTCCGCGAAGTCCATTATCATTGGGCCAATGAATACATTCACCGTATGTCCAAAGACAACAAAGGGACCGGCGGCACACCCTATATACTATGGCTGAAACAACTTATCGATGAAACACGTGCCCATGCCAAATGACCGTAACAACCATCTGGAAACGGTCAAGGCATGGCTTACGCAACTGGATCAGGCTGCGATCAGCCGGCATATCCAAGCGGTTATGCTGGCATCGGCAAAACGCGTCAATGAATTTGAGTTGTTAAAATCCCTGCTGTCCTTGCAATTGCTGCCGGATCCCGGCACCGAATCAAGGGACTATAATTTGTTTTTGCGCCACTTTATGCTGCGCCACCTCATTTACCAACTGCGCTTGCACTGGCTTGGAAAGCGATTCGCCACGATGGCCGTGGATGCCTTTGGTTTTGAACGCGCTGTTTATGCATACGGCGAATACGGCTTGCGTGTGTTCGATCGCCTGCAAAATTTTTATCTGGCACAAGAAAACATTTTTCAATTTTCTCCCGATCAGATGCAAACCATGCTGGGCGATTTCTGGTCTTTTATGGAACACCGCGAAAAAAGGCGCGGCGCGCTGGCCGTGCTGGGTTTGGAAGATCCGGTCAGTCCGGCCGCCATACGTTCGCGTTATCGTGTGCTGGTGATGCGTCACCATCCGGACCGCGGCGGCGAAAACCATATACTGCAATCCATAAATCACGCTTACACGCAGCTTAATGCGTAACCAGCCAATGGGGTTTTTTCTGCCGGGGTTTTTTCCGCAGGGACAACCATGATGGATTGCCCTTTATGCCGCCACGGCAATCACACGCATTTTCATCACGATACCATCCGCGAATACCGGCGTTGCGCGCGCTGCATGCTGGTATTTGTACCACCGACGTCCCATCTATCACAGGCAATGGAAAAAGCCGAATACGACAAACATCAAAACGATCCCAACGATCCCGGTTATCGGCGATTTCTTGCTCGCATGCTTGACCCAATCTGCGAACGGATTCCGCCGCCGGCGTTGGGCCTGGATTTCGGCTGCGGACCGGGACCGGCGCTGGCTTCCATGTTTGAGTCCCACGGCTATACCATGGCCTGTTACGACAAATTTTACGCCAAACATCCCGCCGTATTACAAATGCGCTATAACTTTATCACCCTGACCGAGACCGCTGAGCATTTGGCTGATCCCGGTACAGTGCTTGCGCGTTTATGGGGTCTGCTGCTGCCCGGCGCCTGTCTTGGTATCATGACCAAACGGGTAAGCGATCCGCACGCCTTTCGTCGCTGGCACTATATACGCGATATCACCCATATCGCGTTTTTTTCCGAACAGACTTTTGAGTGGCTGGCGGCATCCTGGCGGGCAGGCGTTGATTTCCCCCAACGTGATATCGTGTTGTTCGATGCCGGGCGCGGATAATGAACGATGAAACGTGAGGCATCGGTAACGGATTTACCCCTTTCAGCAGGCATTGCCTGTATCCAAAACCGGCTGACTTTCCCGCTAATAGTCCTCATTGTACACCGCCTTGATGATTACCCGGTGTGGGTCGTAGTCGCTATCCGTGGCGGTAATAATATTGGTAAGTTTGGCTTTTTGTAGAGCCTGGCGTCCTTGCCGACTGTCTTTGAGGTGGGTCAAAACCCAGCTTATGCGCTTGCGCAGTTCATCGGGCATATTTTTTTTCACAGCCCACGGCAGGTGTGCATGCGCCTCACCCTGCACCAACACCTTCATTTCATCGAAATTGACATGCTTAGATACCGGCATCAGAATAGCGTCACCGGCGCCGGCCGCCGCATAACCGCCAAGCCCATGATAGACAGCGACCACGGCGCTTTGCGGATTGCGCTCAAATACCGTCTCGTACTGATTGGCCTTTAATCCAGCCTGCTCCAGTAAATACCGGGTTGATATATAGGACATCATGGCGCGGGGGCCGCCACCAAATAGTATTTTTTTGCCGCGTAAATCCTCCACACTATTGATATTGGCGTCTTTGCGAACGACGATAACACCGCTGATCGACGAACGGCCTTGCTCCTCGTTCATGGCAATCACCTGGTATCCGTAGCGGGCTTTGGAAATGATGTAGTGGTATTGGTTAAAATGGACCAGATCGTATTCGCCGTTGACGACGCCTTGCCAGAACATTTTGAAATTCTTGGCCGACCGGACGCGAACCCGCATATTTAGTTCTTTAGCCAGGCGGTTGATCATGGGTGTAAACATGGTCCGGGTCATCACCGCGCTGCGCCTTGGAAATACGCCAACGACCAGCGTTTCATCACCCAGGCCCCCATGGGGTACAAGTAAAGTAGCGATTGTAAAAAAACATAAACCAAAAAACATCGCGATTATGCAGATCCGCAAGTATCTCATGGACACCCCAAACTGAAGGCTCGAAAATTAGCCACCGCGATAATCCGAACCACTGATGATCATCAGTATTTTATGGATGGATTAGCCTATTCTATCATTATTGCGGCAATCACCGACCATAGCGCAACTTACAATTATTGAGTTTGCGGGTTAAAACCCGCATGATGTGCGCGAACACAGGGATAAGCCACTGATAGCACATGAGAAAAATGAGCCGCTTGGACAGCAAGACGGCAAACAACAAACGCGCCGGCATCCGCCGGAACCGTATAACAGCCGAGCTGGAAACGCTGCGCTGTTGGATGCATGACTTGGTACATAAAGGCCTTGCCCAGTTGGATGACCAGGCTTGGCAAAACATCGTGGCGCGCATGGTGGATGCCCAAATCCCAGGCGTTGGCCCGTGCCTGGAATACTGCGCGGAATTGCACCAACAGGGCGAAGGGGCTCAAGAGCTGTTGCTGCATACACTGGCGGGCTTGTATGTGCTTATCGACGTGCATCAAAACCGCCACGTTTTGGATTCCCGTATACAAGCCAACCTCGATCAGCGCCTGGGGCTGCAGCAGCGAAAATCACTGCTGCTGAAAGAGGGTGGCGTCCACGACAACCGGGTCATACTGGGTCATACTGGGTCGTTACCGCTACCACCGGCATAAGCTTGGCGTACAACGAACCTGGGACTGGGGTCAAACTTCCCGGCGCTGGGCTTGTTTATGGGACTTCGCCCCGCGATTTGGGTTGTTACCCGTTTGCAGCGCGACAATGATTGGCTGAAGATCGTTCGCGAAACCCTGCACATCCTCGAATTTCGCCGCACGATGTCGGACCACATAAGCGAATAAAGATCACTTTGCGGGCCGGTGTGCAAATAGGCAGTTAAACAGGCGTTTAACCGATGGCAAAAATGCGTAAAAAGACTTGCCTGGCTACCGTCAGTACCGCGTGCACACCGACCACATTGTGATCAGGCTCGACGACTACCAAGTGATCGAATATAATCCAAACTGACAAAAGAAAGGCTATTGTGGTACATTGGAATCCCAATAAAATAGATTCAAGGGACTATGAACAACAAAAAAGTCCCTCCGGTTATTGCAGGTATTTATCATGAAAAAGTGCCGATTACCGCCACTGAAGTCACGCGGATTGCGTCACCAGACTTATTTCCTTTACATGACTCTTACCTGTTTTGCATTGATGCTTGTGCCGGTTTCAGCCCTGCCTGACAGTAGCACGGGTACGGCTTTTAAATCCATTATGAAGGTTGCCGTCGAACTGAAAAGCCCCAGCGCACAGTATCTTGTCGGTTATATGTACTTGCACGGGCAATCGGTCGAAAAAAATCCACACAAAGCGGTGGAATGGTTGGAAAAAGCGGCCTCCAACGGTCATGCCGACGCCATGTACGAACTCGGCATGATGTACGCACACGGCAAGGGAGTTCCCGTCGATCCCGCCTACGCCGTCCACTATCTAAAACAAGCCGGCGATCTTAAGCATGACGCCGCGATTTACGAATTGGCGCAAATTTTCCACAACGGTAAAATTGTTGAACCCAACTGGCCGCAAGCGGTGAAGTATTATCAGATGGGCGCTGAGTTGAATCATGCCAAGTCGCAACGCTACTTGGCTAATCTTTATCTGCACGGTAACCACGTCCGCAAAGATACCAAGCTTGGTTTAAAATGGCTAAAAGCCGCGGCGGATTTGGATCTTAGCAGCGCCCAGCACCAGTTGGGCATGCTTTATATGGAAGGTAAAATCGTCGAGAAGGATACCAAAAAGGGCCGGCAGTGGTTACATAAAGCCTCGAAAAACACGTCCCCCAACTCCAAGCCGGATAAGAAAAAAGATAAAATCCTGGCCGACGCCGCAGACACCAAAAAGGCCAAGCCAAGCAAGAAAACCGACCACAACAAACTGTCGCCTGCGAAAAAAAAACCCACCGTCGACCCGCTGAACGCACTTACCAAATTGGCTATCCGTGGTGATAAAAACAAACAATTTGAGCTGGCCTTACACCACATCATGGCCACCCATGGCGACGGCGACACGGCACTTGGCGTTCAATGGATGCGTACCGCGGCCATGAATGGTCATATCGATGCGCAATTGCTGCTGGCGAAAAACTACCAAAAAGGTGAATGGACACCGGTCGACCTGGCTGAATCCTTACGCTGGTATCAACAAGCCGCCTATAACAATAATCCTGAAGCCCAATTCCAGCTCGGCGTCTTTTATGAACGCGGACTCGGTGTACCACGCGATACCGAAGCCGCCGGCCAATGGTACCGTAAAGCAAAGGCGCAAGGCATTGAAGCCGCCTCCCAGGCTTTGGCCAAACTGAACAGTCAACCCACGCCGGCACAGCCAACCGAGCTTACCCACACCGAGACAGCGGAAACGGATAACGCTAGCGTAGACAACACCGCGGTTAAAAAAGAGCACGCCGAGCCGCAACCGGCAACGCCGATTAAAGCCGCCGCAAGCGCGCCGGCAACGAATCCGACCGCCGAGAACCAACCGGTGGCGGTGATCGAACCCATCAATGATGAATCCACGGCAAATGAATCCACCCCACCGGCGCTGAATATTTTTGACCAAAACAGGCAAAAGGCCGACGCCGGAGACAAGATCGCCCAATATTCCCTGGGTAACTTTTATCTTCAGGGCAAACATGTGGAAAAGAACCTGCCTAACGCATTAAACTGGTTAACCAAAGCGGCTGAACAAAATCACATACCGGCCCAATTTCAGCTGGCGGAAATATACTACCAGGGCAAAGGTGTGGAACTGGATTTCAGCAAGGCGTTTCACTGGTTTCAAAAGGCGGCAAAACTAGGCCATACCGAATCCCAATATCGCTTGGGTCAGATGTACAGTCACGGTATCGGCACCCCCAAAAGTAACGCCAAAGCCGCCAAGTGGTATCGCACGGCTGCAAAAAACGGCCATCCCGCGGCCCGGGAAAAATTGGGCGGTTGCGTAATTTGCTGAAGTAAACGAACCGTCTACATAACTTAAAAGAGGAACCGGGTATCCATTTACCCCGGTTGGGAAGGAGAACATATTATGTATATACGATTACGACACCTTGCGGTGTCGTTGATTTTTCTGTTGTCGTCGTCGGCTATCGGACAAATCTATGTCATCGGTAATCCCATCATTGGCATCCCTAAACTCAGCATTCCCCAATGCAAGAAAATTTATCTACGCCAAACCCATGTTTTAGATAGCGGAATCATAGCCTACCCCCTTGACCAAGATAAAAACAGCGCCATACGCAAGGAATTTTACCGTAAAGTCATTCAAATGAGTGCTGGCGCGCTAAAAGCTTATTGGTCGAAACGCCTGTTTATGGAAATGAGCGGACCGCCGCCGATACTGCCCGATGACGCGGCGGTGATCGACAAGGTCATGCGTAACAAGGGGGCGATTGGTTATGTCAGTCGCAGACCCAAGAACCGGGCCATTCCCATCCTGACCATTATTCCCTAATGAGAAAACACGTTCTCAACGGAGCTTGAACCATGCGATTTTCATCATCTGTTGTTTTTTTTGTTTGCCTTGGCATAGCCACCTTTGAAGTCCACGCCGTCGAATTCGGCGTGTTTGGGGATGTTAATATAAACAGCAAGGATACAACCAGCGATAACCATCATCAGTCCTTCGCGCTGGGTGGTCTTGACCTGTTCGCCTCCCAGGATGTCAGCGACAATTCAAAAGCCTTTATTGAGATGGTTTTTGAAGACGTCGGCGGCGGATATATCGTCGATATTGAACGACTATGGATCAAATACACGTTTAAAAATGCATTTCACATTTCCGGTGGTCGATTCCATACACCGATGGGATTTTGGAATAAGAACTTTCACCATGGCACGTTAATTCAGGATACCGCCACCCGGCCTTTTTTTCTCGAATTTGAAGACGGCGACACCGGTATACTACCGATGCATACCGTGGGCCTGCGACTGGGCGGACGAGAGGCCGCCGGCAACGGCTTGTTTAAATACGACCTGCTGATTGGTAACAGTTCGTCGCTTGATACCACCACCGATAACAGCGGCAATACCATTACCCGGGAGATTTTGGTCAACAACGTCACCGACCCACAGGATAATTCGTCTTATTCGATGGCCCTCAGTTACGAATATGTGCCGGCCGGATTTGAATACGGCTTGTTTGCCATGCAAAACAATTACACCGATATCAACGCCGCCAGGGCGGGTAAACGCATTATCGAACAAAGCCTTTATTCAACCGACCTGCGCTTTACCAGCAAATATTTTACGTTACTGTCCGAGGCGTTTTATATCGAAAACACCAATGACCTCACGGAAACGACCAATTATATTACCGCCTGGTACGCACAAATAGGACTTCGACTTAGCCAGAAAATAAAACTGGTCATGCGCCAGTCGCACTTGGAATACGACAGCGATGACCTGTATATTAAAACCCTGTTGGCGGATATTGCAGCCAACGGGAAAACCGATCGTACCGTGATGGCCGTTCGATTTGACATTGATGAAAGCAGTGCCTTGAAGGTCGAATTCGGTGAAAACAAAAACGACTCAAAAATATTAGCGCAGTGGTCATTCCTGTTATTTTGACCCGAAACAACCATGCTGCATGATTGCGCGGGCAATCCCTGGGGCCATGAGTCATGAACCATGACCACGCGCAACGACAAAGCCCGGAGCATGAATTCGCCGACGAACTGGCGGCGTTAAAAGCCGCCGACGATCGTAAACGGCCGCCCAATTGACAATTATCGCCACCCGTGCCACGGCTCGCCAGGTGGTTGCCAACATTACCCGTGATCTTATGGCACGCCTGCAATGGCCTACCCAACATGCCCTGCACGGTGCCATTGACCGCCAATGCATCAATCACCGGCCCCACTATCACGAAATCAACTGGCACCGAACCATCCGTAAAAATATGCACCACTACCTGCCTGAGCAATGCATGCTGGTGGTGGAAAAAATGAATACCCAGGATATTGTGATGGCACGTTTTCGTTGAAAACACCCATGACCCAAGTATCGTTACCGGTCATGCTTTTTAGGCGACACGGTTTAGGGACCGCCGACACCCAACAAGAAACAGTATCGCCAACCCGAGGTCCTTTTCCTTGCTTTCTTATACATTGCTGAGTGTTTCCCATGTGTTCATTTTGACTGCCTGATAAATTATTAGGCAGTTTTAGGTAATCCAGCCACCATTCTTGATTTTCTGCTCCTGTGACAAGCACACATTGCTTTGTCAACCCGGTTTAGTCCGTATTTTCGGCTTTCAAATGGGCGGTGTCTTTTTTCTTCTTAGTATTTTCTACACGATTGCGTGGATTATTATTATACAATTATTAGAGCTTAATCAATTCATGATACGGTAAGTACACAATATTCAATACGCCCAGCCCTATAATTGTATATATTGTCACCTGCATTCCCAGCACCCGACCCTTGAAATGGCTCGATAAAAGACTACGCGCATGTATAACGCGGCCGATCATGAGCGCGACACCAAACATATGCACGACCAAGATATTGGCATGGTTGTATTCAAGCGCAAACAAGAGTAACAACGCAATGGGCACAAATTCAATAGCATTTGACTGGGCGGCCATGGCGATTTTTAGTTCTTCATTTCCTCCATCCCCGATACTTACTTTGTTTTTCCGACGCTTTTTAATCACATTCAAGGACAACCAACAAATGAGAAAAGCCAATAAGGACGCATATATTACTGATGTCATCAAACCACCCTTTTTATCAAATCCAGGCCCTGGCGATTCCTATGTGGCAAAGAATCGACACCGCCCCGCCCATCCATAAACCCTATCCACCATCAAACATGGAACGATGGCCATCGGCCTACCGAGACGCTCCGTAAACACCATGTCAAGCGCTTGTTGCGACAATACGAACCGTATCAGCGAAAGCAGTCATCAATCGAGGGTCCGTGCATAAATGTTGATAACTTCATGGATTATATCAATGGTACAATCCAAGCGCTTGCAGTATACGTGAAGCCCGATAAGAACGACAATACCCATCCCTTATGACATCACCTGGCTTACCATTAACCAGCATGCCCAGCCTGATGACCCTAAAGGCAAATGCAAGGGGTGGCTAAATTCCTTCACGAACATCGCCTCAACCAAGCTAGCTAATCTAGCGCACGCATTGCGCACGTTTTACTTGCCAATGCCAATCTCCTCTCCTCACGGGCACCCCAAGCCAACAAATACCCCCCCTTTCACAAACCCACAAAACTGGAGCATGACCGTTCTATACTATTCGCTGTATTTCGTGCGCACGGTTCGAGTAGACAGAAGACTCCCATGACTTCCCTTTCAACGGGCGACAGCGCCAGCTTACCCGCGCGCCACGTTTACCGCGCCGGGAGTTCTTGCCATTAGCTATGTTTTGAGGGAAAATACGTTATTCCGCAAACAGGCCCGACCAATAAGCACATCAAGCGGATACGAAGCAGAGAGTTTCGTCAAAAAATAAACCAAAACTGAGGAGGAAAGAGTCATGGACTCAGAAACGACCGAAGCTGGCATCCTAAAGACAAACACTTTTTTAGTCGCACTCTCGAAATTAGAGGATGAGCAAATAGGCAATGACTTTTGCGGGACCGTGATTGTCGTCACTAACTTGTCTGCCAGCCTGCCCGATTTCAATAATAAAACCGTATATCTATGCGGCGACATATCCATGTCCGGCGGCCTCGACCTTAAGGCAGCTAAGCGGGTATTTGTCATCAGCGAACTGTCGCATGGCTATCATGAAAATCATGCATCCTGGTCGCCCGTTGACGTGGGCCAGGTCCCTATACTCGTACACGATGTCGGAGTGTACTGTCGGCGCTTTTTCGATCCGGACCTTGGTTACTTCAATCGGATTCGTTCAGAGCACGAGTTTCAATCTCTCACGCAGTCCACCAAGCCCAGCAAAGCGCACCGCACGGGAATCTATCTGACACCCGTTGAACGGACCGGCGAGCACCTGCACTTTCGCCTGTTGCGGTGTTCCACCAATCTAACAGGGCCAACCGAGAATTTCCGCGCCACAGATTGGCGCATCGTAGACGCTCTGAACCAACAGGCTGATTGCATCTTCCAGCATCATGCACCCTTGAACCACGTCCTGGCGCAGATCTATCAAAACACGCCGGCCACGGGTGCGCAAAAGGAGATTAAAGCCAAAATTAATGCGCACGCGGATAAAACCAAGGATATGCCCGCCAATGGCATCATGGCCTTTTGCACGTTCTACGATCAACTCGACGAGCTTCAACCCCTGCCCACGGACCCCTTTGACTACGGCCACAACGGCAAAAGCGGGCTGACAACCCTGCACTTTCGCTTGAAGAGCCCGGTCGCGAAGCAATCTGGACGCAAGCTGCCAACCCGGTTTACCGTGACCCTCTACCCGGGCTCGGTGTTTTTTATGCCGCTATCCACAAACAGGTATTACACGCACGAAATAAAATCATCCATGTTGGACGCCGCGAAACTACCCACTCGCCTGGGTTATGTGGTTCGATGCTCATCCACCGAGGCGGTTCACAAGAAAGGCCACACCTACCTCAAGATGCAGGAAAAGCTGATAAAAATGGAGCCATCCACGGCCGATGGCATGGTTGAACTGCGCAAGCTGTACGCCGAAGAGAACAAATCCAAGGCCTTTATCGACTACGGCGACAAATTTCTTTTCAGCATGAACGAGGGAGATTACACTCCCCCGCAATACAAACCGGTGGACGAGTTTCGCCAGTATGCCGTACCGGTCGAGGGCAACCTTTTTGAGGAACTGCGTGAATCCGTTCGTTTCGAGCATGTAAGCAAGGGCAGACAGGGCACTGTTTTGGTCAAACACGATGAGACGCGCGGTACTCCCATCGTGCGCACCACCACCCGCTACAACGCACCGGCGCAGCGTTTCAGTTCAATTCACCGACAATTGGCACAGCACATACAAAAGAGCGCTTCGCTTGCGTTCGATTTGAACAATGCCCTCATCGAAAAATACACCAACGCCTACGCCACGATGGGCTTTCATTCCGATCAAGCCCTGGACCTGGAAGACGGGTCGTTTATCGCCGTTTTCTCCTGCTACAAGTATCCCGAACTGGCGAACACCCGGAAATTACATATTATGTCGAAGCTGCCTGACGGCGCCAGCTTTGAGGTACCACTGTTACACAACAGTGTCGTGGTATTTTCCCTCGACAGCAATCAACGATTCAAACACAAGATCATCCTGGATAAACCCACCCGCTCAGCGGAAAATCCGTGGCTGGGTATCACTTTTCGAACGTCTAAAACTTTTGTACGGTTTGACAATAAGCGGAGCTACTTTGAGGACGGCACGCCACTGACGCTGGCCAGTTCAGACCAGAGTCGCGCGTTTTACGCGTATCGGCGTTCAGAGAACAATGAGACAGACTATGTCTACCCCGGCATAACGTACACTATCAGCGAAAGCGACTTGGTACCACCTGTACAGACCATGCCAAAATGACAGAATCTTTTTTGTATTCCTTAGTGCTGTATATAAAACAATTAGGTAACTTAGGTAACCATTCAGGTGTAAATGTAAAACTCCCACGCAAAAACAGCAACGACCCCCTCCACTCCCTGATTAACACAAATTCACCACAGAACCCGTAGCCTGGGTGAGGCACGAACCCGGGTTATCAAAAATAAATATGTCCAGATGGAGGAGGCCATTTCATCAATCCGCACAGAAAAATCCGTACAGAAAAGTAGGTTTTATGTTGCTTGATTCCGCATTTTCGAATTGTTTGTAAGCCATTAGCAAGTAAGTTGTGAGAGGATTCACGCGCCTGCTACTGGTGAAAAGGTTGATTTAACACCAAGCCGGGATCAGCTTTACCTATAAATTCCTGATATTGTTGATTTTACCCTCAATATCCTACGCAAGAAAAAAATAACTTTCCAATATGGAAAGTTAGTGGTACATTAGAGTTTCCATCATGGAAAGACATAAAGGAGATGATAAAATGACAATCGAATCCGATCAAATTGGGCCTAATGAAGCGCAAGATGCGCTTAACACTATACAAAGCATGGAATCCGCCGGGTTACAGAGAGGCCTCCCGCCCCGGTGGTTCGGCCTTGCGATGGCGTTACCAGCCGGTGTATTGTTTGCCTTAGCGGGATTGGAGATTTCTCGGCTATACATGGCACCTATATTCCTATTGATGGTATTTGCGGTGATATATCAAATTCGAAAAGCAGGCGTGTTAGTGAAGCCATACCCCTCAAGACGAGCACTCATTTTGGTAGTGGTCGGCGTAGTAGCTATTCTCGCACCACTCATTTTTATCGCTCGGGAGCTTAGAGACACATTTGGCTTTTTGGCGCCTCTATCTCTTGGCGTAATCGTTGCCTTAGCTAGCCTTTGTGCGTTTGTATTAGAACGTCGAGCATATCTAACCAAAATCAAAGCGGGAAAAACTGAATGAAAAAATTTCGCTTCGACACTATCATACATGCTCCCAACCGTCTTCGGATCTGCGCGCTATTAGCGCCACTCGAGACAGCGGAATTTCAAGTGTTACGTGAAGAACTGGATGTCAGTGACTCCGTGCTGTCAAAACATATCAAGCAACTTGAAACGGCTGGCTATGTGAAACAACGCAAGAATAAGTTGAACGGCCGACAACGCACCTGGGTATACTTGACAAAGAAGGGCCGTAAGGCATTTGAAGCACATATTAAAGAATTGAAGCGCCTGGTGTCAATAACGGATGGTGTACAAACAATGCAACTTTCCACAAACAAGTGACGACTTTGTCAAAATTGTCCCCTGTTGGCAACGGCGCTACGACAGGAGCGTCAGGCGACCGAAGGGAGAAAATTTGATGTGATTGTTGGATTTCAATCACTTTATAGCAAAATGGAAAACATGCATTTTCTATAGTTACGCGCGGGTTTATGTAATATTTAAAAAACCTGTTAGCCCATGACCGGCATGGGCGATCTAATAAAAATAATAATAATAATAATAATAACGCAGTATACCATGTTCGAAGCCATTGACGGGGCGGGATTCTTTAGACTCACTGCGGACTCACTGCGCAAAACACACGAATTTTTGTTTTGAGGCGACCCGCATAGCCGTCATTGCCATGACGGCGTCGCAAGACTAGCCGGAAAACCATCACGCTTTTCATTCATTCACCTCCTTTCCAGGCATCAACGGCGTATTCTTTTCAGATTTATAGTTCTGCCGGCCGCTACAGAACATAAAGAATATTTTTATTTACTCAACAGTTTAAGGGTTCCCTGTGTTACAAGAGATGGCGAATATCGATCAAGGTAAAAACGCGGTCAACAAACGTTGGTTTGCCGACCTGGATTTGGACTTGACCGTGTGGGAACACGCACCGAATCAGCTATGGGCATTTCAACTGGGCTATGCTCGCGATCGTCGTGAACACGCCGTCTATTGGCAACGGGATCAGGGCTATAGACACTTTGGCGTGGCGACTGCACAAAGACCTCACAATCATCCGGTGACGGCAGACGGACCGTTTGATCCTATTATGGTGGCAATATTGTTTTGGCGACGAAGCCAAAAGGTTCCATCCCGATTGCGCCAACAGATTTACTTTTTGATTCTGGATTACCGATCCGAGCCAGACTAAAGGTATCTATTCAACGCTTTCTGAACCAATCTCGCATAGCACGCCGATTAGCGGACCGGCCTGTAAAGCGAAGCCTTCGTGCTGACAACCCCTCACTCTTGCAAGATCTAAATACCCGCGGGCGTACAGTTAACGCTTGCAAGTCACACCCCCGGTCGCAGTATGGCCGTGGCGTGGTAATGCCCTTAATTCGAATGCTTTTGTTGTTGACGCATGGTGTTGCCGGTTGTGCCCCATGGAGCCACTAAACGGGCGTGGAAAGTTTACGGCTATTTACCTGGTTTTGCGCATAACGATCTCGGCGGCTTCGCGCACCGCTTCCAGCACGGCTTGCTGCATGACCTCGTGGTCTTCATCGTTTATAAAGAATGAAGCATCCACGCTATAGCGAATATAGCGGGCGGGAAGTTTGTTAAGAGCCAGACAAGCTGTGTCGAGAATCTCATCCATGGAGCATGTCCGGTCGGAATAGAAGCGCCTGATTTCGTCGTTAACCAAGGTTTCGTAGTAGTTTTGAATGCCACCGATTTGCATCACATACCCATATATTAAAAAGGAGTTACACCGTGGTTAACGGCAGCTTCTCCAGGTGGCTTAAGCCGTGGAGCCGGCAAATCAAATGGGAGGGTGTGGGAAAAACTACCCACGCCTGCTGCGTGCACCGTATAGGCCGCAAGATTACCCTAACGTGGCCGGCTGTCGCTTGACCCATGGCATTTGGTCATACAGCCAACCTCTGTAACAGAACACCAACCTCCGGGTGATACGCGACATCAAGGTCCCGGGCGTGCCACGGCTATGGCAGGCTAACGGTTCATGGTCTATCAGCAGGATCCACGACGAAAAAATGATAACCGACGGCTTTGTGCACCATATGTATGCCGTCAAACTCGATGAAGACACTAGGCTAGATTTAAGACGCAATCCGGAAAGGCCAATGTAACACATAGGCAGAATTTCTCACCCACCCATGAATGTGGAAATATTCTATGATCGTAATCATCGCGAACAGTATGGTGCCCGCGGTCGAAGCTTGTATGCTTTCGAGCATGGTAATTCGGAAGCGGAGTGGTTGGACTCAAGACGGATAGATGCCTATGCAGTCGATCGGTCGGTATTACTGAAAATTGCGAAACCCAGCAGCGGTGTCGGAACTTTGTTGTGACAGCCTTATCGCCATCGATTTGGTGTCCTCAGCTACCGATTGCCTTCACAAACACGGCGCCATAGTGATACGGGCCCAGGTCGACCACCTTCTCAAGTTCGAATCCGGTTGGCTCTACGATTGCCCGGACATCCTCGGGATCCATGCGTAATTCGGTGTCAGGGCCACGCGGCAGGTCGAGAACGGTGGTTTCTTCCCTCGGTCGTCGATACCAATTGACAATTGCAAAGCTCCCGCCTTCCTTAAGAACATCGTGTACCGCCTTTGACAATGCGATCTGGTCGGGCACACCATGGAAGGTGTTGGCGATAAAGACAAAATCCACCGCTGTGCTGAAATTTGCAGCCAACTCTCGGGCGTCTCCAAGAATAGAGCGAAAGTTAGGATACTGTGCACAGACCTTTTCAGCCTGGTCAAGTAGTACAGGATTCAAATCCAGCGCCCAGACCTCCCCGGCATGCACAAGCTCACACATTGGCCGAGTAAAATATCCGTCGCCGCAGCACAAGTCGATTACCTGCATATCGGGCCCAATGCCCACTGCGCGCAGTACCGCTTCTGGTTCAGGCCACAGGGTATGCCACCACACCTTGTCGGGCATGGTTGTAGCAGGAAAAAACCTTTTGTCGTTCATCAGCCAATCCTTTGCATTGACGGCAATCCCAATAGTTCATCTAGTGTAGTGTCTCATATAAAACGTGCATTGAGAAAGCCACTCACGGTGCGATTGCAAGGCGCAGACCGCCGGGAATGGTGGTCACCCTTCCACGGTCTGGAACGCAGCAATCGCACCTTGAGTGGTTTCCCGGAGGGCGAGATAGATTTTTTAAGGCAACCATCAAGTTTATCTCGTCTAAATGTGCGTTTTATATGAGACACTACTACACTAGCATCATCCGATGCACTACTTTAGGTGTCAGACTCAACCGCTAGCTTATATGGCATATTCTACCGCCTTTTCAACATGAATAGCCGTGGTATCAAATAGTTTTACTTGGGTATCACCTTGGTTTACCAGCATGCCAATTTCCGTACAGCCAAGAATTACCGCCTCAGCCCCCTGCTTGGCAAGCATAGCAATGATGCGTAGATATTCAGTTTTTGAATCTGCTTGTACTTTCCCCAAACACAGTTCATGATAAATGACTTTGTGGATAGTTTGCCTGTCTTCATCATTTGGAACCAGGACATTGAGTCCAAAATTTTCGTTTAATCGACCCTTGTAGAAATTTTGTTCCATAGTGAAGGCAGTGCCCAGCAAGCCGACCGTTTTAATACCATCACGTACAAGCACTTGCGCCGTTGCGTCTGCTATATGCAGTAAAGGTATTTTGATGGACTTTTCAATCTCCGGTGCAACCTTGTGCATTGTGTTTGTGCAAATAAGTAAAAAATCAGCTCCCGCGGATTCGACATTTTGAGCCGCTTCAGAGAGAATTGCTGCCGTATCTTTCCAATCGCCCGCGTGTTGTAGTTTTTCTATAGGTTCGAAATCGACACTGTACATGGCGATTTTTGCCGAATGTAAACCTCCAAGTTTATTTCTAACCCCCTCGTTTATCGCACGATAGTAACCCAGAGTACTTTCCCAACTCATGCCACCCAAAAGACCAATTGTTTTCATTTAACTCTCCAGTGTGTGTTTGCAAAATGCCGGTGCATTTAACCGGCGCAGATAAAGCGCAAATAAAATTTCATGGATAGGCGTTGTTGTTTGGGGTACCGACCTTCCAGGCTGGTTATCTCTTAATATGATGTAAATGAATCGTTTGGTGTTATTATCAATGCGCACCCCCATTTCAAGGAAAGAATTGCCATGAAAGCAATGATAAGTTCACGAAATAGAGACACATTTAAAGTTCAAGTTGAGTTTGCCTATAACCACA
>Ga0114931_10003441_pt1 | contig 20055 bp, 21 predicted proteins | sample 2SBtaG_FD_89579 | JGI IMG/M metagenome (GOLD analysis project Ga0114931, IMG submission 89579) | Deep subsurface microbial communities from Kolumbo volcano to uncover new lineages of life (NeLLi) - 2SBTROV14_V59a metaG | ecosystem: Environmental > Aquatic > Marine > Volcanic | place: Kolumbo...
AACACATGACCTTTCGATTATCAGTCGAACGCTCCAGCCAAGCTGAGCTACGAGCCCACGAACAAATCTCTAGGCAGGAGTCATTTAAGTTTAATTTTGTATCCGCAAAGTGACTAGTAAATTTGTCACTCATCATACATTGTAAGAACTATTGATAATTAAAGATCTTGTTATCAATTACCAATTAAACTAGAATTATAAATTACATTTTTCAAAGATGGTAAAATATTATTATTCAAAGTCTCGACTTTTCTTTGAAATTCCTTAACATCGTTTGTATTTACAGTATGACCTAAATTATAATATTTTCCAAAAACCTCCAACACATTCATTGCATCAGGTTCATTATCAATCACATGCAATAATCCATTAATCGTGTTTGGGAAAACCCAATTCCCTCCTACTGTCATAGAAGGTAAAGTAAAGTTTCGATTTTCACTAAGAACCTTGGAAAAATTGTCACGTTGACGCATAATTTCTTGATTATCATTAAAAAGTACAATAGGTAATGCCATTTGGATAAGTGAACGTGGTTCTTGTTTAATCAGATCTGCCAACTTTGGGTATAAACTGGTCAGAATACACCATATCAATACTAAAGGTACTTTGTAATCAAAGTTTTCGTCATCATCTAAATTTTTTAAAATAAAATATGCTAAATTAACTATTCGTTTTATTTTTCTTGGATTGGAGGGACAACTGTTTACAATAATATTTTGTTCTGTTTCAGATAAAGAACTACACATAACTTTTACATATTTTTGAATTTCTTCACTACTTTTTGGAGGGAGGGATAACTTGAGTGGAAATATTTTTTCTATATGTTCTAATCCTTCAATAGATGCATCATCTGTGTTGTATCGTAATTTCCATGCTCGCTCAATTTTTCTCATATCTACTGCCATGACAAATAAGACATTTTCTGCAGTAAGGAACATTTTGATGGCTTCTAGCATATCTAATACATTATCTATATGACATCTATCGAGATCATCTACAAATACAATCAATCTTCCATCTTGAGTTAAATCGCCTAACTTTGTTTTGATTGTAGGTATGTCATCAATAAATTCTTGAAAGTGTCGTTTTGCTTGATCAAGTCCTAATCCAACTCCTTTTTGAAGTGCTACATCTGTTAAGAAAAGACCTACTGATTTCGTAAATGCCTCGATCTTTCCTTTCTTATCTTTGTATTTTGCAGATATCTGATGAAGTAACGCAGAAATCACATCTGTTTTCTCATATTCCCAAGCATCAAATCGTAATTCTTTCCAAGTTGTTAGACTTTTTTCAGAAATTCCTTTCTGGACTTGTTTTTGAATTTCCAAAATTAAACTGGTTTTTCCACTTCCCCAACTCCCATGAATGGCAATGACAAAAGGTGTAGGTGTGTTATTGTCCAATAATACTTTTGAAACCTGTATAGCATATTTTTTAAAATCAAATAATAATTCTGATTCTTCAGGTTCATCTATGATTAGGTTTAGTCGTTCTAAAACTTGATCCTTTAAAGTCATAAAATAATTAAAATAAATAGGATTCTTAACTTTATGGTTCTATTTTCTATGTTTTAGTATTATTTTCAATATGTCTCAAAATATTATTTACAAAACCTGTGACGGAATGAAGAACAAACTTTGCATCATAATCTGTAAAAATCATACCTTTGTATTCTGCTTCATGAGGATTGAGGCTCAAATAGTAGTGCAAATCTCCAATAATTTTACTCAAACGACTTGCTTTTTCATTATCATTGAGTAAGAGTGTAAGATGATTTTTTCGTTTATCATTTTTCCCATTCTGCTTTGCATTCTTTTCTATTTTTAATTCCGGTTTGGAATTGATCCATTCTTTTAAACCTGCATCCATGCCTCCTCTAAATTCATCACAGCTTTTCCAAAGATCATTGTAAATTTCACTTTTCTTAATTGCCATTTATTATCATTTTATTCTTTTAATCTCTCAGATAAAGTATTCAATTTTCATATAATCATATTAGTAATATGATGGCATAAGAATTGTTATTGTCAGAAAACCCCACAACTGAATTGTTTTACACAAATTTTGGTAAACAACTAGAATCCATGGAAAAAAGTATAGAAGTCACTATGAAAAAAGAGACAGTATATTCTTGTGCGTTACTTTTATCAACATATACAGAAATTTTGGGAGGATTAGTTACGGGAAATCTAAAGGACAATAAAGAAATGCGCAATAATTATGTGAAATTTTTAGAGTATTTAGGTACAAAATACGTTGAATTACATAATCAATATGATTTGTACAAAAATGTTCGAAGTAAACTTGTTCATGAGTTTTCTCCAAGACCTTCATATGTGATATGGATTAGTGAAGAAGTTCAAGAAGATAGAAATGGGATTGAGGTTATAGATGGACATCTAAATTTTTATTTGAAGGAATATTATAGAGACTTTCAACAAGGTGTAAAAAAATATCTTGAGGGTTGGAATAGTGATGCGATGTTAATCATAAATTTTAGTAAAATAATGTCTATTGATTGGCAAAATACAACTTTGAAAGAAAAATCATAATAAAGAAAAAATGAACATTATCTCCAAGATCTCAACAAGTATTCACTCTCCAAATAATACATTTTTAATATATTTGAGACATAACCAGTTCTGAATTATTATACTACCGTTATTGTATTTTGAACATTTATTTGTAATTTTGTAATGTAATTTTTGTATAAAAAATTTCTATATTGTAATGATTCAGAGGTAATAAAATTCAAACATAAACTAGTTCTATGACAAATTCAAAATTAACAATTAATCATTTGATCACGACAATGAGAACTTTTAATATTGTAATTAGGATGCATGGTAAACGCGTCTGGATTATTCAGTCGGTAATAATAATCATCAATTTCTTGTTGTCTTTTATACTCTGCATTTCTATTGTGATTTATGTCTTGAATTTTATTCAATATTCCATCTTTTAACAAAAATACTGCTCCTACAACAATAATCACTAAAATTGAGATCTGGATAATCTTCTTGGTAGAAATATGTGTTTTGTGTGTTGGTTCAGGGTCAGAAACATGTTCAATTTTTTTCAAGTCTTTTACTTTTTTAGATAAGTATTGATCATCTTCTTCAGAGATTTTTTTAGAGGTTTTGAGTTTGGATTTGATTGATTCTAATCTACTAGGATCACCTATTTCTAAATCAAGTAACCTATCAATTACGCCTAACATCCACTTGAGATTTCTAGTAATCATTTTTCATCAAATTACCAAGGTCTTTTGCCATTATTTTCCAAGTATCCGTTATAGTAAAAGCACTGTTTTCTTGAATCTACTATTTGCCAGATAAACAACACAATGAAGATTATGATAAATACAATTCCTACGCCAAACGCAATCGTTGCTATTCCCACGATTAACAGCACGAGTCCACCTATCAAAATTCCAACGCCCTTGCCCACTTGTCCAACATACATATGACCAACTCCACACAGTCCGAACAATCCCAGAACTATTGAGAGGACAAGAGTAGTTCCTTCGCTTTTAAATTCGGGATTATAGGTTCTTTTTGGTTGAGTGGTATTCTCATTGGCAGACGAAGAGAAATTTTGATTATTGATTTTTTTGTATTGCTTGAATTTTTCATTCAAGTAAACATCATCTTCATTTGACAGAGATCTTCTCTGATTGATTGTTTTCTTAATTGATTCAAGTCTTTCAGAATTTCCAATTTCTTCTTTTTGTAATTTTTTGATAATATTTAATGCATTTTCTATTTTTTGTTCAACGTTGTCGACTTTTTTTAACTGTTCATGTTTGTCTTTGAGGTATTGATCATCATCTATTGTAAGGTGCTGTTGCTTTTCTAGCATTTCTTTAATTTTAGCTAGTCTTTCAGGATTACCAATCTCGGATTTTTGTAGTTTTTCTACAACAATCATATCTCGGAGGGTTTGCTCTTCATCTTCTTGGTGTGCAGAATTAGATTGTGAAGTGGTATCAGATTTTGGAGAAGTTTTTAATTGCTCAAATTTTTCTTTGATGTATTTTTTATCACTGTTGTAAACAGTTCTTCCATCGATTAAGGTGTCTTTGATTGCTTGAAGTCTTGATTCATCTCCTATTCCCGCATTAAGCAGTTTTTCAATCACATCTAGAGTCCATTGAGTTTTTTCATCATACAATCATATTCCCCTCCATTCATCTTCTGTTTCAGAGTCAGTATATCCCTGTTGTGGTTCTGTTTTGGGTTTTGTTGAAGGTATTACCGTCACAGTGTTTGCTTTTGCCATGTATATTGATGAGAAAATCAATCCCCCAATAATCCCACCACCTACAACAATGCCAATCACAATAAACAAAATATTTCGATTTTGTTCTTCTTTTTGAGAAGCCTCTCTCTCCATCTTTGCTATTGCTTGTAGTGAAAATTGTTTATTTATGGAGGCTAAGGAATACGAAGAGTCGCTTTTCAGAGCTTTGTCAAACAGAGATATTGCTTCCTCATATTTTCCCATGTCATTTAGGATAGTTCCTTTTCCAGTGAGAGAGGGTGCAAAAGAAGGATTGATTTTCAATGCCTGATCGTATGCTTTGATTGATTCTTCAGAGTCCCATCCTAGACAGTGTAGCACCTTTGTTGTTTATTGCGTCTATGAATTTAGGATCAATCTCAAGAATTTGATCAAAGTATTTTATGGCTTCTTCAAAATTATGCTCAGAGTCATAATCTTGTCCAATCATATTCAAGATTATTTTTTTGTTGTGAAGTGCGTCTGGGTATTCTGGATCAATATCCAATACATGGTTAATTGCAATTAATGCGTCAAATTGGTCGTATTTCTTGTCTCTGTTTGACAAAGCCAAAGATTTGGAAAAAAGAGCGTCAATATTTGCAGGCTCTTTTGATAGAACTTTTTCAAACTCAGTTAGTGATTCAGTGTATCTATTATGAAAGTAAAGAAACAAGCCCTTACCAAGGACATACTTCATATTTTCAGGATCCAATTCTATTGCCTTGTCATAGTTTTGTTGAGCCAACGAGAATTTATTTTGAGAATCATAGATTAGCCCCTTGTTGTAATAGGGTTTTGGAAATAGAGGATCTACCCTAATTGCATTATCGAGATAAGATAGTGCAGTACCATCATCATTTAGAAAAATGTGTGAAATCCCCAATCTGTTTAATGCATGTGTGTTTTCAGGGTCAAGTTCAATAACTTTTTTGTAATATGTAACTGATCTGAGATAGTCACCATGTGAAAAATAATCATCAGCTTGACTTGTGTAAGATTCTATCTTGTTTTTTTCAATTTCAGATAGTTCTTCAAGTTCAATTAAAGGAGGTGTTTCAATTTCATCTACAGATTCAACTACGTCTTCAGTTTTTGTTTGGTTTGATTTTTTATCCAACAATTCCCTTGCACTCATCAGTTCTTCTTCAGAGAACTGTTTTTCAACAACAGAGAAATGCACCTCTCCTATAGGAGCACTCTCATATGTTGCAAGTACTTTGTAATCACCCAGTGGGGAATCATTTTCTAAAATCCAATATGTCTCAAAATAACCATTATCAGTCACAGTAACATGTAATCCATCTGTTAGTCCATCGGGAGGTGAAATTACGATGTTTAGTCTAGCACCACCACTAGTATCATTAATAGTTCCAAAAATTTTCACCATTACCTGTTCGTTGGAATCTATCTCATAGGAATCACTGTCTATGTTCAAAGATCCATGATCAGTACTGCTTTCTGTTACTGAGTATCCATCAGATATGAACAGAGTTAGTGAAATGACAAACAAAGAAAAAGCAATTAAAATTAAATTCATGGTTTCTTAATTTGTAATGAGTAAATAAATCAGATTATTTTAGGTATTTTCAAATGACTACCTATTGGTATGTGCATGCAGTGTTCCTTTGAACCATGCTATCCCAATGCAAGCGTCAATAACAAGTTCCAAGAAATCTTTTGTTACTACAATGAATGTTCCAAATTCTCGTTTTGGCAGTATTAATCCAATACAAGTTCCATCAGGTTTATGAGCTACAGCCATTTCAAATTTGCAACGCAATAGAGTTTTCTTATCCATAGCAAGTTTTGGCAGTAATTCAGGCTCAATATCCCAAAAAAAATCAGTTCTTGGAATTTCTGGATATTTAGAATTGTGAATATCTATAGCATAATTGTTGGTAGTTATCCATGATTTTACCTCTTGCTTTTCAATGAGATGTTTGTTACTTGTCAGGTTTACCTCTATAACACCTAGAATGAAGTCTTTGTGAATTTTAAAGAATGAACGATAATCTTCTTTTTTACCCTTTATTGTTTCAGTGACATGGAAATCATATTCATCGTCTCTTATCACAAAAGTTCCATGATTTTTTCACCTTCTTTAGTTACAATAATTTTGTGATCTGTAACTCCCGCAAATTTTACAATATGTCCATTAGGTAATTCTAATTTTTCGTTTTTGACAAGCCATTTTGGAATGGGTAAAGAATCAATATCTTTCATAATTAGCAGTAAATATTGAATAACAAATGGTGAATTTCTACACGTTTACTTGTATCCTCTGGAAATGTATTAGTTGTAACAAAATGAGAATCGTTAATCTGACGAAACGAATTATCAACATATGTTGGATGAGATTTAGCTGATTGTATTGCTTTTTCAATTACTTCAGAAAAACCTTGATTTTTGGAAAATGTAATCTGTATGGCATAGTTTTGTCTCCATGTAAGATAACCAAAGTGTTGATCTATTGTTTCGCAATAGAGTTTCTCCCCTCCCCAAAATTTACATTCAGCTGTTAAAATACCTCCATCAATATTCATTTGAAGATGAATGTCAGTTTTACCTTTCTTAACAAAAGTTTCACCTGTTGCACCTCCTTCAAACACTGCATTGAGCATAGATAGGATTATGTCTCTAAGATCTTCTTCGCCCAAACCTGAAAAAACTTTGGGCGTGGTTTCAAATTGTCTTCCTTGGTTGTTTATCAATTCTAAAACTGCTTTTATGGATTCTTTTTGCAAAGCAAGATCAGTTGCTTTCTTAGGTTCAGGTTTAACAATCTGAATTTTCTGTTTAACTTGAAGATTCACTGGCTTTGGGGCAACATCATTTTTCATCAATTCTAAAGGTAATTCACTAGCAATTTGCTCAAGATGGGCATTTTCTGAACGTATTTTTTCTTTTAATGAGTTTAGATAATTTTCTATTGTTTTTTTAAATCGAGGATTTTGAGAAGTGACAGTATCATTTTTTTGTTTAATTATAGTATTAAGATGAGAATCAATTTGTTGAATATGGGATGTTCCAACTTGTCCTCCGTATGTTTCAATTTTAGAAGTTATGTAACCATCTTCTAATTTAAAATTCACCATCATCAAATGAGGATTTGCAGTTTTAGAAATTACAACATCCAAATCAGGTTTTAAAATTATAGGGATTCCAAAAGTGACAGATTTATCTCCAGAAGCATTAGTATTGTTTTTTTCAAGTTTATTTTGTCGGGAAGTATCTATCTCAATAGTAGGAAGTGAATATTTTTCATAGTAATAATTTACAAGTTCATCTGTGTCTGTATTAAGAATTGTAGATTCATCAGTAGAATCAATATCATCTTTGACTCTACTCCAAGAATCTCTAAAATGATCCTCTATATTCCCTCCAGAATCTCCATATGCATTCAATATTCAATATCATGACAACTAGTTATTATTACTAATGATATAATGTTAAGATATTATTTCATCAATTCTTGATTTTGTCTTCTAATCACAACCATAATTGTTAAAAAAATACATTGAAACTTCATACATCTAGTTTATTCTAATTCCATTAACTTCAAGCCACTTTACTGATTCTTCATATTTTGGCATATGTTTTGAAACTAGATTCCAAAATCGTGGAGAATGTTCTTTAATCTTCAAATGACACAATTCATGAATTATCACATAATCAATTATATTTTTTGAGGTTTTGAGAAGACTAGAATTGAGAGTAATCACTTTATTTTCAGTAGCACTTCCCCATCTACCTTTTAGCGGTTTGATGACTATTTTTGAGGGTTTTACGCCTATTTTTGAGGCTAGAATCTCCACTCGTTTTTCAAGAAATGAGTCTCTATGAATAATTTTGAATTGAGTTCCTTGTTTTTTTCTATCTTTGAACTCTAACTGTTTTTTGAAAATCCATTGCACTCTATCTTCAATAATTCTTTTAATTTCTGAATCAGATTTTGTGTCAGGTGTTCTAACAGTTACACCATCTGAAGTGACTGTAATTTGAGATGTCTTTCTACGCTTTGTCTTGATTAATTCGTACTGTATAGTAGAATTGCCATACTTTACTTGTCTTTTCATAGGTTATCCTTGTTTAGCAGTGTTAGAATTTTCTCAGAGAGTTTTGAAATGTCGTCTTCAGAGATTCCAAATGAATCTAAAATATCATATGTTATTTCTTCTGTCTTTCTTTTAACACTTGGTTTGTTGTACCATTCAATAATTTCAGTTTCTGGGAGTAATTTTTCTGATAATGCTTTTGTGATCTTTATTGAATTATCCTTGTCTTCTTTATACTCTTGAATCAAGCCATATATTGAAAATTCAATGTCTCTATCAAATCCAAGTTTCTTTCTTTCTTCTTCTACTGCTAGTGCTTTTTCATAGATTTCTTTTACCTTATTTTCAGTTTCTGGATCAAAAAATGTTGCATTAATCTTGCGTCTCTTTTTTTCCTCATCAATTATTCTCATTAGCATTACCCAGAGTTTTTCATAATACACTGGGTTGTGAGAATAGTTTTCTTGAATTACTTGCTCTGCCTTGTTTTTAATTAGTGCAGTCCTTGCACGTGGGGATTTGAACTTTGACACATATGCCAAGAAATTCTCAAATGTAATCTCCATTGGTTTCATCAATTCAGAGACTCCTGTGGAACGGATTGCGTCATCAATTATTTTCTGAATCATACTAGCATACTTTCGAGTTGATATTTTTGGATCCTCATACGCATTTCTTAGTAATTGCCTGATTTTGCACAAATCCTTGAAATCTGGGATATACTGAGTTGACTCTTTTTTGTACATTTGGGAGTTTAGTACTTTGGAGAATTTCTTGAAATCCTCTTCAAACGTATCTCGCTTATCTACAGGCTCAAAAACCTCTATAATTTGCTCTAAATTGTTCCTATCCAGTCCTTTTAGATGATTCATGACTTGTTCATGATACAATTTCAGAATGACTAGTTGCTGGTCGTCTGACTCCCATGCCCCTTTGATGTCATCTGAATCAAATATCTCCAGAGCCTCTTGGATATTTTTAGTCACTCCGTAATAATCCACAACCAATCCATCAGTTTTCCATTCATCATATGGTCTATTTACACGGGCTATTGCCTGAAGCAAAGAATGTTCTCTAAGTGATTTATCCAAGTATAGTACACTGACTATTGGAGCGTCAAAACCAACTAGCAACATATCAACAACAATTAGAATTTTAGTTGGATCATCTGGACTTTTGAAAGAATCTTCTGCCAGTCTTTTTTGTGTATCAGTTAGATAGTATTTGTCCCAACTCTTTCCATCCTTTCCTGTTTCCCCGATTTTTTGATCCATGATAATTTTAGATGGTGGGGCTTTTAGTCGGTCTAGCTCTTCTTTGTATAGTACAGCTGATTCTCTAGAAGAGGCAACAATCATTGCCTTGTAACCATTGTCTTGTATGTTGTTTGTGTAATGGTCTACAATATCAAAAGCAATCTTTTTGATTCGTTGTGGAGCTTCGGCAATTTTTGCTTTAGTAACATATTCCTTTTTTAGTTGTTCTTTAAGTTCTGGTGTCATGTTTTGCTCAGAACCAATTATTCTATCAAACAAAACATCGATTGATTCATCACCTTCTACAAACAGATTTGATAGTCTACCAACATACTTTATTGGAATTGTTGCACCGTCTGCTTTTGATTCTTCAAAGCCATACTTGTCAATGTCTTCGAATTTATCAAAGGCTGAAACTATTTTCTTAATGTCTTCTTCTCGTAGTTTGTTTCTATTCTTTCCTTCCTCAAAGTCCTTTGCACCATAAATGAACATGATTTTGTTCTTTTTTTTGGCAGGTTTGTTCTTGTTTAATACAATAATACATGCAGGTATTCCAGTTCCCCAGAACATCTTTTGAGGCAATGCAATAATTCCCTCAATCACATCCCCTGTGAGATTGTTTTCTTTATTACCTACAATCATATTTTTCCTAATTTTTCCTTCCTCCCCTCCTCTAAACAAAACTCCTTGTGAACATACAATGCAAGCTTGTCCCTTTTCATTTAGAGAAGATAACATATGTAAAATGAAAGCATAATCTGCTTTGTCTTTGGCGGGTGCAATACCATATGCAAATCTATTGTATGGATCTTTTGACGCAGTAGAATTATCCCAATCCATTGAGAATGGGAAATTGGCTAATACTCTATCATATTGTTTTAATTTTCCACCTTCTACAAGTTTGGGGTCTGATAATGTGTCACCATATTCTATTGTAAAGTCCTCCATTCCATGTAACACTAGATTCATTTTACACATTCCCAAGTTTCCGTAATTGGATTCCTGTCCTTGTAAAACTAGATTGTTAATATCACCACCATGATCTTTTACATATCTTCTAGAAAGTACTAGCATACCACCAGAACCACAAGTAGGATCTGAAATCTTCATTCCTTCTTTAGGTTTTGTAATATTTACCAGTAGTTGAACAATTTCTCGGGGTGTAAAAATTCCCCACCTTTTTTCTTGGTTTCATCTGCAAATGTCTCTAGTAGATATTCATATGCGTCACCAAAGATATCTTCTTTTTCTAAATTCTTATTTTTTAATGACAACTCATTAAAGTGTGCAATTAATTTTCGTAATTTATCATCAGGGTACTTCTTTTTGTCATTGTATTTGGTATTTGTTAGAACTCCCTCTAGTTTTGGAACTTCTTTTTCTATATCTCTACATACATTATCAATTATTTCTCCTAGATTTGATGGGGCATCAGATAACACATTCCATTTGGCAGATTCTGGAACAAAGAACTTGTGACGGAATTTTTGCTCTGCCTTTTTCTGGGAATTTCCTTCACCTACTAATTTTTCAACATTTTCCTCAAAGGTATCATTGAGTCTTTTTAGGAATAGAATGGTCATAACGGGTTGGCGATATTCTTGGGCGTCAAGTGAGCCTCGTAGGATGTCAGCTGCCTTCCACAAGTGTGACTTTAGTTCTTCAAGTGTAATTTTATCAGACAATGCTACAGATATTCATATTGTCTTAATAGGCGTTGTTTCAATTTATTAATCCAGTATTCATGGAATTATTGAAATGGCATTCAAAGTTTTGGGAATAAGTTCCAGCACGCGTGAATCATCTTTTAGTAAAATAGGATTAAAGATGACACTGGAAAAAATCAAAGACGCAGAAACAGAGTTGTTAGATTTAGGTGAGAATGTTCTTCCAATGTTCTCTCCTGTGAATAATGAAAGTGATGTTATTGCCAAAGTCACAAACATGGTAAAAAATGCAGATGCGTTTATTCTTGCAACACCTGACTATCATGGCTCCATGTCTGGTTCCATGAAAAATTTCTTGGACTATTATTGGTCGGAGTTTGCTGGAAAGTTGTTTGGTTATATCTGCGCATCTCATGAGAAGGGATTAACTGCAATGGATCAAATGAGGACTGCAGTACGTCAGTGTAATGGTTGGAGTATGCCTTATGGGGTATCAATTAATGGTGATGAGGATTGTGATGAGAATAGAAACATTACAAATGACAAACTGAATATCAAATTAGGAATGTTGGCAAGAGATCTAACCACATATGGCAAATTAATCAAAGAACAGTTCACCAAAGATTTGAATGATACAAACTCTAACATGTTTGCGTCCAATTATAGAAGTTAAATGATTTTACAATAACCATTACCTCTTAACTTATTTACACCATTCTTGATTATGCTCTTACCTTGTACCATGTGCAAAAAGAATCTGAGGTTTGATGAAGCAAGATTCAGAAACAAGTCATGGTATCACAGAAAATGCGTGTGGCACATTGCTCACTTGATTATGTTGGACAGATTTTGTTGACTCTAAATTTCCATTATAGTGTGGTCACAAGCATTCCAAGTTTATTTTCTACTAATTCAATTTATTCAAAAAATTATTTGGTAACTTAAAATCATTTTGTCACCATCTGGTCATGCATTCATTACATTCCCATTTTGGGTCATTTTCAGTTACAAGACAACCTCCCAAAACAATTTCTTTTCTCTCCAATTCTTCTTCAATTTCTTTCATATCAGCAGGAAGTCCCCAAAGAATTTCAGCATAGTTACTAGAATTACACTCAGGACAGTTCAATTTTACCAACTGCTATTGCGATAATTATCACAGATTTCACCTAATTAACCACCAGAATCTTCTCATTAATCAAGTACTTTATTGCATTAAGCAATTCCTTCTCTGAGACTTGATCTTGTGCATACCATCCAAAGACATTCTTTACCCAATCAGGAATCTTTTCGGTTAGTTCTAGTCCTACTGCTTGCTCTATGGAGTCATATTCTGGATAATTGTCATCAAACCATTTCTTGTATGACGGCTCATTGTTATATCTATCAATGTATGATTGAGGATCTTTTGATTTGTCTACAAAGGATGCAATTTCTAGTTCTTTTGATTGTTCTACAACTGGTTTGTCAGGACATTTTCCATTAACAGATTCAAAACCTTGAGGACAAACTATCTGTTCAGGTTCGGGGTAGTCTATGTTTGGTCCTCCAATGACGTATGTGCCGATTATCTCAATCTTTTCTATTCCAGATTTGTATGGAATCGTTAGTTTTCTATGAGTTGAGCTTTTAGTTTCGGTATACTTAACGTCGTTTCCATCAATTAGGATAAAAAAGTCCGAGTCTCTGCCATTAAATGTACTATCTAGGATTATTCTTGGAATATCAAGTGTTATGGAATCATCTTTTACTGCATTCATAGTTAAGATTATAGAAACTGCATCCTTGTCTACAGTCAAGTTTTGTATGACGCTCTCAAGACCGTTGTAGTTTATTTTCTCTTTGGTACCTTCAACTGCAACTGTTTTGTCTGTTACACCAGAATCACCTGTGGATGGTGGTGTCATTGTAGAACCACCAAATTCAAAAGATGTTGTTGTTGATCGATTTGGAGTTCCATATTTAGCTGTAATTGTATACGAACCCTATGTTTTCATTAATGAACCTCCAGCAAAAACTTCTGTGCTGAATTTCTTATCAGCACCAACTGTTAGTTGAGATAAGCTTACAAGATCACCATTTGGGGCTACAACTGTTATACTTACTGAAGTTCCAGAATACAGATCTCTAACTTCTCCTGTTACTAGAATTGTTTCACCTTCTGAATAGGATGCTTTGTCTGTAGTAACAACAATCGGGTTTTGTATTTGTCCAAATGCAGTTGTTGGAATTAACAAAACAAATGCTAGTGCGATAATTATTACAGGTTTCATATAATCTACTCATAAATTATGATATTTATGAAAATAGGCGTGAAATCATGTTAGATATTCATGCAGTCTAGCAATTTATGCTCTAATATTGAGTATTTTATGTAATTTTCTCTCAGCATCTGATTGTATGGTTTTGTTTTTTGCCATGCTCTAATCTTTTCTAATTGTGTCTTTCTTTGTAATAGTTTGACTGCATATGTGATACTGCACTGAATGAACTTTTCTTGCAGTGTAGAGTTTTTGACATATCTGCTAAAAATTGTGCTTCGACTAATTTTATTTTATGAACTAAATTCTTATAATTTTTGTATCTGTGTCTTTCTAAAATTGTAGATGATTGTTCTCTGTCTAATCTGTCTTCTTTTATGATATTGATCAAATCTATTATATCATCTCTAAAATTCATAGGTATCCGAATTAATCATGTATAATTCAAATGTATCAATGTAAGAGTAAAATCAGTTACTATGCTCATGTTTATTGAAAAATATGAGTTGAAAAGTAACGTTAGTGTAGCATCTTGTCTGAGGATGGGAAAAAGTCTCAAAAGATGAGTAGAATTGTACGTAAATGTCTCATTATAATCACATAATTTTGCAAAATGTTGCACATTGAATTAGTTCAAGAAAGATTTTGATACATTTTAGACATAACCAATTCTGAATTACTGCACTTTAATTATCACATTTTGAACATTTGTTCATTTTCTAAACCTCATTATAACAAGAACTGGAGCAACAAAATACATTCCCACATTCAACATAATCAGACTAATTCCATATCCTAATGCTGATTCTTCACTATCCATATTCACATAATTTAGAATTGAAAGGGAAGTTAACAACGGGGTTAGTGTAATCTTGACTGCTTCTTTGAATATTGGATTCTCACGCTCATAATCTGCAATTTGTGGTGAAAATGAGTAGTAGAAATCATTGAATAAACCCATGAATGAAGTTCCTGATTTTGTTTGGAGTAGTTTATTATCTCTAAGTTCTCGTAGTTGTTGGACTTGTGGGGCTAGTTCACTTCCATAAGTTGCAGTTGCAATTAGACAACCGCCACCTTTAGATGATTTTTCAGTTGTTTTTTGGGATTCATCTACTACACAAATTCCATCTTTTAGAATTGTTCCAGTACCACAAACAGGCTCAGATTTTGGTTCAGGAACAGTTGCTTCTACTTGTTTTGTTTCAGAAAAAGACTGTCCATCTAATTCCACATTAGTAACAATATCTAGTTCTCCTGCTTCCACATCATTTGGTACTTTGAATTTTAAAATAAATTCCCCATTAATATCTGAAGTAACAGTTCGAATCAGAATCACATTACCATCCACATCACTAATTTCTACTGCTACAGGCTGTCCTTCCAATCCTGTACCCACTGTTCCTTTAAGCTCAACAATTTCTCCTGGTGCAAACTTTGTAGTATCAACATCAAATGAAATTACAGACTGAGCAAATACAGGAACTATCGATACTAAAAGCAAGACTATAATTAATGCTAGTTTCATTGTATATCCTCTACAATAGATACTTCACCAGTTAATGGTACGCCACCACTGCTTGGCCAATCCGAAAATGCATTTACATAGATATTAGCTTGACCCAATGCAACATCCTCAGGAATCATAAATGATAAAATTATTTCAGAGTTTCCAGAGCTAAGAGTTGTATTGACTGAACCAATTCCAATACTTGTTAGTTCTGAATCAAAGATATTGACAGTCATCAGTGTTGCAATAGATTTACTTGATTCAAGAGTTACCTTGATAAATCCAATTTCACCTGGTTGTAAATTTGATGGATTTCCTTTCTGATCAGTAACTTGTACTGATGTAATCTTGAAAGAATTGAATTGGGATTTTACCTTAAAGTGTGCTGTATCTGTTACAGTACTACTTCCGTCTGAAGTTGTTGCAGTAATCTTGTAATTTCCTTGTTTGAAATTCTCATCTATTTTAAATTCAAATGAAATGCCTTGTTCTGGGTCAACTGATACTGAACGTGAAATTACACTGGTTCCACGTGGATCAGTAACATCGATTGCAACATTTTGAGGCTCATTTGTGCCTGAAATGGAGATGTTTAGATTTGCAACTGTGTTGATATCATAAACATGGTTCTCTATTTCAATCTCTAAATCAACATGGTCTTTAGGTTGAGGTTCTGGAGTTGATGGAATAGTTCCTTCTCCCACTAGAATAGTTCCAATCATCCAGGGATGAACCATACAAAAATAAGGAATTTCACCTGCTGTATCTGCAGTATATTCAAAAGAATTTCCTGCCATTAACAGTCCTGTATCAAATTCACCACTTGGACCACCATCCGGAGTTCCTGCAGTGAATGTGTGTGCTGCAGTATCTGTATTTTTCATAATTACTTTGCCACCCACAGTTACTGATACAGTACTTGGAATGTAACATCCATCTACTGTATCTTCACAACCAGGTGAACTAGAACCTGAAACTGGGGTTATTGTTATTTCACTATTTATTTCATCATCTGGTTCTGGAATTGAAACATCAGATACACGAAAAATAAAACTATAGTCTTCAGTATAAGAACCAAAAGTAGCTTTAATTGTATATTTTCCACTTTGCAACCATTGTGGTCCTTCAGCTAAAATAGTGTGAGAGAAGGTCTCATCTGTAGAAATAGTAATTTGAGAAATATCTACAAAATCACCATCATGGATTACTTGAAGTGTTACAGGAATGTTAAAGTTTGATGTAGATACTTTGCCCGTAATAACAATAGTATCGCCTGTTCTGTATTGTGATTTCTTTGTTGAAAGTGAAACGATTTCAGATATATCTTCATAATCATTAGAATAAATTGGGAAATTATTGTTTACTTGTCCAATTAACTTTGAACCAATAATTTCAATTTCTTCAGCACCTGACGGCAATTCTATTTGTAAGGTTCTGCTCTGAGATGTTGTTTTAGTTTCACTAAATGTTGGTTTATCTCCATCTACCAAAATTACAAAATCATCATCTACTCCATTAAATAATGAATCAAAGTTGTCTCTGGGAAAAGTAACTTCTAAAATTCCAGATGAGGCTGAAACATCAACTGTAAAAATTAAGGAGTTAAAATCATGGTCTTCTTTTACGTTTAATACGCTCATATCAGATAAATCAAAAATTAATCTAAAATCAGAATCAGGTGTTGGTTCAGAATCATTTCCTGTAACACTAAAATCAAAATATTCAGATGAATGTTCTGAACCATAATGGACTTTCACCTCATACTCACCAAAATCTTTTATCAAGCCATCTGTCTTTAGAACAAAATCATAATTTGAATTTGACACCTCATCAGCTGAAACATAAACTAGATTGTTAGAAGGATCTTTGATTGATACAGTCACACCAATAACTTCTTCATCAATATTTGGAACTTTTCCAGAGATCTCAAGAATGTCTCCTGTAGAAAGAGAATCATCACTTAAAGAAACAGTTAGATGATTTGATGAAGATGATGACGGGTTAAAATTTTCAGATATTTCTTGAATTGAATCATTGATTGTGATTGACATCGATAATGGACTTGCTAGTAATTTCAGATTTGTGATACTGTCAAAGACATAAAGATTAACAACGAATGTGCCAGAAGATTTTGGAATCCATGATAGTGCTGGATTAAATGATTGTACACTTAGTTGTCCAGAGATCCAAGCAAGGTTGATTGGAGTACCATCTGAATCTTCAATCTGAACCATATAAACAAAATTTTGATTACCGCTAAAATTTTCTAAATCTGCTGAGAATTGCACCTGTTGTCCTTCATTTATCGAAGAAATCACAGTTCCAAATGCATTATAAACTGCAGGATTTGTAAAAGAAATTCCTGATGTAGGTTCAGATGTTGATTCATCATATGTTACAGTAATTGTAAATGATTCTGAATCAGTATTTCCTGCAGCATCAGTTGCAGTACAAGTTACAGTAGTTACACCAATTGGGAAATTGTCTCCAGAATTATGAGAACATGCAGGAGAAAGACTTCCATCTGTATCATCAGTAGCTGTTACTGAGAATGTTACAGGTGATGGATTGTTACTAGTTGCCTGAATTGCCATATCATTTGGGGTTACCACTACAGGAGGGATGGTATCATGAGCCTCATAAACTGAGGAAAGATAGTTCCAAGAATATTCTAAAACAACATCATCATACTGATATGTTGTAGTATAAAGTCCAGAATCCCTCATATCACTTACAAACATAGGATTATCAAATTCGTTGTTGAATTGTCCTTGAGCATTTACTTGTAATGCAGAATCATAAACCACTATTCCGTCAGGATCTTTCCAAACAGACGAAATTGTGTTTACTCCATCTATAGGATTTTCAACATATCCTGATGCAAAAATCTTCAAGTCAGGGTTGTTTCCTTCATGAGTACAGCCATCATCACAAGGGGAAGAAGGATGAATTATTGGTTCTGGAAGTTGTAATTCAAAAGATGTCGATGCAGTAATAGAACCTGCAACATGAATTACAATAATATCATAAGTTCCTTCCAATGTGAAAGTAGAGTCGTCCAAGAAAATTTGTGCGGTAAAGTCACCATTGCTATCTATTGTTGTAGAGTTTTGTAAAATTGATGGACCATTTGGTGCATTGATATGATAAATTGCATCTTCAGTTGTATTGTGATGTTCAATATGTCCTGAAATGGTGATTGTTTCCCCAATACTGTAAGATGATTTGTCAGCAGAAAATGAAGTTATTATGGGCTCTACATTAACAGTATTACTCCAAGCAACAATTTTTGCTTCATCAGGAGAATTCTCATCTAATGCGCCTGAAAATACTGCAAACTTGTAGTCTCCTGGAATCAATCCCCCACATTGAGAACCACCAGGAATGTTTGCACCACCATACCATTGTCCTCCATCATAATAATACGCTTCATTTCCTTGTTGAGGTCCCCAAAGCCATACTGATTCAGCATCACTGGGTGGATTTTCATATTTGATACAATCACCATCTAAAAAGGCAGAGAATGTTGATTGAGCAAATGCATCACTAAATATGAAACCACTAGAGATCAGTAACAATAACAAAAGAATGAATTTCATAAATGCTTTACAGGTACTAAAGTAATAAGTTATTTGTCAAAAATCATGAAAAAGATTATCTCTCTTCATAGTTTCTATAATCTTTTTATCTGATTTGGCTTGTGCTTCACGTAGTTTTTGAACTTCTTTTTTCAAGTCATCAATCTCTTCTACTTTATCACGTAGTTGACTAATTTCTAATTCGTTCTTTGTTTGGTCAAATCTACTACATGCAGAGCCGTAATGCCCTATTCTAGTATACTTGCCCCCAATTCTCACGTATGCTGTAAGTTCTGTGCACTCTGATACGTTACAGTCATGTTCTCTACGATATACCATTCTATATCCTATTATATGATCATCATATTTTAGCATATTTTTCAATTTTAATAATCTGTAAAATGAGAGTGATAGTAATGTATTGGAGATTTATGAGATACATTAGACCCTTCAGACTCTTTTAGAAACTGTTCTACTTTATTCCTCTAGACCTTAGATATTCGTAGATTTCTGGATTTGTGTTCTGAATAGTTGTCAAATATCTAGGAAATTTATTATCTTTTAGTGCTTTTTTTACTTCATATGTGATAGTTGATCTTGAATACTTTGTAGAATCTAACCACTTTAGAATGATATTAACTGCATCTCGCTTGGTTAGACTTTTTATATTAATCAGATATCTTGTTACATCAAACAACAGAAAGTTTCTGTTATCATCAATACTCGTTAAAAGTAATTGCTCAATCCATTGAAAGTTTTGTGCATTTACTATTGTATTGGTATATCTCTGTGATTGCTGTTTAGTTAAATCATCAAGATATTTTTTAAATGGTATGTTTTTTACTGAGACTCTTTGATTATCCCAAGATTCCATAAACTCTACCATTTTACCATTCTTTGAATTAATTGTATGTGGTACTCTGATCAAACAACTCTTCAAACTTGGATTGTTCTTGGGATCTGCTTTACCATTTGTAAGATGAACCTTTGCAAACTTTAGGAATTTTTGTGATATTTCATAATCAGTTAGACTTGGCATATTTACTCCAATCATAGACTTCATTTGGATTGGTTGGATGATTGCATAACCTAGCCCCGTAGAAATGACTAGTGGAATACCTCCAATCAATTCATGTATTCTAATCTTTACAATTTCAAGTGCGCTCTTGTCATCAAGATCAATGAATATAGCATTAGGTCTTATCTGCTCAATTTCATTTTGTCCAAATAATGATATCCTGCAATCAAGCCACTTTGATTCCTCAAAGTATGACATAATTTCATCAATAGAGTTTATCACGACTTGGGCATTGCCTAATTTCTTTGTAGATATTGTTCTTGGAAAGTATGGTTGCTCAAAGTGCTCCAGCAACAATTCCAAAGCCAGTTTGACCATGTCTTTAGTCATTATCTGGCTTTGAATCGTCACTGATCGTTGTCT
>Ga0114931_10003442_pt1 | contig 20050 bp, 15 predicted proteins | sample 2SBtaG_FD_89579 | JGI IMG/M metagenome (GOLD analysis project Ga0114931, IMG submission 89579) | Deep subsurface microbial communities from Kolumbo volcano to uncover new lineages of life (NeLLi) - 2SBTROV14_V59a metaG | ecosystem: Environmental > Aquatic > Marine > Volcanic | place: Kolumbo...
ACGGTTTGACGAGGGGAAACAGGGCTATTACTTTAACGGACTGCGTAAAGACCTCTGAAACTTCGTAATAGGGGGTGGCAGCAACTAAAGTAGAACCCTGTTTTCTACTCTACTGTTTAAAAACTTCGTCCTAAGTGTTTGATTAATAGGCACCTGTACAAAAACTTTGTTTTTTTTGTAAACTTTTACAGGGTTGTAGTACAAAGAAGCACGAAGAAAACACAGAGTACCACAAAGAAAAAAATAAATTTGAACTGACCGGCTTTTTGCTCCTTTCCCATTCTATTTCCAAACTTTTTAGACTTTGGACAGAAATAAAATCGAAAAAGAAAAATTCGAAATTATGGTTGGAGTAGCCATTTACACATTGTTAAAATGCTTATTTGGACTTTAGGGCTAAATACCCTTTTCGCTCTAAAGTCCAAAATAAGGTTTCGAGATTTTCTATTTAGCTCAAAATCAATCACTTATAATTTTTTCTAATTCCAACTCTGTCCAAAGTCTAAAAATTTTAAACTCTCAAAAAGTCAATTTATCATGAAAAAACACCTTTCGAAAACGCCAATTTCTCTCGCTCCAATTTTGTTGTTCTTTTCTTTAATTATCGTTTTCAGCTATTGTAAAAAAGAAGATGGAAATGTCGGTACTGGTTCGGTCAAAAAGTGTTGCGAAATACCACCGCTACAAGGAGTGGTTGGTGCCGGTAGAGTTTATGTGCCCAATATTTTCACTCCAAACGAAGATGGCATCAATGATCAAATAGGCGTGTTTGCCAATTATTCAATCGAAACCATTGAATCATTTGTCATAAAAGATAAGAATGGCAAGATTTACTTTACAGCAGAAGATGCGCAGCCTAACGATTTTAACTATTTCTGGAAAGGCAAAGACGCAGATGGAAAATCACTCGCCGGTATTTTTGAGTTTGAGTTGATAGTGTTAAGTACCGATAATGAACGCGCTACTTTTACAGGGGAATTTTGTAGTTGTGACTGTGGTAGAGAAGGTTCGAACTGTAGCTTCTCTAAAATTGGGGACAATCTCTTAAATTGTAAATTTGGTTCTCAACACAATGGAGAAGGTTCTTTTGATAAGTTTCTGGCGACTGGCGAAAATGATTGTTTTTGATTTCGTCGGGGAAGTGTCTTTCACAAACAAATGTTGGGTTTCTAATGTCAAAATTATTTTTTTGAACATTACTTTGTGCGTCTTTGTGTTTTCTTTGTGTAGCTTAGTGTAACAACCAACTATCACACAAAGAAGCACGAAGAAAACAGAGGGAACCACAAAGAAAAAAATAAATTTGAACTGGCCGGCTTTTTGCTCCTTTCCCGTCTTTTTTGCAAACAATAAATTCTATTTTTGCGGGACTTTTTAGTCCCAGGTTGCAAGTGTAATTTCCAATTTTTCAGAGAATGAGATTTTCCAAATTTTAAAAATTTGGAAAATCTGCGCTCCTCAAAAAAAGACCAGACAAAATGAAAGAAGTTTATATCGTCTCCGCCGTCCGGACGCCGCTTGGAAGTTTTGGCGGCATGTTTGCCGGCCTGTCGGCTACGGAATTGGGCAGCGCTGCCATCAGGGGCGCTTTGGCGAAAGCAGAAGTAGAAGCCTCGCAGGTAGAGGAGGTTTTTATGGGAAACGTTTGCTCCGCCAATTTGGGGCAAGCCCCTGCGCGACAGGCTTCCCTCGGCGCAGGCATCGGCATCGAGGTGCCTTGCACGACGGTGAATAAGGTTTGTGCTTCTTCCATGAAGTGCATTATGTTTGGCGCCCAAGCCATTATGTTGGGGCAGGCAGACCTCATCCTTGCCGGAGGGATGGAAAGCATGTCCAATGTTCCGTATTACGTTCCCAAAGCGCGTTGGGGTTACAAATACGGCGACGCGACCTTGATTGATGGCTTGGCAAAAGACGGATTGACCGATGCTTACGACCAATCGTCAATGGGCATCAGTTCTGATAATACTGCCAAAAAATACGACATTTCGAGGGAAGAACAAGACCGCTTTGCCATCAAGTCTTATAAACTAGCTGCTGCTTCGACGGAAAACGGCGCGTTCAAAGATGAAATTGTCCCGGTCCGGGTGCCGCAGCGAAAGGGCGACCCCATCGAAGTTGTCGAAGATGAAGAATACAAACGGGTCAATTTTGACAAAATTCCCAACCTTCGTCCTGCTTTCAGGAAAGATGGAACGGCGACGGCAGCCAATTCATCGCCTATTAATGACGGGGCTTCTGCCCTCGTATTGGTAAGCGAAGATAAAATGAAAGCATTGGGCTTGACGCCCCTCGCCAAAATCCTTTCCTTCGCAGATGCGGCCCACGAACCGGGATGGTTCACCACTGCCCCTACTTTGGCAGCGCCCAAGGCCTTGAAACGCGCGGGATTGACCTTTGCCGACATTGATTTTTATGAAATCAATGAAGCCTTTGCTGTCGTTCCTTTGGCCTTCGGCAAAGCCCTGAACATCGAAGAAGAAAAGGTCAATGTGTTGGGAGGCGCCTGTGCCCTCGGACATCCACTTGGTGCCTCCGGCGCCCGCATCGTCGCCACCTTGAACAATGTCTTGCACCAAAAAGATGCTTCGATTGGTTTGGCTACTTTGTGCAACGGAGGCGGAGGGGCTTCGGCGATTATTATTGAAAAGGTTTGAAGTTTTGGTGGTATGGAGAACAAGTTTAATTCATATTTAAAAAAAACATAAAAAACGTGAACAAAATATTAAGATTTCCGGTTCATCCCTTTCAAAAGAACATCCCATGACAGAACAAGAATTTTTCAATCAGTTCAACGAAGCCGCTGAATCATTGCAATCGGAAGCCCTACAATTGACCAACGATTTGGACGAAGCCCGCGAACTCTATCAGGAAACCGCTCACCACGCCTTGAAAAATAAGCAGGAGGTAGCCGATATAGCTTCCTTTCGAGATTGGGCTTCCAAGCTGATGCAAAACCTTTTTCACGGCAAAACCCCCTTTCCCACTTTTCAAAAAAGTGCAAATTGACCGAAAACTTCCCTTTTTCTTCTTTTTATCGAAATTGAAAATCTTCCCTTTCAAATTGTTCGTTTCTTTGTACGCTACAAAGGAAGGTACGTTATCAGGTGATAATCTGAACCCGCGTTCAAATTTCAAATCACGCGCTGTTCAGAAAAGATTACCGGAATGGACAAACCGGACTTTGACCTCCATTTTGAATATTGGAATACTTCGCTTTGAAGGTGGTATTCCATAATACCGCGTGCCGAAAAAATCGCGCAGCCAATCTCGACAATTTCGGATTTTCCCATCTTTCCATTTTGCTTTCGGGCAAGCCTGGCCTTTTTTGGATATTTATAAAACAGACTGTTCCAGTAAAGGTAGATTGCCACTTCATATAGGAGAAACAAAAACAAAGGGTTGACAAAAAAAACTGCCAATTTTTAAAAAACTATTGAACAAAAACGAGGACTAGATGAACAAACAAAAACTATGGCAACACATTAGAATTATTGCCTGCATATTAACGTGGGCGCTCTTTCAAAATTCGTGGGAAAACCCCGACTTGCAATTTTATTGGGTATCCTTTACAGATAAAACCGAATCACCTTTTTCCATCTCCCGGCCAGATGAATTTTTGTCGGCAAGAGCTATTGAAAGACGCAAAAAACAGGGTATTCCCATCACTGAAGATGACCTGCCGGTCAATCCTTATTACCTGATTCAATTAAAAAATACGGGCGCCGAAATACAGTATTCTTCGAGGTGGTTTAATGGCGTGAATATATTGTGCAGTTCGGAAATTGTAAAGAAAATCAAAGCCTTGTCTTGTGTGAAAACCGTCTCTGCAATTGGCAATTATTACGTTTATGAATTGGTGCCAAAAGCAAAATACCGGCAAAAGAAAATCCAGAAAAAAAAACCGGGAACTCCTTACTACGGGGCTGGGGAAAAGCAAATCCGAAGGATGGACGGGGTAGCTTTGCATGAAAAGGGGTACAAAGGCAAAGGAATGATGGTGGGTGTATTGGATGCAGGATTTTTTCTGGCGGACAGGATGCCTTTTTTCGATAGCCTCCGACTTAGTGGGCGACTAGTATTTTCAAAAGATTTTGTCGAACAAGACGAAAGCGTCTTTGAAACCTCCATTCATGGCACACAGGTCTTGTCCGTTATGGCAGCAAATATACCCGGTCGGTTGGTCGGTACTGCCCCGGATGCGACCTATGCATGCATCAAAACCGAAGACATCCGAGACGAATACCGTATGGAAGAATACAATTGGATTGCCGGCTTGGAATATGCAGACCAATTGGGGGTAGATGTGGTCAATTCTTCCGTTGGGTACTCCCTTTTTACAAATAAAAAGATGAATTATAAAATAGAAGATATGGATGGCGCTACCTGCCTGTCCTCCGAAGCTGCTGAAATGGCTTTCGCCAAAGGAATGATCGTGGTGACGAGTGCAGGCAATGAAGGAAATCTCGAATGGCAGCGCGTGGTATGTCCCGCTGATTCAGAAGGAGCCTTGGCCGTCGGGGCAGTCAATGCGGAAGGGGAAAAGACAAATTTCAGTTCTATTGGACCGACCGCCGACGGGCGAATCAAGCCGGATTTAGTGGCTCAAGGAGAAGAAGTAGCCGTTGTTTCTCTGCGGGGATTGGATTTGCATATGGCAAAGGGGACCTCTTTTTCTGCCCCTTTGGTGGCGGGAATGATTGCTTCTTTGTGGCAGGCGTTCCCGGAAAAGAAAAATAGCGAAATAGTGGAAGCTATTAAACGCACGGCCAGCCGGGCAGGGCATCCGAACAACAGCATTGGCTTCGGAATTCCCGATTTCTTTGAAGCCTGGAAGTATTTGAAATCGAACTTGGAAGAGAACTCGGAGGTACGCGTTTCGAAGGCTGTTCCCTCCTATAAATAGTTGTTCCAAATTAGGGCGTGCTAACTTTCAACCGAAAAATAGGGTTGAAAAACATTTTGCAGAAGCGATTGAAGGTACACCGGGTTTAGCGGTTTGTTTATAAATCCAACTACTCCGGTCTGCCGGCAGGCTTTTTCCTGGTCTTGATCGCTAAGGGTAGTACTCAACATGACGATGGGAATATCTGCCCGCTGCCCAATTTCTAATTGATGGTAGGCTTCCAAAAACTCCCAACCATTCATCCTGGGCATGTTGACGTCGAGGAAAATCAAATCCGGCAAGGACGATTTCATGGAGGAATTTGAAAATTTACTCTCCTGGGAAAGATATTCCAAGGCTTCCTTCCCCCCTTCACAAACTTGAATGTGGTGGCCAACTTGAGCCTTCCTCAAAAGACGTGAGTGGAGAAAATTAGTCGCTTCGTCATCGTCTATCAAAAGGATGCAATTCAGTTTCTTTTTTATGTTCATGACAATTGATTAATTAGACTTTTAAGATTTTCAGACAAAAGGTATTAGACATAAGACGCTCCCATTTTTTAGTAATTTTGGTTCTACTACCATTTTAGTGGAAACGGTTAAATGCTTTAATGCTTTAATAGAAATGTCTGAAAATAAAATTTTCGAATGAAAACATACTTCTAAAAGGATTGATAACCAAGCTAAAACAAATAAGGATTATCAACTTTCAATAATCTCTGTTCTCCCATTCTAGCATTAAAAATTCAGGATTCCGAGTTCGGGAGTTCCGAACTCTTGAACTCCCGAACTCGGAACTCAAAGCGTCAGGAGTTTACTCATCAAAGAGCTTTTGTGGGCTTTGCCGATTGGAATAACCGTGCGTTCGATGACTAGGGTATTCTCTTCAATATCCACGATTTTATTGAGGTTGACGATATAGGTACGATGAACCCGGATAAATTTATCTTGCGGCAGTTTGGCGGCGATGCTTTTCAGCGTGCTGTAAATCAGATGTTGCCCGTTTATCATTTTTATTCGGACGTAATCAGCCACATTTTCGAAATACAGTATTTCATCCACGGGCAAGCGAATGAGCCTTCCTTTAATCTTAATATAGACCTCCTTGGAAGTAGTTTGATAATCTGAGTTTTCTCCATTTTCCGTTATTTTCAGGCTGGCTTTTTCCGCAGCCTTGCGGAATCGCGGATAGTTAAATGGCTTGACCAGATAGTCCACCGCTTCAAATTCAAAGGCTTCAAAAGCGTACTCTTTTTTGGAGGTGGTGAAAATTATCATCGGCAACATGGGCGCTTGATTCAAAAAGTCAATCCCGTTAAATTCAGGCATTTCCACATCTAAAAAAACCAAATCTATCTTCTTTTCCGTCAATTCCCCGAGTGCTGTTTGGGCATTGTCGCAAACGGAAACAGTCTCCAAAAAAGGGGTCTTTTGGCAATACTGTTTCAATAGCTCTCTCGCCATGGCATCATCATCTAAAATCTGACAATTTAAAGTCATGTGTTCTAATAATTTGTTCTAATTGCCGGAAAACCCGACGGGGACTTTCGCTTCACCGGCTTCAAAATTTCAAAGAGTTTTCGTAGAAATGGAATAGGCAAACATAAATAAGCGACACTTTCCATGGGGTAATCCCTTGGAAGGAAAGTGTCGCTTAATTTTACTCATTCCTTAGTTAAAGCTAAACCAATTCGCCTTCTTTCATTTACCACGAGGGGAAGTCCTTTCTGAAAAGAAGAATGAATGGAATTGAGAAGGGGAAAAAACTCCTCTTTTTTCAAAGGGTCTTCTCCCCAATATTCCAATTCTTCCAAAAGGAGACTGATTTTTGTCAAGCCAACCATTTTGAAATTCGGTTTCATTTTATGGGCCAATTGCCGAAAGGCAATCCAATCTTTTTGGCGAACAAGATCCGCCAAATTGTTGAATTCTTTGGCCGTGACGTTCAGAAAAATATCGAAAAGATGGGCGGCTTGTTCTATGTCGCCCCGATAAAAATAATTCAGAAAAGGAACATCTAAATCAGCATTGAATTCAAAATTGGAGGCAAGACTGAGGTTGTGGTCAATGCTCTTCTTTTCGCTTCCCGGTGCAAGAGGGGCGGAGGCATTCAACAAATGGTTTTTTGATGAAATTTGGGCAAGTGGGTTGATGCTATTCATAATTTTTTTTGCTTGAAGGTGCAACGAAAGAGAGTGGAGGGAGTGATTTAATGAATGGTGCCTGTCAGAAAGCAAGGGGAGGAAAAGGTTTCTGGCAGAAGACACAAGGCGTTCGCAAAGTCTTGGGAGGAATGACCTGTCGGGGAGAATTGCTTTCAACTAATTTTTCGTTTCCGAAAAGGAAACTTGCGGCGCTTCAACGAAAAAAATAGGAGCGCCGAACTTTTTTTAGAATGACAAAAAAGGGGCCAAATGTGACGTTAAGGGTCATGTTTTTTTTGTTTACAGCATTTTACTTTCTGAAAAGTTGGATGGCGGGAAATTTGAAAAAGCTGACAACTACTCTTCCGCCCCTTCGCCTCTCCAAGTCTTCCTCTAATTTCAAACTCCTTGCAGAATCGTTCGATTTCCGGTTAAAAAAGTCCGATTATCGAAAGCAAAGAATAGCTGGCAGCCGCCTTCGGTATATTTGCATCGCAAGAAAAAAAATTCCGCCTCCCAGTTCTTAAAATTCATCCCCTTTTGAAATAAGTAGTCATTGGTCATTCACCGTTCCTTGACTTAAATCATGGTGATAGGCTGTTCAAAAACCTCACATTTTGAACAGCCTATTTATACGTCTCTTACAAGCAACTTTCGGGTTAGGAAACAGGAAATAAATAAGGAGTCAGAGTGGGCAGGTTATTTATTTCCTGTTTCCTCATGTGCCGTCGTTTCATTTTTTTCCAGATTTGAAACGGCTTAATTAGCAGCACAACAAACTGATGGGGAGGCTTCCCAATCTGAATGCCTCCCCGCAACTTCGTTCAAAAGCATATCCTATCGGACGGCAAAAATATTGAAGAGTCCTGAAATTGGGTTTATTGAAGATCTGGAGGAGGGGGTGTTTAAATACACCACCCCCCCGGCTTTTTTGAAGGGTGGAAGTTGGAGTATGAGATGTGCAATATTGGAGGGGATGACCTCTGAAGCATGGCCTTGGCTGAACTGAACCCCGACAGCCCGCATCTGCTGAGTTTGATTTTTTTTGTTCTGGAAGGAACGTTTATGCAATCAGGCAGTCCCTTGCCGGAAGTAAGGGAACAGGAAACAAATAACTTCACCGTAATGGGTAGCTTATTTATTTCGCGCTTCCTAGACTTAAATTCTTCAATAGAGGGACTATTCAAGGTTTTTTAAAATAAAACTATCGAAAAAATAAATTTCATAAAGGCATTTTTCAAAGAGTAACAAGTCTAATCATTTTTGGAGTTTTTTAAATAACACTTTAATTAGGGAAAATTAGGGAAGTGTTGTTTAACCGGGTAAATCCATTAAGTTGGGTTTACCTTTTTTTGTCCTCCCTTTTTGTCCTAGGCTCCCCGAACCCAAACGCTCCTCAAAAAAGGTTGAAAATGGGGCAAATTTTGCCGAATACCGAAAATCTACCCCACAACTGAAAAAAACCGCCACATTTGTAGTATTCGATAAAAAACGCTCCTTGGACGATTCTCCCAAACAGACTTAGGAACTGTGAGATAATAAAGGAACGGGAAAAACACACAAACTATGAGAACAACACTAACTGCCATCATCGCCCTACTATTGCCTTCGAAGTTGGCGATACCACTTCTAAACCGGCTGGGGCATAAAATACACTGCTCGGCCAGCATCGGTTTTTCCCTTTTATTTTGTCGCCGGATTTTTCTGGGAAAAGATACCAGGATTGGAAACTTCAATCTTGTCCGAATCAACAAGTTGCTGATGAGGGAAGGCGCTTTTATAAAGTCGTTCAATCGAATGCGGGGCCCGATAAATCTGCTGATGCAAAGCGAGGCCTCCATTTCGAATAGCAACAGCATGTACCGGGCCGAGGTGCCGGTGAATTATAGTTTAGCGACGTTGAAACTGGGAGAATTGGGGCAAATCGTCAGCAAGAACCACCTGGACCTTACCCGGAATATTGAAATTGGCGACAACACTACCGTCGGTGGGTTGGGGAGTCAATTTTGGACGCATGGTTTATTCCACGACCGAACCGGCAGAAGGCAGATGCGCGCGGATGGACCGATAAAAATTGGGAACAACGTCTATGCCGGTTCGGGCTGCAAGTTCAATCCCGGCATCTATATTGCCGACGGCATTTTCCTCGGAAGCAGCGTTTGTGTATCCAAGTCGTTGGAAACGCCGGGAATGTACGTTTCGCAACCCTTGCGACACATCGAACGCAAAGTGGGAGATATTAAAAAACAACTAAAAAGAGTGCCGTATCCTACGGCAAACGAAGTCTGTGAAAAGATTGTCGCTTAGTAACCGACGAAAGAATAACTTACACATTTGGACGGCTTCGGCATCCCGTCCGCTTGCGGTTCATTCACTCTTCGGGATCGTTCATTCATCCTCATTTTCACTTTGAAAACAGTCATTATATCAACATAACTCTTGTTTCCAAAGTAAAAACTGAGAACAAAATAAACTCGTCGAAATGAGCAACTTATTCTTTGGTCGTAACTTAGAGAACGGTCATGATGCACCAAGTGGTGTTAATATTGTCTTTTTGAAGAAAATGCACAAAGCCCTGCCAAAAATTTTAGACCGCTATTTTGCCGCTTTTTTAGGCCTCGTATTTTCCTAATCCTCCAACTTCACCTTATTATCCCCGTAACCAAAGACTTCCTCCAGAGATAATTTAACTACCTTTCCGTACTTGCCCAGGGCGATAAAATTCATCTTGTCTTCACTCCCCACCACGGCGAGGTTGTAATTTTTATCTTTTACATATTTTTGGTGGAATTTAGTTAAATCTTCGAAGCTCATTTTTTTAACACCCGCATAAATATCGCGGCGGAGGTCGTAATCCAGGTTCCTTTCCTGCGCGCTTAGATAGTTGAACAAAACGCGGGATTTGGTGATGCGAGTGCTTTCTATTTTGTTGAGAATGGCCTTTTTCGATGTCTCGAAATTTTTCTCGCTTTTGGGCAAGTTGTTTAGCAATCCCACCAAAGCATCCAAGGCTTCCTCTTGCTTATCAGCCTGAGTGCCGATATAGGCCATCAGATTGTCGTTCTCATCTACCTTATCCCCTTGCCGATAACTTGAGAAAACGGAATAAGCCAAGCCTTGCGCTTCCCGGATTTCCTGAAAGACAACCCCGGACATCCCTCCACCAAAGTATTCATTGAACATCGCCACTTCAGGGGCTATTTCAGGGTTGAATTTGGGACCTCTGTTTTGCAAAACCATTTCGGCCTGCACCATATCGTAATTGCTGAAAAACACTTTGGGGTCTTCATTCTCCAATTCTGCAAATTTTCGCCTTTCGGGTAGGGGCCTCAATTGGTCGGGCACTCGATGGTTCTCGTCCAACACTTTTATCAGGTCTGCCATAGACCGAGGTCCATAGTAGAGGACTTTGTGCTTCATTTGAAGAACACTGCGAATGATTTCAATGAGTTCTTGTGAATGGAGATTGTTCAGTTCCTCGTTGGAAAGAACATTGGTGAAAGGCGATGCTTTTCCGTATTTTGCATAGTTAGCCAAACCACCCCAAAGAATGGCGCTTTTGCTTTTTTTGGCATCTGCCCGCTTTTTGTGGGTATCGGAAACCATATTGACCAGGCGTTCCTCATTGCCCTGTGGATTGGCTAATAATTCCTCGAAAAGCTGCATGGCAGGAACCATGTTTTCATCCAGCCCTGTCAAGGTGACATAAATCCTTTCCTCCGAAGCATTTACATCAAAATCGCAACCTAACTTGTACAATTCTTTTTTGAATGCTTCATTTGACAGTTTTTCCGTTCCCAAATACTTCAGGTAATTCATCGCCAATTCAACCATCGTATTTTCATTCGTTCCCGTTTCCAGCAAATAATAAAGGGAGAACAAAGCATTTTCTTCATTTTGCTTGTATAAAACAGGCACATCGCTTTTCATTTTACCAATGGTCATGTCTTTCTTGTAATCTACAAAAACCGGTTCTATCGATGGCACCGCAGTTTCTTGAATTCCTTTGAAAAATTCGGAAACCGAAGACCTGTCCAACGGCACCTTGGTAATGGCGGGTTTTTCCACATGAAGTTTGTTCGGGTCCTTCCCATTCTTCTTGTAAACTACGGCGTAACCGTTCCCGTAAATTTTATTGGCAAACGAAACGATGTCCTCTTTGCTCAAATGCTCCATCTTTTGAATTTTGCCGATATAATCCTTCCACGGCATATCGTTGGTGAAACTCATCACCATATCATTTGCACGGGCGTAGTTGTTCTCAAGGGCGCGCATTTTTCCTTTTTTGAAATCATTGATAACAGCCTCGACCAGCCAATTCTCAAATTCCCCTTTTTTAATAGCTTCAATTTGTTCCAAAATCAAATCCCTAACTTCTTCCAGGCTTTGTCCTTCCCGAGGTTCACCATAAAAAGTATGGATGGAATAATCGTTCAAATTATCAACATAAGAGCCTGCCTGGAGTACTTTTTGATTTTGTACGAGGTTTAAATCAATCAGTCCGGCGGTGGAGTTGTTTAGCAGCATATCCACCAATTCAACCTTCGTTTGGTCCGGGCTACTCGTGCCGCCAAGCCGGAATCCAATCGTCACCCGTTCTTTATCCGGTCCCCAAACCGTTTTTTCCCGAACGGAGGTCAGGGTATCCTCTATTGGTGGCTGAAACGCTTCCAATGGTTTGGCGGGCAGTTTTCCAAAATATTGGTCAATGAGCTTGATAGTTTCTCTCGGGTCAAGGTCTCCGGACAAACAAACTGCCATGTTGTTTGGCACGTAATATTTGTCGAAATAGGCCTTGATATCAGTGATAGAGGGGTTTTTCAAATGTTCGATAGTTCCAATAACCGTCTGCGTTCCGTAGAGATGTTTTTTGAACAACAACTTGTACATTGCCTCAAAAGCTTTCCAATAGTCGTTGTCCAACGACCGGTTCTTTTCTTCGTAAACAGCTTCCAACTCGGTGTGAAACAGCCGGTTGACAATCATCTCAAAGCGATTGCCTTCAATTTTCAACCAGTTGTTTAATTGATTGGAAGGAATATTATTCACATAAACGGTTCTATCTTCGGTGGTGTAAGCGTTGGTTCCGGTCGCCCCGATAAAAGCCATCATTTTGTCGTATTCGTTGGCAATGGCGAATTTTGCCGCGCGGTTGGAGATTTCATCAATTTTGGCGTATTGGGCTTTGCGCTCTTTAGCCCCGGTGAGCGTTCGATAGTGCTGATACATTTGCTCGATGCTGTCCAACAATATTTTTTCGCTGTCCCAATCTTTGGTGCAAAAGGTGGAAGTCCCTTTAAACATCATGTGCTCCAGGTAATGTGCCAAACCGGTTGAATTGGCGGGGTCGAATTTCCCACCTGCTTTAACCGGAATGTAGGTTTGAATGCGCGGCTTTTCTTTATATGCGCTTAAATAAACTTTCAAGCCATTGTCAAGGGTGTAAATGCGCGTTTTTGACGGGTCATTGGTTACATACTCATAGGTGTAATCGTCTTCGGTGGCCTTTTTGGTGATAAAGCCTTGTTGTTCGCTCTGGCAAGCATTGAACAAAAAGGTAACGGAAAGGGCGACCACTAATAAATTTAAGAATTTCATTGGTAATGATAATTTGGTTAAAAAATTATTTCATGTCAATCGTAAGAAAGGACAGTATTTTGTCAAGATAGAAGGCTTTGCAGAAATAGCAGGTCAAAAATAGGTTTTTTTTCAAAATGCCTCCCTATTTCAAAAATGTTGAAGGACGATAATGTAATCTCCTTTGCTGAAAACGCTGTCTCATCCACCGTAGCTCGGAGCTTCCGCTCCGAGAAGCATCAATGCACCGCGACTTCTCGGAGCAGAAGCTCCGAGCTACGGTTGCATGTAGCAGAATTTTCGTCGGCGATTATTTTCCCATGCCCAAAAGAATTTCATTGGGAATCAAATTGGTAGCATATTCCAAAGCAGCTTTAATTTGAGTTTCGGTAAGGTATGTATGGATAAGCCTTTGAAATATCATTGATAGAAAAGCCGCCTGCCACTTTTCGGATAATTAATTCAACGGTAATTCGAGTGCCTTTAATTGTGGGCTTTCCTACCATCACTTTTGGGTCCCTGGCAATTATTCCTTTGAAATTCAGCCCTATTTAGGAAAAGAAGGTGTGAAACAAAACTCCATAGCTCAATATTGATACTTCTTCGAACGGAAGATTGGAGTTACGGTAATTGGCACATTAATAGTTTCGGCAGATGGTGAGAGAGGTGAGAGAGTGAGAGAAGTGAGAGAAGTGAGAGAAGTGAGAGAGGTGAGAGAGTGAGAGAAGTGAGAGAAGTGAGAGAGGTGAGAGAGTGAGAGAAGTGAGAGAGGTGAGAGAGTGAGAGAAGTGAGAGAAGTGAGAGAAGTGAGAGAGTGAGAGAAGTGAGAGAGGTGAGAGAGTGAGAGAAGTGAGAGAGGTGAGAGAGTGAGAGAAGTGAGAGAAGTGAGAGAGGTGAGAGAGTGAGAGGGAGGCTAGAATTCAAACTCCTCAAACTCCTCAAACCCTTCAAACCCGTCAAACCCTTCTTCAAACAATTTGAAAAAACATTGAAAAAAGGGCAAAAACGACTGAAAACCGAAAACGTTGGGCAAGCACCTAAAAATTACCCCATCTTTGAGGTGTCAAAAGAAAAAAATGCTCCTCCAACATTTCTCCAAACGCAGCGCCCCTTTTTTTTGGAAAAACATTTTGGCAAGAACGAGCGACAAACACTTAACTATGAATACGAAGAATTTAAGGTGTCTGAAAAGACCGGGAAGTGAAAAAAAACGTAAACACCGACGGTTTAACCTGGTGCTAAAAGAGGAAAGAAGCCATGTGACAAGTCAGAAAAAGTTGCCTTTCTTCCTTTCCTGTTTTGCAAAAACCGGGTTCAACATACCTCTTTTCCCACCCCTTTTTCGATTGATTCGGAGCAATTCGTTGCGAAGAAACGATGCGAAAGATAATCCCACTCGAACATTCTGTACTATTTGCTTCAAGCGCGATGTCTCTACCCCAAATGCAAAGTTGAGACTTCAATATTGTTTCCAAAACAAAGTGCGCTTTTTTGAAAGTAAATGGACCAAAGGCTTCTTTGGCAAGGCAGATAAAACAATCAACAATCGGACTTTTAAAATGGACGTATTCTATCTCGTCGAAGCGATAAGAGCTTTACAAACACTCAATTTTTTTATGGCTAAGTAGAAAACAAAGGCTATTCATTTTTAACCAAAACTATTGACAAACAACAAGCACTGTGACCAAACACTTGCCCTTTTGTTGCCTTTTTTAAGGCAACTTTTTTTTGACAAAGTGTAATCGAGAATCTCAGCGGAGTCGTTTTAAAGTTGTCGCAAATCAAAAATCAGCAACTCCTAACTACATCCCTGAGATTCTCTTTTTTTTAAAATATACGGAATTTGTTGATATGTGATAGGTTGATACCTGGTTCGTTTAAATTGATAATCAACCACTTCAATCAATCAACATTTCAAACCGTTCAGCTTATTCAATTTAGCCGCTACTTAGAGCTTGTGGGTGTTTTACAGAGGGGCAAAACAGTTTGTCATCCCGTCCAAAACGAAAGGCTTCGGCATCCTGCCGATTGAGTCCGCAGCTTTACTCCTGGCAACAAAGTGCCGAAGTGCGGCACCAATTGATTCAAACAAAGCTGCTTGCAGACAAGCAACCGATGCCGCAATAGGTGCCGGTTTAAAAGGGTATTTGGCAAATAACTTTCAGTAGCCGGTTGGCTTTACAAGCATCCGGTTTTCAACAAAGTCCACCCTGACGAATGACAATAATGAACAAACACTTATGAAACAATCAAACAAAGGCCATTTGGATGCTTGTAAAAAAATGGGGGGGCTTGCCTTGCTTCTAGTATTTATGAAAGTGGGATTTGCAAAACCTCCCGAAAGGAAAGAAATTCTCACAAGGGATGCCACCCCTACCAAAACAGATTACTTCGAAACCCACGACACCATTTTTTACGCTTCGGTCTGTTGTTGGAATGGAAAAACTTACCTCAAAACGGAGGCAGCATCTTTGGAAGGAATCAAAGAATGGAAGGAAGGCAGATGCTGCGATTACACCACGGAAATAAAAAACCGCTTCGACACTTATTGGATTTCCTCCGTCGTGGTCAACGGAATGAGCAATGTTTCGGGGGCTGAAGAAAAGGGCTATTCGAATTTTACCAAGCTGATTTTTGATTTGAGCAATCGCAAAAAGAACGCTATTTCTCTGAAAGGAAGTGAGACCGCAGGTTTAGCCTGGCGGGTTCGGGTTGATTTCAATGAAAATGCCCGTTTTGAAAAATCCGAGTTGGCGTTAAATTCCGATGCGGGCGAAAAGGGGGAAGGTTCTTTTTTCATTTCACCAAAAATCGAAGCCGGCCTACTCACCCGGATGCGCGTTTGGCGAGGGGTGCCTGAAAGCGAAGCAACGAAAAGCAGCACCGAAGCGGTGGAAGATTACACGCTTCAGATAGCAGGCTTGGGACAAGAGAACATTGATTCGAATAAAAAGGCAGTGGGGAATACATCTTCTCGGTGTGAATATTTTCATGTTTTTATGAAATTCTTTGGGGCAATAAAAATCAAAATTTGATTATAAAAGCCAGGAATTTTTGATGTCAAAATTCTGGCGATAAATGCAAACAAGAATTGTTTAGACGGGAAATTTCCCGTCGAGTATTGGCTTTATTTCGAAGGGTGTTGGGTTGCAACAAGGTAACATCGGTTGTCACCTGCAACCCAAACCTTTCTTTTTTAAGTTTTTCCCGGGATAAAATCAGCCAGCAGCTTGTGCTTCGGGAATTTCGGATGTGGAAGGCTACTCCGAGTGGAAGTTTGGCGTTATTAGGGCATCAATCTCAAACTGCCTGCTTCAACCTTTTCTTCAAGGCAAAAAGCTCATCCCGTAATTGTGCTGCCGTAATAAAATCCAAGTCCTTTGCCGCTTTCTTCATTTTTCGTTCCGTTTCCATCGCCATTTTCTCGATTTGGTCCCTCGTCATATAGCCGATGACAGGGTCTGCGGCGAGGCTTGGTTCTTCGGGTTCGACGTAATATTCCTTTTTGCCTCGGATGTCAAGGATAGATTTTTGGTTGATAATTTCTTCTTTCGATTTAAAAATCGTTTTGGGCGTAATGCCGTGTTTTTCGTTGTAATCCATTTGAACAGAGCGGCGGCGATTGGTTTCGTCAATCGTGCGTTGCATGCTGTCGGTGACTTTGTCGGCGTAGAAAATGACCAAGCCATTCACATTCCGGGCCGCCCGGCCGGCGGTTTGCGTAAGCGAACGGGCATTTCTCAAAAAGCCTTCTTTATCCGCATCGAGAATCGCGACAAGGGAAACTTCGGGCAAGTCCAAGCCTTCGCGCAAAAGGTTCACCCCGACGAGGACATCAAAACTGCCGAGGCGCAATTCTCTCAGGATTTCTACGCGTTCCAGGGTATCCACTTCAGAATGGATGTAGCGCACTTTGATGCTCAATTTTGCCAAATATTTGCTCAGTTCCTCTGCCATTCGTTTGGTGAGGGTGGTTACCAAAATCCGTTCGCCACTCTTTATTCGCTCGTCAATTTCTTCCAGCAAATCGTCAATTTGATTGATGCTTGGGCGCACTTCGATAGGCGGGTCCAACAGTCCCGTCGGGCGAATGAGTTGTTCGACGATGAGCCCGTCTGTTTGTTCCAACTCATAATCGGCAGGGGTCGCGCTCGCAAAAACGATTTGATTCACCATGCTTTCAAATTCCGTAAAATTCAGCGGACGGTTGTCCATAGCAGAAGGAAGGCGGAAGCCAAAATTTACGAGGCTCAACTTCCTTGCCCGGTCGCCGCCCCACATGCCGCGAACTTGCGGAATCGTGACGTGGCTTTCATCAATCACCATCAGATAGTCATCCGGGAAGTAGTCGAGCAGGCAAAAAGGTCGGGTGTCCTGCTTCCTGCCGTCGAAGAATCTGTAATAATTTTCCACGCCGCTGCAATAGCCCAATTCCTTTATCATTTCGAGGTCAAAAGTAGTGCGCTCTTTGATTCGTTTAGCCTCCAGAAACCGGTTTTCTCCTTCAAAATAATGAACCTGTTCGTACAATTCTTCTTGAATATCTTCAATGATTTGCCCCATGCGTTCCCGGGGGGCAATGTAGAGATTGGCGGGGAAAATGGCAGCGTATTCAAGGCTTTCGATGCGCTTCCCACTCTCCACTTCCAGCATTTCTATCTCCTCTATTTCATCTCCGAAAAAGGTCACCCGATAGCCGTAATCCACATACGGCAGGTTGATGTCAACGGTGTCGCCGCGCACGCGGAAAGTGGCTCTTTTGAAATCCGTTTCGGTGCGCGAATAGAGGCTTTCCACCAATTGGTACAAAAAAGAATTTCTGGAAATTGCAAGCTCCTTCTTGATTCGAATAATGCCGGTTTTGTAATCTTCCGGATTGCCCATGCCATAAATGCAGGATACAGAGGCCACGATAATAATATCACGTCGCCCCGACAGAAGCGAAGAGGTGGCCCGAAGCCTCAATTTATCAACTTCCTCATTGATGGAAAGGTCTTTTTCGATGTAGGTGTCCGTGACGTTTAGGTAGGCTTCGGGTTGATAATAGTCATAATAAGAGACGAAATATTCGACGGCGTTGTGAGGGAAAAACTCGCAAAATTCGCCGTACAATTGTGCTGTCAAAGTCTTGTTGTGGGTCAAGACCAAGGTCGGACGGTTTAATCGGGCAATGACGTTGGCGAGGGTAAAGGTTTTCCCCGAACCGGTAACACCCAACAAAACTTGCGCCTTTTCGCCGTTTTCGATTCCTTCCACCAATTGCCGGATGGCTTGTGGTTGGTCGCCCGTAGGTTTGAAAGAAGATATTAGCTCAAAGCTCATTTTATTCATTTTTTCTACGCCAAAGCTGCGTTTTCTACCCGAGTGAAAAAAGGGAGATATTGAAAATTTCAGGGAATACAACCGCCAAAAATACAATTATCTAATTTCAAAACCGGTTATATTTCATCCTTTTGAAAAGGGGCAAACGGACTTTTATTTTCCAAAAATTGCGTTAATACACTCTTTTGAGCCGTTAAACAATAGTTAAGAATGAGGAAGGAGGAACTGCAATTTTGGGCACTAATTAATTGATTAATAATTGGTTATGATATTTTGTAATTTTTTTTTTGAAATCAATACCTGTAACCTCCTGCTTTTATTTAAAGTCTAACTTTTCAAAACGAAACAATAAAATTGTAACTTTGACATTAAAATTCAATTGGACTTTGAACACTAGATTTAGACTTTCCTGCTTTGTAATCCTGTATCGAAGTTTCGGTGCCGGGAGATTTCCGCTGATAAACTTTGATTAAATTTTTTGAAAAAACCCGCAAGTCAATTGTCTAAAATCCATGTCCAAAGGCGAAAATTTTTGACAATCAAATTTTTAATGAAAAACGCTGAAAATCATGACGTATCAAACTATTAAAATCATGGGGAAAAAATTATTTTTTAGCCTTTCTTTTGCATTCATTTTTGCTTTTACCTCCAGCGCACAAAGAATTGCCTACGTTGACGTAAATAGGATTCTCGAAACCATCGAAGAGTATCAAAAAGCACAAGACGAACTAGATAACACCGCCTCCAAATGGCGCCAGGACATCGCCAAAGAATACGACAAAATCAAGGGGATGTACAACAAATATCAGGCAGAACAAGTCCTTTTGAGCGACGATGCCCGCAAGCAAAAGGAAGATGAAATCATGGAAAAAGAAAGGCAGGTTCGGGAAATGCAAAAGGAAAAATTTGGACCCGAAGGCGCTTTGTTTCAAAAGCGAAAGCAATTAGTCCAACCGATTCAAGACCGGGTATATAGCGCTATTGAGGACTACGCGCAAGATAGAGGCTACGACTTCATTTTTGACAAAAGTGGCTCTGCCGGATTGATTTTCTCCAACCCCGATTACGACAAAACAGATGATGTTCTTAGAAGGCTGAGTAAGCATTGATGCCAAAATCAAAATTTTTTAGAAGAGAATTGGATTTTGAATACAACTAAAAATGTACCTTTGTACACCTTTTTTAAAAAACAAAATTTATACGGATTATGATGAAGAAAATTGTTAAGATGAGCGTTGTGTCGGTTGCGCTGTTTTTTATGGTTAGCACGATGCAAGCGCAAAAATTCGGTTACCTAAACTCCGCATCTATTCTGTCCGAGTTGCCCGAGGTGAAGCAAATGCGCTCCAATTTGGAAGGTTTGCAAGCACAATTGGAGAAAAAAGGCAAGCAAATGGTGACAGAATACCAGGCAAAAGAGAAAGACGCGACTACTAAGAAAAGCAGGGGTGAATTGTCTCCTCTCGAGGAAGAAAAAGTGATGAAAGAACTGCAAGACAAGCAAAACGAAATTGTAAAGTACCAATCGGACAGCCAGAAAAAACTCTCCGACAAAGAGCAGGAATTGCTTAAACCCATACTTGAAAAGGTTAACACGGCAATTAATGAGGTCGCCAAAGAAAATGGACTCCAGTTTGTTTTCGATTCCAGTACCGGTGTCATCCTCTATGCCGATGAAACGCAGGATGTTAGTGAAATGGTAAAAACCAAACTCGGCAATTTGTGACCGATAATTTAACGTATTTGACTTGAAAATGACGAAGCGGAACGTTCAGGCGTTCCGCTTTTTTTTATTCCAATTTCAACAATTCCTGCAATTTCGTTTTTGTTATCAGGCAACAAGCCCGCAGCGTTCAACTCCCAACTCGTACTTTTTATTTGAGGAGACTATCATTTCAAAAAAAATGGGCATGTTTCACAAACACATAAAAGTAGTTAACACTTCTTCCTGGAAACACATAGGCACATAAGAGCACATGGAAGGTTGATTTTCAAGGAACTATGTAATACATACTAGTAAAAGTTTGCAAAAAAAACAAAGTTTTAGGGTGTAACCAACTCTAACTTTTTGAATTTCAGTATTTTATAGCATACTTCATGTCCCAACTTAGTGAGTTGGTACT
>Ga0114931_10003443_pt1 | contig 20037 bp, 20 predicted proteins | sample 2SBtaG_FD_89579 | JGI IMG/M metagenome (GOLD analysis project Ga0114931, IMG submission 89579) | Deep subsurface microbial communities from Kolumbo volcano to uncover new lineages of life (NeLLi) - 2SBTROV14_V59a metaG | ecosystem: Environmental > Aquatic > Marine > Volcanic | place: Kolumbo...
GATTTTGCCCCGGCCCCAGCGTCGGGGTCGCGTCGCGGTGTACACCGGCGAGCATGTCCAGCGTCTGGAGCTGATCGCTACCCTGCAAGATCGCGGGCTGCGTATCCGCGGCATGCGCCAGCTGCTCGGCCGACCGGATGCGGACGAGGCAGTCAAACAGTGGCTCGGCTTGAGTGACAAGCTGTCCACGCCGTGGACCGACCAGCGGCCCCGGGTAGTCAGCGAAGGCGAGATGACCACGCTGATCGGCGACCGGCCGTCGGGCACCCTGGCCGCCGTGTTGCGCGCGGGGCTGGTCGAGCGCCGTGAGGATGCGCCGCACAGCTACCTGATCAGCAGCCCGGGTCTGCTCGATGTGGCGCTGCGTTTGGTCGACGCAGGCCTGGGTGTCGACGTCCTCGAGCAACTCGAGCCGATCCTGCGCGAAGGCCTGGGCGATGCCGCCGAGGGCGTGGTCGATTACTTCGTCGAGCGCGGCGATCTGAAGGAAGCCGGCGGTGACGAGCAGCTGACCCGCGCGCTGGATGCGCTGCGCACGTTTGGGACCCAGGCCGTGTCGATCATCTTCGCCCAGGAGATCGAGCGCACACTCAACTCCCTGTTGGAGCAAGGAGAACCGCGCAAGCGCCGCAACCGCCGGCGCCGTTCCAAAAGGGGACGCAGCTAGTCCAAGCAGCGATGGTACAATTTCGGCGTGGGGAAGCGTCGAATACTCGTCGTCGACGACGAGCCAGACATTCGCTCGGTGCTCGGCATGGCACTGGAGTTCGCCCTCGAAGCCGAGGTCACCAAGGTGGGCTCGGCGAAGGCCGCGTTCTCGCACCTGGATGACCATCCGATTCCGGACCTGATCATCCTGGACGTGATGATGCCCGAAATCGACGGCTACTCGGCGTGCAAGACCCTGCGCGAGCGGGGCGACTGCAACGGCGTGCCGATCGTGTTTCTCACGGCGCGCGTCGGCAGCGTCGAACAACAAAAATGCGACGACGCGGGCGGTACCGCGTTTTTGGCCAAGCCGTTCGATCCCATGACCATCGGCGATCAACTGCGCATCGTGCTGGCGGACGCCGGCCACCAGCTGTAGCTACGCGCTCGCACGCTCGTCGCTCTGCGCTATCGGCAACACGAAGTAAAACTCGCTGCCTTTGCCCAGCTCGCTGTCCAGGCCGATCTCTCCGTCGTGAAGCTCGACCAGAGTCTTGGCGATGGTGAGCCCCAGTCCGGTGCCGCCACGCGCGCGGGTGTCGCTGGCGTCGGCCTGGTTGAACCGTTCGAACACGTGGTCGAGGTGCTCTTCGGCGATGCCGGGCCCTCGATCCTTGACGCCGAAACGCGCGCCTCCGTGTTCCCGCCGGGCGCTGATGATCACCCGTGAATGCTCCGGCGAAAACTTGATGGCGTTGCCGATCAAGTTGACCAGCACCTGCACCAACCGTCCTTCGTCACCGCGAACGGTGATGCTGGTGTCGAGCTCCGGTTGTAGTCGGATGCTCGACTGATTTGCGAGCTCGGCAACCGAGGTGATTGCTGACTCGACCAGCTCGGCCGCGTTCACCGCTTGCTTGTCGATGCGCACGTGGCCGCTCTCGAGCTTTTGCAGGTCCAGGATGTCGTTGATGATGCGGATCAGGCGGTCGCTGTTGGACCGGGCGATGGCGATCATCTCGCGCACCTTGGCCGACACATCGCCGACCACGCCGCCCTCGATCAGGCCCAGAGAGCCGCGGATCGAGGTGAGCGGCGTGCGCAGCTCGTGGCTGACCATCGACACGAACTCGGTCTTCATGGCGTCGAGCGCCGTGAGCCGGGTGACATCGTAGTGGACTGCCAAACGGCCGATGGGCGTGCCGTCCGCGCCGTTGATCACCGACTCGTGCAGGCGCACGGCAACGGTCTCACCGTCGCGGGTGAGCACTTCCATGTCGACTTCCGCCACGGCGAGGTTTCCGGTGGCTTTGAGCACGGCCTCGTGCTTGGCCGCTTTCTGTTTTGACCGCGGCGTGTACAAGAGCTCGGCGAGGGATTGCCCTACCAGCTGGTCCCGGCTGTACCCTGTAATCGTTGGGGCCGCGTCGCTGCACAGCACGACCGTTCCGTCCAGGTCGAGCCAGTACGCCATGATCGGCCACTGGCTCCACAGCCCGGGACCCGGCAAATCCTGCGCATGCCTGCCCGGCCGGAGCACGTACATCAGCGCGACTCCCGCGGCCAGCCCCGCGCCCATTCCAATCAGCAGCCCCACAATGAGATTATCGGCGACAGCCGGGTGCCGAGCCACCGGCTATGGCAGGTTATGGGCGTGGATTTCGGTGTGGTACGCTGCAATCAGAAGGCTTTCGACAACCGTTTTAGGGGGATGACCGCGGCGTGATTCGCTTCAAGTTCAGTCGCCGTATCGGCAGCGGCGGGATGGGCGACGTTTTTTTGGCCCTGCAAGAAGGCATCGGCGGGTTCGAAAAGATGGTCGTGGTCAAGCGGATCCATCCCGAGCTGACCGCCGACCAGTCGTTCGTGGACATGTTCCTGAACGAGGCGCGGCTGGTGGCCAAGATCCGCCATCCGAACGTGGTCGAGATCCTCGACATTCAGCGCGACGCCCACGGTCTGTTCATCGTGCTCGAATACATTTCGGGCGAGACGATTCACTACATCATGCAACGGCTGGCCGAGTCCGGTCAGGCCGTACCGTATCCGATCGCCTGTCGTCTGGTTGCCGGTCTCGCCGAGGGGTTGCACGCTGCCCACGAGACGACCGACAACAACGGTGACCTGTTGGGCATCGTCCACCGGGATGTCACGCCCAGCAACCTCATCGTCGGCTACAACGGCATTCCCAAGATCCTCGACTTTGGCGTCGCTGCCGGCGCCGCTCAGCGCAGCGTGGACGACGGCGCGGCCGTGGGCAAGGTGGGCTATCAGGCGCCCGAGCAGATCGCCGGGCTGGAAGAGGACGAGCGCAGCGATGTGTTTCAGCTCGCCATCTGTTTGCACGAGATGCTCAGCGGCAAGCCGCTGTTTGCCACCGATGACGAGCACGAGGCCATGCTCAACGTGGTCGAGCGGCCGATTCCCAAGCCCGGCGACATCCGCGACGGCGTCCCCGCCGAGCTCGACGACCTCGTCATGCGCGCGCTCACCCTGGACTGGGAACAGCGGACCAAGACTGCCGACGACCTGGGCCGGGAGCTGGAGGCGTTGCTCGAGGCCAACTCCGAGCACGTCGGCCAAAAGCGCGTCGCCGAGTGGATGCGCGAACAGTTCGCGGATCGTTACGACGAGCGGGTCCAGTTGGAGCGCGACCTGGTCAGCGAGTTGCGCAGCGAAGTGCGCACCGACGTGGACCCGGCGGAGCTGCCGGCGATGTTCGACGAGGTGCCGACCGCTGGGCGCCGCGCGTCTCCAGAGGCACAGACGCGCGTCGCCGTGCCCAGGCGTATGGCCAGCCGTGGCAAGCGGGAGGTAGCGCGCAAGCGCAACCGCTGGCTGGTGATCGGCGGCGTGGTCGCGGCCGCTGGCGTCGTCGGTGGCTATGTGATTCGCTCGGGACAGAAGCAAGCAGCGCCACCGGTGGCGGCGACGGTGCCCGTGCCGGCTGCGCTCGCGGCCGATGCTCTGCCCGCAGTGGCACCGCCATCGGCGGCGGTCACAGATCCGGCGCACAAAGCCGCGGCGCCCGCAGCGATCAAAGTGACGCTGCAGGTCGTTCCCGCGAGCGCGTCGATCGTGCTCGACGGCGTGCTCGTCGGCAAAGGGCAGTACCGGGGCATGCTGGCGCGGGATGGCAACGTCCACAACGTCGAGCTGTCGGCACCCGTGTACAAGACGCGAACGCTTCGGTTCAAGGACACGGCACCACCGTCACAGGTCGCGCTCGAGGTCGATCCCTCGACCCGGGTCTCGGTCGCCGAACCTGAGGATGGCGCGCGCACGGACAAGGGGCCCCGGTCCCCCAGCGTGCGGCGCAAACAGGCCAAGCAGACGAAACCCCGGTCAAACCACGGCGCCACCACCGTGGCCAGCAAGGAAGGGGACGGGGAGACCAAGACGGCACCCAAGCCGCCCAATACGACCAAGCAGACGACGGACAAGCCAGCAAAGAAGGCGGATCCGTGGCAGAATCGGAAGCAAACGGACAACAAGAATCCGTGGAAATGAAATCGCGCGCGACATTGGCTGCTGTAGCGATCGCGTTTGGGCTGTTGGCAACGTCGTCGGGGGTGGGCGCACAGCCCGCAGGTACGCCTGTGGCCAAACCGGGGCCGACCGTGCCCGCAAGCCAGCCAAAACCGACCGTGCCGGCGAGCCAGCCGAGCGCTACGCCGAAACCGCCGGCGCCCCGCCCGGTCAAGCCGGTGCCCAAGCCGGTGCCCAAGCCGGTGGATTCAGCCGACGCCAAGGCGCTGGCCCTATACACGGCGGGCGACGCCGCCTACGCGGCGGGCAAATACTCGCTGGCGGCGGCCAAGTTTCGCGCCGCGTACGAGCTGAGCGGTCGCCCGCAGCTGCTGTTCAACATGGCCAACGCCTACCAGCAAATGGGCCGCTACGCCGACGCGGCCGAGAGCCTCAACAACTACGTGAGTCACGCCGAGCCGCAGGAGCGGGCCGCGATCCGCTCGCGCATTGCTGTGTTGCGCCACATGGCAGAAGTCGGGCACGCGCGGGCGGGCAAACTTCGCCAGCTCGAGGCGCGGCTGTTCGTCGACGAAGCGGAGCGAAACAGCGGCAAGCGCTGGGCGTACACCGCGTGGGTCGGTGGCGCGTTTGCCCTCGGTCTCGGTGTGGTGTTTGCCGAGCGCGCCAGCGACTCCGCCGACGACGCCTTGCGCGACTGTGTTGACACGGGTGGTGACCCGGTATGTCTCAGCTCCGCCAGGCCGCGGTTCCGGGACGAGCGAAACCACGCGCTGGTAGCCGACATCAGCTTTGGCGTCGGTTTGGTCGCCGTCGCGGCGGGCGTGTATCTGTATCTGCGCGCGCAGTCCAAAGAGCGACGGGCGCGCGACCTGGTGCGGGCCAGGATCGGTCCGGTCATGACGGGGGTGGATGTTGGCTTTCACTTCTAGCCTGGGTTGGGTCGCGGTTGCGCTGGCGGCGGGCTGTTCCACCCAAACGACTGACATCCAGAAGTGCGAGACCAATGCCACGTGCCGCGACAGCTTCGGCCTCGGCTACGTGTGCAACGCCGGCTACTGCGAGCAGAGCCAGGGGCAGGCGCGCTGCGTGTCGAGCTTTCCCGAGGGCTTGCTCACCCAGCAGAGCACTGACGGCATCATCGTCATCGGCAACTTGATGGACCGGTCGCTGGCCACCCACCGCGCCCGCGAACGCGCGGCGCGTCTGGCGCTCAAGATCATCAACGAGCAGGGTGGCATCGACGGGACCCAGGTGGGCATCGTGTTCTGCACCATCGAGGAGGACTCGGAATTCGACGACATGACCCGGCAAGACGCCGCGGTGGCGACCGCGCACTACCTGGTGGATACCCTCGGCGTGCCGGCCATCATCGGCCCCCCGTCGTCGGGAGACACCCAGGCGGTGTTCCTGGCGCTCGACGGGACCGACACGCTGGTGATCTCGCCGTCCGCGACCAGTCCGGCGCTTACGGCGCTGGACCCGCCCGTAGTGGACGACGAAAACCCGGGCCTGCTGTGGCGCACCGCACCGCCAGACTCGCTGCAGGGCAGGGCCATCGCCTACGACATGGGCGAGCCCGGAACGGACAGAACCGCCCTGGTGGACACGGTCGCGGTCATCGCCGAAACCGGGCCGTACGGCGACGAGCTCGCCAACGTGTTCAGCACGGAATTCGCGAACACCTACGGCGGCAACCCGATGATGCTGTCGTATTCGAGCCCGACCACGCTCAACGAGAAGATCGTGGACGCGGCTCTCGGCAGCTTCGACGAGGTGTTGTTCATCTCGTCGCAGACGGCCGACGTGATCGCGTTCATGGATGCGGCGGCGTCGCTGCTCGGCTTCGACAACAAGGGCATTTTTCTGACCGACTCGGGCGCCAACCAGGATGTGATTTTCGATGCCAACGCCGGGCGGTTTCCCCAGGTGCGCGGCACGCGGCAGGCGCCACGGGACGAGGCGCGCGACCCCGTGTTTGCCTCCTTCATCGCCGGCTATTCGACCGAATACGGGGAGGATGCGCGGGAGTTTTCGTTCACCGCCAACGCCTACGACGCCGCGTGGCTCGTCGCCTACGGTCTGGCGTGGGCAACCTTCCACGAAGACAACCTGGGCGGCAAGTCGATCGCCCGGGGCCTGCGCCGGATGAGCTCCGGGATGCGCATCGAGCTCCGCGGCGGCGACTGGCAAAAGGGTCTGACCGAGCTCCGAAACCGCAACTCCATCGACGTGTCGGGCGCGTCCGGCGAGCTCGACTACGATCCGGTGACCGAAGAGACCACCAGCAATATCGAGATCTGGAAGATCGACGCCGCGACGATCGTCGGCATCTACACCTGGGCGCCTCCGAACTAGCTCGTAGGCTTGGTCTCGCGCTCCGGCGGTGACTCGAGCAAGCGGAGCAGCTCATCGGCCGCGGTCGCCACCTCGGTGTTGTCCTTGCCGTCACGGATCAGGCGCTCGACGATCTGGGCCTGGCGGGCCAGTCGCGGGAAGCCGAACACACCGGCGGCGCCCGCCATGCTGTGGGCGAACTCTTCGATCGAATCGCGGATTTCGGTGCCGCCGTCACGCAGCTCTTCGAGGTAGGCGTCCAGCTCTTCGCAACGCGACGGGAGCTTGGCCACGAACGAACGGACCATCTGGTCCAATTGCGCTCGGAGTTGAGCCTTCTCCTGTTCGGTCATTGACATCGCGGCACGAGCTCTCGATCTGGCTTGTAAACCCCCTGAAACCCAGTTTAGCACGCCTTCGGGCGGGGTCAGCGGGCTTCGATTACGATGTACACGTCGTTGATCACATTGCCGCACACGGCGCCGTCCAACCCATCATCCCATTCGAAGATCGTCGATCCCTGGGGGGAATACACCCACGTACCAGGGGCATCCAGATCCGGGTCTGCGGCGAACACACTGGTGCCCGTCGCGGGAGTGCCATCCGACAACATGGTGTCGAAGGCATAGGTGATCGTCACGCGGCACTGGTCGTCTATCGTGCCTTCGAGGCCCACGTCGTCGAACACGATGTCGATGTCGCTGGCAGTGCCGGTGCGCTCTCCATCCAGGCTCACCGCCGGCATGGCTCCGGCGTAGCAGTCGGCATAGTCTTGCAGGGGCGCACCGATGGTGCCGACGGCGCCGACTCGAACCGGGCCGACCGGCGGGCACGGGCCCGGGTCATCGGAGCTGCACGCGGGGGCGGCGAGCGACAGGGCCAGGACCAGGACCAGAGCTGCGAAGCGTGCGGACAACATCACCAGTGTCGGTGATGTTCGGGGTGCGATCAAGTATGTGGTTCAGCGGCGGACCATCCACACGTCCGAGCTGCCTTCGCCCACGTTGAGCACGAAATCGTCACCGCCGGCGCTGGGCACCAGCGCGCGCAGGCGCTCGAAGCGTCTGGGCAGGCGCAGCCAGGGCTCGATTCGTCCGCTGGCGACGTTCAGCCGCTCGATCAGCGGCGCGCCATGGGGGTTGCGCTGGGTCAAATACAGCCAGCGCCCGTCGGCCGACCAGCCGGCAGGGTGGCGCTCCCCCTTGGCGGCCAGGCGCGCTTCGCGGGTCTTCATGTCGATGTACGCCAGCTGGCTGCCGTCGGGGGTTGTTCCTGAATGGGCCAAGAAAAACGCTGAAACCAATTCTAATATGGCCACTCAGGTAAGCTGCGGCACAATCACGCTCACTGCGGCAGGTCGACCATGTCGATCGCGCCGTCGATCCACGCCGCGGCCAGCTTGTCACCGCAGATGCGCACGGCGGGGATGTCGCTCAACGGCCGCCGTCGCCCGCCCAACTGCGCGCCGCTGTCCACATCGAGCAGCGTCCAGTCGCCCGTGTCCGCACCGCCACTTGCCACCACGGCGAAGCGACCGCGGGCGTTGAGACGGGGCGCCACGTCCAGGTCGTGGCTCAGCGGGTAGCGCCAGCCGGGCCCGCTGACATACCGCGCCACCGCGGCGATGATGCGGTTGTCCGCATCCACGCTGCTCTCGATCAACGACACGGGTTGCGCGCACAGCGGCGGCACCTGATAGGCGATCACGTGCTCGAGGGGAATCGTCTTGCCGTCGCGGCTGCTGACATCCACGACAGCGCCGACGTGGGCCTGCTCGAGCGCTTGTTTGTCGGCGCTGCGCAAGCTCACGCCGGATGCAACGTCACCGGATGCGACACGTTCGAGGTCGGGGAGTGCGAATACATCGTAGTGTGCAGCGCCCAGCGACGAGCCCATGACCCACAGGCGGTCGCTCCCGGTCTGGTGCAGTCGCACCGGCCACATGCTGTCGGTCCGGCCCAGCACCGGCAACCCCGGCGCCACGCGGCAGCGAGCAATTCCGTCGACCGCCAGGCCTACGTAGATCTCGTCACCGCTGAACGCTGTCGGCAACACGTGACCCTCGGGGTTGCCCAGCGCCGTCGTGGTGACGCCATCGCCCCAGTCCAGCAACCTCAGATCCCGGTCCCAGGCGATCAGCGCCCGCGGCTGGGTCGCCGACGGCACGATGCGCTCGGCCGCCACCGCCACATCGTGGTCGCTGCCATCGGCCAGCTGCACCGTCAGCCGATCGCCGCGCGCGATCACCAGGGTGCCGTCGCCGGCCAGCCAGACGTCGCGGATGCCGTATCGTCCCGTGCGTGCCATCGCCGGCACGCTAGCACGCTTTCAAAACGGCCGGCGAAGCTGAAATAGGGGTGCGTGGGTATGCTACAGATGACCTCGCGTCACATCGGTCGCGTGGCCAGGAAGACCGACGAAGGAAGGGTGGGCCCCTTGTGAGGAGGTCTGACGCCGTCAGGGGACCGAGAAGGCCGAGGGGGCTGGGGCAGACCTGCGCACTCCTATTTAGTATCCTTTCGCTCGGTGACTTCTTCGGCCTTGCTGCACGGTCGCTACGAGGTCCGCCGCGAGCTCGGCGCCGGCGGTATGGGCGTGGTGTACGAGGCGCTGGATCATGTGCGCAACGAAGCCGTGGCGCTCAAGACGCTCAAGGATGCGAGCCGGGCCGCCATCGCGCGGTTCAAACGCGAGTTCCGTTCGCTGGCCGACATCGTGCATCACAATCTGGTGGCGCTGCACGAGCTGGTCGCCACCACCGACGACTGCTTCTTCACCATGGAGCTCATCCGCGGCCAGCATTTTCACCGCTGGGTGCGCGACACCGACCACAGCGATGCGCTGCAGGTCAACCGCCTGCGCGTCGCCATGCGCCAGCTCGCCGAGGGCGTGGCAGCGATTCACCGCGCCGGCTTGCTCCACCGTGATCTGAAACCGTCGAACGTACTGGCGACGACGGGCGGGCGTATTGTCATTTTGGATTTCGGTCTGGTCGTGGACCTGGCCGAAGAGAGCTTGCAGAGCGCCGAGGAGCGGCCGCTGGTCGGCACGGCGACATACATGTCGCCGGAGCAGGGCGCCGGTAAGCCGCTGTCGGCCGCGAGTGATTGGTACAGCGTGGGCGTCATGCTGTACGTCGCGCTCACCGGCCGGGCGCCGTTTTTGGGCGGGCGCGAACAGATCCTGATGGACAAACAGCGGTTCGAGCCGCCGCCGCCCCAGGAGCTCGTCAGCGACATTCCCGACGATCTGGCTCTGTTGTGCAGCGAGCTTTTGCGCAAAGACTCGGAGCGCCGGCCCAGTGGCGCCGAAGTACTGCGCCGTTTGGGCAGCGACCCGACCCTGGCGCTGACGTCGCGCAGCTACTCGTTCGCGTCCGGTTCGTCGCCGGAGAGCTTGATCGATCGCAAGCCGGAGCTGGCCCGACTGCACGCAGCGCTCGAGCTCAGCCGCCAGGGGGCGCCGGTCATCGCCCACGTGCGGGGCGCCTCGGGCATGGGCAAGACCCGGCTGGTGCGCACGTTTCTGGGCGGCCTGGATGGGTCGGCATTGGTGCTGCCCGGGCGCTGCTACGCCCACGAGGACGTGCCGTTCAAGGCGCTGGACGGGCCCATGGATACGCTGGCCCGGTATTGGGCGGCGCGGCCGCTGGCCGAGGTGGCGGGGCTGGCGGTGGAGCGGGCGCGCGCCCTGGTGCAAGCGTTCGGCGCGCTGCGCCGGGTAGACGGTCTGACCGACGATGGTCGTGGCAGCAACGGCGCGCCGGGGCCGCACGAGCAGCGCTGCGCGGCGAGTCAGGCCCTGGTGGAGCTGATGGTGCGCCTGTGCGATCAGCAGCCGGTCATCGTCGCGATCGACGATGCCCAGTGGGGCGACGTGGACAGCGCGGTGCTGCTGGGCGCGCTGCTGCGGGCGGCGGACCCACCGGCGATGCTGATCGTGATCGGCTACGACGGAGAGGCGAGCGACAGCGCGTTCGTGTCCGAGCTCGTCCGCCACGCCGACGCGGTGGACGCCGAAGCCGCGACCATCGAGCTGGGGCCGCTCGACGCCGAGTTCGTGGTCGCGGTGGCCCGGGACGAGCTGCACGATCGACCGGATCTGCTCGTCCACGTCGACGCCATTGCGGCGCACGCTCGCGGCGTGCCGTTGATGGTGGAGGAGCTGGCGCGCCATGTCCGCGCCGATCCGAGCGGGGTGCGCGCGCAGATGCCGATCGGCGCCGTGTTGCGCAGCCGCCTCAAACGCTTGCCCGACGACGCGGTGGCGTTGCTCAACGCGGTGGCGGTGCGCGGCCGACCGCTGGAGCAGTCGGTGGCAGCACGCGCCTCGGGCGTGGACGATCCGGCGGTGCTGTCGCTGCTCAAAGCCGGTGGTTTCGTGCGCACGCGGATCAGCGACGGCAAGCGCTACATCGAGCTGTATCACGATCGCTTGCGCGAGGTGGCGCTGGAGCTGATCGACGAGGACGACCTGCGCGACCTGCACGGGCGGATGGCGCGAGCGCTGGCGTCGACACCGCACCCGGAGCCGGCGGCGCTGGCCATGCACTATCGGGCCGCCGGCGACGAGCGCGCCGCCGAGCAGCTATTGCGCGCCGCCGAGGCCGCGGCCATGGCACTGGCGTTTCACTGTGCGGCGGCCGCGTACCGGGCGGCGCTGGAGCTCGATCCGGATATTGCCAGCCAGAGCGTGTGGGTCGCCCTGGGCGATGTGCTGGCCAACGGCGGTCGCGGCGCCGAGGCTGCCGCGGCGTACCTGTCGGCGGTGGAGCACGCCAGCCCACCGGATGTGTTCGAGCTGCGCCGCCGCGCCAGCTGGCAGTTGCTCAGCAGTGGCAACATCGACGACGGGATCGATGCGCTGTCCGATGTGCTCGCCGCTGTCGGTATGTCTATGTCGGCCTCGCGCAGCCGTGCGCTGTTGTCCATCGGCTGGGCGCGCGTGCGCTTGCACCTGCGCCGGTTCAAGTTCAAAAAGACCCCCGAGCGCGAGGTCCCGGCCAGCGTGCTCGCCAAAGTCGACGCCACCTTTGCCGTGGCCGAGGGCCTGAGCCTTGCGGATCTGATCCGGTCGGCGGACTTTCACCAGCGCTCGTTCGTGCTCGCGCTCAAAGCGGGCGAGCCGCGCCGCGTCGCCCGGGCCCTCGCCGGCGAGGCGGTGTTCTCCTCGCTCGTAGGGCTCAAGGCTGCACCGCGGGTCGAAGCGTTGTTCGCGAGCCTGCGCCAGCTGGCCGACGACGTCGACGAGCCGGCCACCACCGCGCTGGTCGAAGGGGGCATCGGCATGGCCTCGTTTCAGCTGGGCCAGTTCGCGGCCTGCTACGAGCACTGCGGCCGCGCCGAGCGCATCTTGCGCAGCCAGTGCGACGGCTTTCACTGGGAGGTGGCGGCGGTGCAGCTGTTTCAGTGCTTCGCGCTGGCGCTCACGGGCCGGGTGCGCGACATGCTGCGCCGGTTTCCCGAGCTCATGCAAGAGGCCCTCGAACAGTCCAACCTGTACGCGGCCACCAGCTTGCAGGCCTGCCTGGGCTTTTACGTGCCGTTGACCGTGGACGACGCGGAGCTGGCGTACGCACGGGTGGACGAGGCCATGGCCAAGTGGACGCCGGCGGGCTACCACCTGCAGCACGCCAACGCGCTGAGCTCGCGGGTGAGCATCGACCTTTACCGCGGCGATGGGCCGCGCGGGCTGGAGCGCTGTGAAGCCGAGTGGCACAGCTTGAAAAAGTCGCTGTTGCTGCGCGGCCAGCTGATGCGCTGGTTGATGTGGGGCGTGCGTGCGCGGGCGGCGCTGCAATCCTACTCGCTGGGCGGGGACCGCAGCGTGCTGGGCGTGGTCCGCAAGACCGCACGCCGGTTGGCTCGCGAGCGCGTCGATTACTGCGTCGCCGAGTCCCTGATGCTGCGCGCCGGACTCGCGTTTCACGCCGGCGCCGTCGACCGCGCCGTCGATCTGCTCGAGGAAGCCGAAGCGCTCGCCGAAGAGGCGGACCTGGTGCTGAGCAGCATCTCGATGAAGCGGGTGCGCGGCCAGCTCGTCGGCGGCGACACCGGCAACCAGCTCGTGCGCGAGGCCGACCGGTTCTTGCGCGAGCAGGGTGTGCGCCGGCCCGATCGGGTCGCCGAAATCTTCGCTTCGGGGTTTCGCGAGCGCGAAGGTCAGTAGGGGCGCTGGCCGCTGATGTTGCCGCCCGGCCCGTAGTCACACACGATGCTGTTGCCGTACTGCAGGCCGGGGCAGTTGGAGATGCCACAGCCGAGCTGGGTGCTGTCGGCCCAGACGATCTGCGTATAGTGGCCACAGATATGGCCGGTGGCGCAGCGGTTGGTGGCGTAGTCGTAGTCCTGGCCTTCGCCGGCCCAGGCGTCGACCGCGCCGCTGGGAGTCGCGGTGCCGCTGGAGCCGTAGACGTTCTCGCCGACGTACCACGGGTGGCCGTCGCTACGGTTGGGGTTGTGGTCGATCAGGCCGATGGGCGCGTCGTTGTCGGTGCACGCGTCCGCCCAGGCCTGCGCGGTGGCCGCGAGGCTGTCGTTCCACTGCATGGGCCCGACGCCGACGGTGGCGCGGACCTGGTTGTGCAACGCGGTGATGCCGGCGAGCGCGGCCGGCTCGCCGAAGTTCTGCTGCGCGTCCGGCCCCGACACCCGGGCATCCGCGTTGGGGTTGTTGCTCGCATCGGCGCCCGTGCGGTTCTCGATTTCACCGCTGCACGCGGCGAGACACAGCGCGACGAACACGACCGAACACTTCACATGATCGAGTTTCGGAAGCCGCGGCGGCCAGCGTCAAGGGAAACAGGGACACTTCGCGCAACTACATGTGGGCGGCTGGGGTTACGCCACCGCGTTGGGCGTCGAAGCGTCGGCGACCTGCCAATCGCCCGACTGGCGGCGGCACAGCTCGCCGGCCATGCTCAGATCGTCGTGGCTGTCGATCTCGCACCACAACGCCCCGGTGATGTCGGCGCACGCAAAGTCGTGGCCCTTGTCCATCAAGCGCTCGTAGGCGAGCTCGTAAAACTCGTTGGTCTCGCCGGCCTGCATCATGTGCTCGAGCTCGTCGAACACCAGCCCGGCCATTTCGGCGCTGAAAAAATCGATCCCGGCGCACTCCCCGGCGGCGCTGGCCGGGTCCATGGTCTTGTTGACCTTGGCGATGCGTCCGGCGTCGTCCATCCACACCTTCATCTCTTCGATGCCCAGGTTGTCTCGCTTGTCGACGGCGAGCACGGCGGGCGCGTCGATGCCGAGCACGGCCGGCAACACGCTGTCGTCGAGCAACAGATCCGTGTCCAGCTTGACGAACGGCTCGCCGGCGGTGGCTTCGCGGGCGCACAAAAACGAGAACCCGTTGCCCCAATCCATGAACCGCGTGTTGTAGACGGCGCGGGCACAACGGGCCGGGGGGTTGGCCGACTGGCGCAGGTGCGCTTCGAGCACGTCGTCGAGGTAGCCGGTGACCACCACCAGCTCGCTGATGCCCGCGCCGGATAGGCGATCGACCAGACGATCGATCATCGGCGTCCCGTCAATCGGGACCATGCACTTGGGAATGCTGTGGGTCATGGGCCACAGGCGGGTTCCGCGTCCAGCTGCCAGCAAAACGGCTCTCATTGAACCGGCTACTCTGCACGAATCGGCGCTTGTCTGCAACAACCATGACGCCAGCGGTCAACGTTTTGCCAACGTTTTCCCGGGGCTGGCGTTCCGGGCCAACAATCGCTAGTTTCGGACGGCTTGCCACCTTCCACCTACAGCTCCCGGCTCCGCCAGGTGCGGACCAAAACGGCCCCCGACTGGGTCAGCGTAATGCTGGGCTACCCCATCGCCTGGCGATTGATCGCGCTCCTCGGCGACGTCGCCTGGATCACCCCGAATCTGTTGACGACGATCAGCATCATGGCGGCGTTGGGCGGCTCCGCGCTGTTTCTGGTCGGCAACACCAGCTACGACATCGCGGCGACGCTGCTGTTTTCCGTCCATATCATCCTCGACTGCTCCGACGGGACCCTGGCGCGCTACCGCAACAAGTCGTCTGCCCTCGGCGCGTTCATGGACAAGATCGGCGACGGCTTCGCGTTTCTGTCCATGTGTACGGTGGCGGGCTACCTGGCGTACAGCGGCGGCGGCCGGTTCACCGGCGAGCCGCTGATCATCATCGCCGGCGCCATCGGCGGCGCGCTGTATCTGGTCGTCTGTTACGTCTACTGGGTCGCGGCGTTTTACGAGCTCGAGGCGGCGGACCAACGCACCATCGTGCCCGGCAGCAACGAGCACGACGCCTACAACCCCACCCTGGCTGAGCGGGCGGTCGAGATTCTGCGCGCGCAGCACAAGCTGCTGGTGTTCGACGCGGCCGACTTCGTGATGTGGGTCCCGCTGTTCGTGTTCCTCGGCGAGCCCGGTTACGCGACCATTCTGGCCCTGGCGACCCAGGGTGCTACGGTTCTCAAGGTGCTGTTCACCCGTGGCCGCGCGATGGCCTACCTGGACCGATCGAAATCATGACCGACCAAGCCGCGTGGCTCGCCACCAAGGTGACCCAGCCGCTGCGCATAGGCGCAACGTTCGTGCTCACCCCGCTGGTGGCACGGCTGGTGCGCAAGAGCTGAGCGGGCGCGTTACTCGACGTTCCAGTCGTCGCAGTTGGGAATGATCGACTGGTCGAAGTTGACCGACCAGCTGAAGATGAAGCCGTTGTCGATGCCCCAGTCGTCGGTGGCGCGGATTTTCCAGGTGCCGTTGAGCTCGCAGCCCAACAGTGGCGCGTAGCCATCGGAAGCCTGGTAGTCGCCGGCCGGCAAGGTGCCCGCGAGCGGATTGGCGTTGGCCCAGTCGAGCATCGGCGGGTTGGTCGCATCCGGCGTCCAGCAGTACTCGTAGCCGGTGCCCGGGATGGGATCGTAGCCGTCGTTGTCGTTGGGGATGCCCATGTACAGCTCGCTGCCGGTTTGACCCAAGAACTGCTGCAGCACGATCACCTGACCCGAGGGGCAGATCAGCTCGATCTGCAGGTCGCGCAGCCACGAGTGCTCCATGGTCACGCAGGTGCCCTTGAAGTTGGACAGGTCTTGCAGGGTCTGGCCCTGGTCGAAGCCCGAGATAGTGAGGGTGGTCTCGTACGACATCCCCACGCCGTCGGGAATCGCCAGCGGGTCGCCGGAGAAATCCGCTTCACCGCAGCTGCCCGCGTCGGACTGGTTGGCGCACGGCCCGGCGCAGTCGGGATCGCTGCAGTCGTAGATGCCGTCGCAGTCGTTGTCGATACCATCGAAGCAGCTGGCTTCCTGCACCTCGCTAACGGTGCAGTTGGTGTTGCTCGCATCCACCCCCTGGCTGCCGCCATCGGTGTAGGTCTGCTGTTCGGTCACTGTCGGACCACAGCCCACACTCACGAGTCCCACCAACGCAAAGCCAAAACAAAACAACTGCTTCATAGTCTCACTCCGGGAGACTGCGACCCCCCAAAGGCCGCAGGTGGCGCAGATTGTGCGGAATCTTGCTACCTTTGCGCAACACCTTTTTTCTGACAGCCACCCCCGGGCAAGGCTACCCCCCGGAAACACCGCGGACTCACAGCGGTTTTAGGCCGTACCGCGCAACTTTGCCAGCCGGCTCAACCGCGGCCAATCAACAGATTGAGCATGTGGTCTTCCTGCCAGCGCCGCTCCTGGGCGTAGCCGAGGCCGGGCTGCGGCGTGGTCAGCGCGCGCGCCTCGCGAGCGGCTTCGATCGCGTTTACGCCGGTGCCGGACGACGCGACCACGTCCCATGCGGCTTTGGCCGCCCACGCCGCGGCGTCGAGCTCGGTGGCGGCCGGGGCGGCGTCGGCGGCGCGGCATAGCTCGGTGTAGGCCTCATTCGCCGCCTGGGAAAACTCGAGCGCTTTCGCTTCATCGGTGAGCTGGCCGCTGGTCCAGCGACGCTTCATGTCGATACCGGCGCGCAGCCGCGCCTCGCTGGGAAACACGGCGTCCACCAGGTCCATGACGTGTTCGGCTGCGTCGCATTCGAACAACGCGGCGGCGCCTTTGGGCCAGATCGCCGGGCAGGTGAGCGGCCACACGAACGTGGTCGCAGCCCACGGCGGCAGCTCGGTGAACGTGGCGAGCGAACGCTCTGACGCCGGGGACGATTCGGTCGACAACACCGCGGCGCTGCCGCGGTCGTACAGCAAGCCGATCAGTGTGCGCCGCAGACTGTCGTTGTTGCGATCGGCGGCGAACTCGAGCGCACGGTACACCGTCCACACCTCTCCCGCCGACGCGATCAGCTTGTCGAGGGCCCGCACATCCCCCGTGGCGGCTGTGGCAACTAACGTGTCGTCCACGCGCCGAGTGTATACCGAATCGGTGGTCGCGTGCCGTGGCGGCGCAAGCCATATTCGGCGTTAGCACAATTGTTCGATCGGCACGCAGATGCTGGGTACGTGGCCTTGTGCCGCCATATTGGCCAGCGGCGCCGGAATGCGGCGGGCGTAGTCGGCCCAGATGCGCGGGTCGTCGCGGCAGTCGAAACGCCGGCAATTGGCCGGTCGGTTGGTGTAGTCAGTGCAGCGGCGCGAGCTCGGATCATTGTGGCTGCAGTAGCCGTCGTCGCTGCGCACGAGCCAACGGCCGGCGGCATCCCAACGCAGCGGCGCGAGCTCGGCGTCTTCGGCGCTGCGCTCGACCTGCAGGGTGCAGCACCGCGCCCGACACAAGGGCAACAGCTGCTGGCATGGAATGGGCGTCTGCGTCTGCACATAACGGCTGAGACGGCGCCCGGCGGATGTGACAGCCGGTGATGGTCGCTAAATAGAAGTGTGCAGGTCTGCCACAGCCCTCTGGGCCTCCTGGGTCGCATGCCAGCGTCAGACCTCCTCGGAAGGGGGCCCACCCTGCCTTCGTCGGTCTTCCTCGCCAGGCAACCGATGTGACGCGCGATCATCTGTAGCATACCCACGGACTCCTATTTAGTTGGTGCCCTCGAGGGTGATCCAGTTGGCGATCAGCTCCACCTCGTTTTGGGTGCAGGCGGCGTACGGAGTGCCCGGGCCCGTGCAAAACGCGTTGCCTTCGTGGTCGCCGCGCTGCAAGAACCGACTGGTCGCGGGGAGTCCGGTGATCAGCGACGTGCCGCTGCCCACGGCCGTGGCGTTGATCAGCGAGCCGTAATGGTTGAGCGGGTCATCTCCCAAAAAACAATTGCCACCGCCGCTGGGGCAGGTGGTGCCCGAATGGCAGATGATGCACGCGCCCTTCGGGCGGGTCATGGTGACCATGGGCTCGATGTCGCGCTCGAACGCGATGCGCGCTTCGGTTTGAGGGTTGCTGGTGCCTGCGTCGGGCGCGCCGGCCGAGGAACTGTCTTGCTGGTCGGTAAGGGTACCGACGCATCCGACGAGACCGGCGAGGGCGAATGCGATGACGGATGTTGTGGCGGTTCTTGACACGCCTGTGTGTAGAGCAAATTCGAAACCAACATTTCGCACCACGCCTCGGGGACTTAGCCGCACGCAGGCCGGGGGCCCGGTCGCCACCTGGGGGCGAGGAGCGACACGTTCGTGTAGGGAATTATCGCTGGTTTTCGCGAAGTTCGCGTACCACGGCGCGTAGGCGCGGCAGGATGTTGGCGACCCCCGTGGGCCCTTTGACCGAGCCCTCGGTGCGCAGTCGGCCGCCGCGGCCGCTGGCATCGGGAACGACGAAGCGCGGGATCAAGCGGCCGGCGTAGCCCGCGGCGTTGAGTTGCTGCTCGCTGATGTCGAAGTCGAAGTCCAAAAACACCACTCCGGCTAGCAGGCGATCGAGGCGGCCCGCCGCCACGGCGTGCTTGAAACGCCGGCACGGCTCGCACCAGGTCGCGCCGATGTAGACCACCAGATCCGCGCCGACGTTGCGCGCGCGGGCGACCTCGGCTTTGACCACCGCAGGAACGTCGCCGTCCGGGGCGTGAATCATGTGCGGTTTCATCGCGGCGGCGACCTGTTCGAGCTCGGTTAGCTCGTAGGGCGTGTCGGCGTCGCTGCACGCGGCGGCCAGCAGGGGGATCATCAAGAGCAGGCGCTGCACCCGGCGATTCTATCCGTTCACGCGCCGATCGCCAGTCGCCGCTCCAGCGCTTCCACGAACAGACGCTCTTTGTAGGTGCGGTATTGGCGCGCGGTGAACACCGCCTGAATCGGCGCGGTGGGTTGGCCGTGATCACCGAGCAGCAACACCAAACGGCCCTCGTGGATGTGGGGCAGGGCGATGAAGTCGGGCAGCCAAGCGATGCCCAGACCGCGGCAGGCCGTCATGGCGAGGGCATCGCCGTGATTGCAGCGCAGGCGGCCGCTCACCCGGATGCGTTGTTTACCCTCGGGGGTGTCGAAGGTACGCAGCGTGGCGGGCAACATGCTCGTCTACCTCCACGACCACGTGTGCCCCAAGCTCACCCTCGAGCGCCTGGCGCGCAACGGCGACGCCGCGCTGGCGTCATGACCGACGCCGGCGGACGGCCAGGACAATGCCGAGCAGGAGCAGCAATCCGGCACTGGCGCCCGCGCCGCCGCCGGCGGCGTTGCACCACAGAAACGGGCCGTCGCCGTGGTGGTCGATCCAGCCGTCCGGCTCGCCGTCGCCATCGTAGTCCGGGCACTGCGGCGGCGGCGGTTGGTTGATCGCGTTCTCCGCCTGAGTATAGGTAGAGATCTGGCTCGCGTCGGCCGATGGCGCCAGCTCCAGATCGCTGGTGAGGTGGTCGACGAGCTGGTCGGTGCGCAACCGGGTGAGAAACGCGTACGAGATCATGTTGCGGATGATGTTCGCCTCGTGGGGATCGCGGAACCACAGGTCCGAAAACGGCATGGCCGCTTCGGCGACCCAGGCGCGGCCGCCGGCGTCGTCAATTGTCGTGCGGAACAGCTGGCTGTAGTTGGAGCGGTTGGCGGCGAAGTCCCAGACCAGCTGGTCGCGCGGGATTTCCACCGTGCCGTAGTTGTGTGCCTCGTAGCGCTGCGCGGCGGCGATCCACAGGGTTAGCTGCAGGGTTCCGTAGGCGCCGACGGTGACCATCTTGAGCGGAAAGTTGGCCATATACCCGGGGTACTCCACGCGAATGGGCTGCATGGCGTTGACGCCCTGGTCGGGGGCGAGGCGCAGGGCCACGAACTTGCTGCCCAGCTCGGTGTAGTGCTGAATCACGCCGAGGGTGGCCGTGGGCACGTTGTAGCCGTGGCTGGTCAGCCAGTCGTACAGGGCAGACGCACTGTCCGAGCCGATGATCGCGGTCTGGTACGGACCGACGACTTTCTCCTCGTAGACATCGACCCCCGCGTCGGCGATCACCGCGCCTGCGTCGGCACTGCCACCGGCCCAGTTGTCCGGCGGCGGCGGGCAGCTCGGCGGTGGCGGCAGCGGCGGCGGTGCGATGGTTGGCGCGGTTTGCTCTTCGAGCTGGGCGAAAAACCCGTTGTCTGCCACATCGATGACGGTGTCGGCACTGGGCACCGGCAGCACCCACGCGAACTCCGCCGGGTCGCCGGTATAGCGGATCTGATCCCACAGCACGGTCTTGTCGGCCGACAGAGCGATGA
>Ga0114931_10003444_pt1 | contig 20036 bp, 19 predicted proteins | sample 2SBtaG_FD_89579 | JGI IMG/M metagenome (GOLD analysis project Ga0114931, IMG submission 89579) | Deep subsurface microbial communities from Kolumbo volcano to uncover new lineages of life (NeLLi) - 2SBTROV14_V59a metaG | ecosystem: Environmental > Aquatic > Marine > Volcanic | place: Kolumbo...
ACCAGCCCCGGCCAGCGCCGGAATGCGCGCTGTCGATCGATCAACGCGGCACGTACGGCGGGCTTTGCCGCTACCTGCGAAGCTGCCAGCCCTGCCGCCTCCGAACGAATGTCTGCGGAGACATCCCGCCCGTCGAGCAGTATCCGCAGGTCATCGTCACCGGGCAGAAACTCAACCGACAGTTCACGTGCCAGTCCCGCCAGGGCCGCTTCATCCGCGAGATCGACTTCCTTGCGGGTTGCGTCGAATCCAACCAGGCGATACAGCGCTCCGCTGTCCAGCAACGTCCAGCCCAGTGCCGCGGCGACGTGGCGGCAGATGGTCCCTTTGCCGGCGCCGCCCGGCCCGTCGACCGCGATGACCGGCGCCGATTCGTCCGGTGCATCAGTCATCGACCGTCTCCAGATGCATGCCAATGTCGCCGGCATCCCGGATAAATCCGGGAAACGATGTCGCGACATTGGCCGTATCGATAATCCGGATCGGCGCCTGCGCAGCGATCCCGGCAACCGCGAAAGCCATGGCGACGCGATGATCGCCGCCCGTGTCGATTTCGCCTCCGGACAGCGCACCGCCCTGGATAATCGCGCCATCGGGACGCTCCTGTATGTCAGCACCCAGCGCCCGCAGTCCATTCACCATCACGCTGATCCGGTCGCTCTCCTTGTGCCGCAGCTCTCCGGCGCCGCGTATCACGGTTTGCCCGTCGGCCAGCGCCGCGGCAATGAAAACGATCGGCAGCTCATCGATGGCCAGCGGCACGAGTTCCGTGGGCAATTCGATACCGTGCAGGCGGGCGGGACGAACGATAATCGTACCGCTGCTCTCGCCTTCGCCCGGCGTATCGATGGCGCCGGGGCTCGCAACGAGAATCTCGGCACCCATGCGCTTGAGGATTTGAAGGATGCCGGTCCTGGTCGGGTTCAAACCGACATTTTCAATCACCAGCTCACCGCGATCGGCGATGCTGCCGGCCAGCAAAAAGAAGGCCGCAGACGACAGGTCGCCGGGCACATCGATACGCGTGGCCGTCAGGCGTCCGCCCGGCACCAGGCTGACTCGCCCGCCGGCATGTCGAGTTGGATAGCCAAACCGGGCCAGCATGCGCTCGGTGTGATCGCGCGTGACGGCCGGTTCAATGACAGTGGTTCGGCCCGTGGCGTACAGTGCTGCCAGCAGGATGGCCGATTTGACCTGGGCGCTGGCCACCGGCAGCTTGTACTCGATCCCGTGCAGTGGCTGCCCGCCGGTCATGGTCAGTGGCGGATGCCCCGAATCTGCTGTCGTAATACCGGCGCCCATCATTCGCAGGGGGGTTGCGACGCGTTGCATCGGCCGTTGCATCAGCGAAGCATCGCCGACGAGGACGGAATCGAAAGCCTGACCGGACAATAACCCGGCCAGCAAGCGCATGGCGGTGCCTGAATTGCCCATGTCCAGCGGTGCAGCCGGTGCGGCCAGGCCCTGCAAACCGGCGCCGACGACACGAATGGTCGTTGTATCCGACTGCTTGATGTCAACACCCATCGCACGCAGCGCCGCCATGGTCGCCAGGCAATCCTCGCCGGGCAAAAAACCCTGAATATCGGTCGTACCGTCGGCCAGGGCGCCGAATATCAGCGCCCGGTGGGAGATCGATTTGTCGCCCGGAACCTGAATGCGGCCACCGACACTCCGGGTTGGACGGGTCAGAATGGTCTGTTTTCGATCGGGCTGCTGCATCGCTGGTCTGTCATTCATCGGGAGGCGGCCTTGGATGAACTGATCGTCGCAATAATGGCTTTGAGTTCGCTCAGCAGCCGCTCATTCTGTTCCGGCAAGCCGACAGTAATGCGCAGGTGGTTCGGCAACCCGTAATTGGCGACCGGGCGTACGATAATACCGGCACGCAGCAGGGCTGCATGGAAAGATGCGGCCGGCCGACCCATATCGACAAGAATAAAATTACCGGTGGACGGAATGATCGTCAGCCCCAGGGCGGTCAAACCGTTCGCCAGCGTACCCAGCCCCTGTGCATTCATCCTACGGGACCGATCGACATGACCGCTATCCTGTAGAGCGGCCCGGGCGGCATGCTGTGCCAGGCTGTTCACATTGAAGGGTTGCCTGACACGGTTCAGCACTTCTGCCAGATCCGGGCGGCTGACCGAATAACCGACTCGCAAGCCGGCCAGCCCGTAAATCTTCGAGAATGTCCGTGTCACGACCAGGTTGGGAAACTCGTCGATCCAGCCGATCGTGCACGGGTAATCGTCATTTTCCACATATTCCGCGTACGCCTCATCGATCACGACAATGGTTTCATCCGGTACGCCGGCGACAAACCGGCGCAACGATTCTTTATCGCACCAGGTACCGGTGGGATTATTCGGATTCGAAATAAAGACAAGCCGGGTCGTGTCGTCAATCAGTGCGCGCATGGCATCGAGATCGTGGCTCAGCGGCTGGGCGTGATCCGCCTGATTCGACGGGGCGACCCGGGCCTCGGCCCCGGTCGCCTGGATAGCGAGCCGGTAAACGACGAATGAATACTGATCGTAAACAGCGCTCGTACCGGGCGTCAGGAAAGCTTCGGCCAACAGCACGAGAAGATCGTTCGAACCGTTGCCGAGCGTAATCCGGTCCGGATCCGTCCGGTGATGCGCCCCCAGCGCCAGCTTGAGCGAATATCCGCTGCCGTCCGGGTACAGCGCCAGATCATCCAGCCGCGTACGAAGCGCAGCCAGCGCCGAAGCCGGCGGTCCCAGCGGATTTTCATTGGACGCGAGCTTGATGGTATCGCGAAGTCCGAGTTCCCGTTCGAGCTCCTCGATGGGCTTGCCGGGCACATAGGGCTGCAAACCCCGTACGCCATCGGCGATCAAATGCTCGATTTTGACTTTGCGTTCCATGGCCGATAGATACCGCCGGATGGTAGTCGGTTAAAAGCCGGACGGCTGAAAAAGGTTCTGCAGAACAACCCTGAAAAAGCGGCTTTATAAAATGGCCTTGGGGTAGGAACCGAGAACGCGAAACAATTGCGCATTTTTCTCCAGTTCTTTCAATGCCGCGGCCACATTGGGATCCTCGACATGGCCTTCCACGTCGATGAAAAACACATAATGCCATTTTCTGCGCCGTGACGGCCTGGATTCAATGCGCGTCATATTGACGCCATTGGCCGATAGAGGGGCCAGCAGATTGTGCAGCGAACCGGCATCGGCGGCATCTGCGGTCGACAATAACAGGGTCGTCCTGTCATCGCCGCTGCTGGAAAACAATTCCCGGCCGATCACCAGAAACCGGGTCGTGTTATCGGGGCGATCTTCGATATCGGCAATAAGCTTGTCCAGCCCGTAGACTTCGGCAGCCGCATCGCCGGCTATCGCCGCCGTCCCCGCTTCATCGCGCGCGCGCCGTGCGCCTTCGGCATTACTCGCGACCTCGACCTGCTCCACGCCACCGAGGTATTCCTTCAACCAGGCACGGCACTGGGCCAGTGACTGCGGATGGGCGCAGACCCGCACGATCTTGTCGAGACTGTCCATCTGACCCAGCAAATGCTGACGTATGCGCAACTCTAGCTCTCCGCATATCTTCAGCGGTGACATCAGAAAATTATCGAGCGTGTGATTGACTGATCCGGCCGTAGAATTTTCGATCGGCACGACGCCGAAATCAGCGCTGCCGGCCTCGACCTCGTGAAAAACCTCGTCGATGGTCGCCAGCGGCAAGGCCCGAACCGAATGTCCGAAGTGCTTGTAGACAGCCGACTGCGTGAAAGTGCCCTCGGGCCCCAGGTAACCGATCTTCAGGGGTTCCTCCTGCGCGAGACAGGCCGACATGATTTCCCGAAACAGGCGAACCATTTCTTCGTCGCTGAGCGGCCCCTGGTTGCGCTCCACGACGGCTCGCAATACCTGCGCTTCGCGCTCCGGACGGAAGAAGCCGGTCGAATCGCCGCCCGAGTTTTTTGTCACGGCGACCTGTTGTGCATACCGGGCCCGTTCGTTGATCAGTTGCTGGATCCGCTCATCGCCGGCATCGATCCTGGCACGCAAATCCGCAAGATTTACGCCGGTGTCCGTCGCTTCCTTCTTGCTGGCCATCTTTATTACGTCTCCTGGCTGCCGAGCCGACAGAAGTCGCTAGGCAACGCCGTGCGGGCGACCCAGACTGCGCACACAGAGCACGCCCTCAATGCCCTGGAGCTTCCCGACCGTTTCGGCCGACACTTCGGCATCCAGATCGACAATCGTATAAGCAAGATCACCGCTTGACTTGTTAAGCAGATCTTCGATATTGAGACCCGCATCCCCGAGCACCGTGGAGATTTGCCCGACCATGTTCGGCACGTTCTCGTTGGCAACAGTCAGCCGGCATGAATCGGTGCGCGGAAGTTCCGCCTCCGGAAAATTGACAGAGTGCCGGATAATGCCGTGTTCAAGGTAGTTGCGCAGGCTGTCGGCAACCATGACGGCACAATTCGATTCCGCTTCATTCGTCGATGCGCCCAGATGCGGCAAAGCGATGATTTTTTCATGGCCGATCAAACGACGATCAGGAAAATCCGTCACATATGAACCCAGGTGTCCGTCGTCCAGCGCGACAAGCACGGCTTCATCATCGACAATCCCGCCCCGTGAAAAATTCAGAATCACCGAACCGGCCGGCATCAGGCCGATACGCTCGGCATTGACCAGGTTTTTCGTTCCTTCGACCAGCGGCACATGCAGGGTCAGGACATCGCATCGGCTGACGAGGTCGTCGAGGCTGCGCGCCTGCTCGACACCGGATGACAGTTCCCAGGCCCTTTGCACTGTCATTTGCGGATCAAAGCCGATCACGCGCATACCGAGCGACAGCGCCGTGTTGGCCACCTGCACGCCGATCGCGCCCAGACCGAGCACACCGAGCGTTCGGCTGGGCAACTCATAGCCGACAAACTGCTTTTTGCCGGCTTCGACTTTCTTGCTCAATTCAGCGCCGTCACCCTCCAGATGGCGGACATAGTCCCAGGCAGGACACAGATTGCGCGCTGCGAGCAACATGCCGGAAACTACCAGTTCCTTGACCGCATTGGCGTTCGCACCCGGTGCATTGAAAACCGGGATGCCGCGCGCAGCCAGTGCATCGACCGGGATATTGTTGACGCCGGCTCCGGCGCGCGCGACCGCCTTGAGCGACGCGGGAATCTCCATGTCATGCATCTTGAAAGATCTGACCATGATGCCATCCGGGTTCTGTATTTCAGAACTGACTTCGTAGAGTTCACGCGGCAGCCTGCGCAATCCCTCGATCGAAATATTATTGAGTGTCAATACCTTGTACATATTCTTTCTTCTTTCCGTTTTGGTTCGACGGCTTCAGGCGTTCATTTTTTCGAACTCGGCCATGAAATCAACCAGGGCCTGTACGCCATCCTCTGACATTTCATTGTAAATGCTGGCCCGCATGCCGCCGACCGAACGGTGACCCTTGAGATTCATCAAACCGGCCTGCTCGGCCTGCTTTAGAAACTCACTGTCGAGTTCCGGCCTGGCGAGCGTGAACGGCACATTCATCCACGAACGACAGTCCCTGGCAACCGGGTTCGCATAAAAATCCGATGTATCGATGGCATCGTACAGGAGTTCGGCCTTGCGTTGATTGCGCTCGCCCATCGCAGCCAGTCCGCCCTGCGCCTTGAGCCACTTGAAAACCAGCCCGGCCAGGTACCAGCCGAAAGTCGGAGGCGTATTCAGCATCGAGCCGCCGTCCGCGTGTGACTTGTAACGCATGATGTTGGGCAAGTTGTCCGGCGCGCGTTCCAGCAGATCACGGCGCATGATCACGAGTGTCAGGCCGGCCGGACCGATATTTTTCTGGGCACCCGCGTAGATGACCCCGAACCGGCTGACATCGATCGGCCGGGACAAAATCGTCGAGGACATGTCGGCCAGGACAGGCACATCGCCCACTTCCGGTGGCTGGTGTATCTCGACACCGCCGATGGTCTCGTTCGGCGTGTAGTGGAAATAGGCGGCTGACGGATCGAGCTGCCACGACTCGCGCGCCGGCACATCCGTGTATGCAGAATCCGCCCCGTCGGCAACAATCCGTGCATTGCGCACGATCCGGGCTTCCTTCTCCGCCTTCTTCGACCAGCTGCCGGTCAGCAAATAATCGACCGTGTCGCCCGGTTGCGACAGATTCATCGGCAACAGGGCGAATTGCAGCGTTGCCCCGCCCTGCAAGAACATGACGGCATAGTCGTCTGAGATTTCCATCAGATCGCGCAGGTCGGCCTCGGCGGTCTCGGCAACGCCAATAAAAGCCTTGCTGCGGTGACTGATTTCCATGACCGACATGCCGCAGCCCTGCCAATCCGGAATATCGTTGCGCGCCTGTTCGAGGACTTCGAGCGGTAATACCGCCGGCCCCGCACTGAAGTTTATAACTCGTGACATGTTAAATTTCCCCGGTGGGTAACCCATTCTGTAAAGTGATCAACATCCGGCCCGCCCCGTTTTCCGTACCGGCATGAATTCTATTCTTCTTCGCCGGCACCGTCCGCATCGTGCATGGGCATGATACGGTCCAGTCCCACGAGGCGATCGTCTTCGCCCAGGCGGATCAGGCGTACACCCTGGGTATTGCGGCTTTGCACAGAGATGCCATCGACCCGGGTGCGCACCAACGTGCCGCCGGAACTGATCAGCATGACCTCGTCGTCATCGCTGACCTGGATCGCACCGACCATTCGCCCGTTCCGGTCACTGGTCTGAATGGCGATCACGCCCTGACCGCCGCGCCCGTGCACGGGAAAATCTTCGATGGGCGTGCGTTTGCCGAATCCGTTTTGAGTGGCGGTCAGGATATTACCCGCCGCGCTCTGTGCATCGACAATGATCAGCGCTATCAATTCGTGGCCTTCGCCGAGCTTGATGCCGCGCACGCCTGTCGCGGTCCGGCCCATCGCGCGCACCCGGGATTCGGGAAATCTGGCCGCTTTGCCCGAACTGGCGAACAGCAGGATGTCCGAATTCCCGTCGGTCATCGCCACGTCGACGAGCCGGTCATCCTCACGCAGATCGATGGCGATGATACCGTTGGCCCGGGGACGCGAAAAAGCCTCGAGGCTTGTTTTCTTGACCGTGCCCGTACCGGTGGCCATGAAGACATACTTGTCCGCATCGAAACTGCGCACCGGCAAGACGGCATTGACGCGCTCATCGGGCCCCAGCGGCAACAGATTGACCATGGGCCGCCCGCGCGCAACGCGGCTGGCCCTGGGCAGCTGATACACCTTCAGCCAATAGACTTTGCCGCGACTGGTAAAACACAACAAGGTGTCATGGCTGTTGGCCACGAACAGCTTGTCAATGAAATCCTCGCCCTTGACCTTGGCCGCGGCCCGCCCGCGACCGCCGCGCCGCTGCGCCTGGTAGCTGTCGAGTCCCTGCGCCTTGGCATAACCGCCGTGGGAAATCGTCACGACCAGGTCTTCCCTGGGAATCAGGTCGGCATCGGTCAAATCATCGTGCGATTCGACGATTTCGCTGCGTCGCTCATCGCCGTATTGCTCGCGTATCCCGGCCAGCTCATCGCGAATGACGCCTAGTAGGCGGTCCGGGTCAGCCAATATATTAGAAAATTCTTTAATTAAATCTAATAACTTACTGTATTCATTTATTATTTTATCTTGCTCAAGACCGGTCAAACGATGCAGCCTGAGATCCAGGATCGCCTGGGCCTGGGTCGGAGACAACCGGTAGCCGTCAGCGAGGATCCCGTACTCGCCGTCGAGATCCTCCGGTTGCGCGCTGATGGCGCCGGCCTTTTCGAGCATCGCGGTCACCTCGCCGGGTTGCCAGGTTCGAGCGATCAGGCCGGATTTGGCTTCCGCCGGAGAAGCAGCCGCCTTGATCAATGCGATGACCTCATCGATATTTGTCAGCGCGACCGTCTGTCCTTCCAGCACGTGCGCCCGATCGCGTGCTTTGCGCAAATCGTAAATGGTCCGGCGGGTGACAACCTCGCGTCGGTGTTTGACAAAGGCATCGAGAACCTCCTTGAGGTTCAGCAACCGTGGCTGGCCGTCTCTGAGCGCGACCATATTGATGCCGAACACGCTTTCCATCTGCGTTTGCTTATACAGGTTATTCAGCACGACATCGGTCACTTCGCCCCGGCGCAGTTCGATCACGATCCGCATGCCGTCCTTGTCGGATTCGTCGCGCAGTTCTGTGATCCCCTCGATACGCTTTTCGCGAACGAGCTCGGCGATCTTCTCGACCAGCCGGGCCTTGTTCACCTGGTAGGGCAACTCGGTGACGATGATCGCCTCCTTACCCCGGCTGTCGAGCTGTTCAATCTCGACCCGTGCGCGCATCGGCACCCGGCCCCGGCCCGTCTTGTAGGCGGCATAGATGCCCTGCGCGCCGTTGATGATGCCGGCGGTCGGGAAATCCGGGCCAGGCAACTTTTCCATCAGGCCGGTGATTGAAATATCCGGGTCGTCGAGCAGGGCAAATACGGCGTCGATAACTTCGCATAAATTATGCGGCGGGATATTCGTGGCCATGCCAACGGCGATCCCCGTCGAGCCATTGACCAGCAGGTTCGGTATGCGGGTGGGCAGAACCCTCGGTTCGGTCTCCGAACCGTCATAATTCTCTATGAAATCGACCGTATCCTTGTCGATGTCCGCGAGCATGTCGCCGGCGATCCGCGCCATTCGAACTTCGGTATAACGCTTGGCCGCCGGTGCATCGCCATCGACCGAGCCGAAGTTGCCCTGTCCGTCAACCAGCATGTAACGCATCGAGAACGGCTGCGCCATGCGCACGATGGTGTCATAGACCGCCGTATCGCCGTGCGGATGGTATTTGCCGATGACATCGCCGACGACGCGGGCCGATTTCTTGTACGCCTTGTTGTAATCGTTGCCCAGCTCCCGCATCGCGTACAGAACGCGGCGATGAACCGGTTTCAGGCCGTCACGAACATCGGGCAGCGCTCTGCCGACGATCACGCTCATCGCGTAATCGAGGTAGGACTGGCGCATCTCGTCTTCGAGATTTACAGGCAATACTTGTTGAGCCGCTTCGACCATCGGTAGCTTGATATATGTGGATGCCTAAAGAACTCGGGAAGAAAGACCTCGTCGCGCCCGTACGCGCCTGGCCGGCCAGATCCCGTTGGTTTCGTTACATTTATTGAACAGTCAAAAGGGCGCCAAATCCGGCGGAAATAAAAGCGGAATATTACCACAGCGACAGCGCCTTCCGTACAGCCGGAAACCAAATAAACCCGACGCTGTGCCACCGTGAGCGGCTATTTCACTGCGGGGTCGGTTCAGGCATTATCCACGGGCGCCCGACACCCGCCGGCCCGACTCGCCCCAGGACCCTGAAAGAACGATCAACCGATGGAACAAGTGGACCTCGTCATCCAGGCGCGCTGGATCATCCCGGTCGAACCACCGGGCACCGTGCTCGACCACCATGCCATTGCCATCCGCGACGGACGCATCATGGCGCTGATGCCGTCAGCAGATGTCGCGGCTCGCTTCACGGCCACCCGGACGGTTGCCCGCCCGCACCATATCGTGCTGCCCGGCTTGGTAAACGCCCACACACATGGCGCAATGACGCTATTTCGCGGCATGGCCGACGACATACCGCTCGAACGCTGGCTCGGCGAACACATCTGGCCGGCCGAAGGGCGCTGGGCAAGTCCGGACTTCGTTCGCGACGGTTCGGACCTGGCCATCATCGAGATGCTCCGCGGCGGCACGACCTGTTTTCAGGACATGTATTACTTTCCGGATGTCGTCGCAAGAACCGCCGTCGAACACAATATCAGGGCAGTGGTCGGCATGATCGTCATCGACATGCCCACCGCCTGGGCCGACACGACCGATGAGTATTTTTCCAAAGGCATTGCGGTTCACGATCAATACAAGACCCATCCACTCGTTTCCACGTCTTTCGCGCCACATGCGCCTTATACGATCGGCGACGAAGCCTGCGAACGCTTGCGCATGCTGGCCAGCGAACTGGATACACCCATTCACATGCATGTCCACGAAACGCAAGACGAGATCCGCGCGGCCCTGGAAAAACACGGTCAGCGCCCGCTGCAGCGTCTCGATGCGCTGGGACTGGTCAACTCGTTGCTGACCACCGTCCACATGACGCAACTGCTCGACGATGAAATTTCGCTGCTCGCAGAACGCGGCGTCAGTGTCGTGCATTGCCCCGAATCCAATCTGAAACTCGCCAGCGGCTTTTGCCCGACCGCCCGGCTGCAAGCGGCCGGCGTCAATGTTGCACTCGGCACGGACGGCGCAGCCAGCAACAATGACCTGGACATGTTCGGTGAAATGCGTTCGGCAGCCCTGCTCGGCAAAGGCGTTGCCGGCAATGCCGCCGCGCTGTGCGCCGAAGATACCCTGGCCATGGCCACGATCAACGGAGCCCGCGCCATGGGCCTTGGCGATGAAATCGGCAGCCTGGCACCGGGGAAATGCGCCGATATTATCTGCGTGGACGTCAATGAACCGGCCACCCAGCCGGTCCACCACCCGATTTCACTGCTCGTCTACTCGGCGAGTCGCGACCAGGTCAGCGATGTCTGGGTCGGCGGTGAGCAGGTACTGGAAAACCGGCAACTGATCCGCGCCGATCAGACCGGGATACTCGAACGTGCGGCCGCCTGGCAGAAACGCCTTGCCGAGACCGATAAACCGGGCAACGACTGATTTGAAGAGCAAGCCGATGACCCATAACACGACCATGCCCCCGATGAATCACGATCCGGCCGAAATTGCGAAATTCGATGCCCTGGCCAGCCGCTGGTGGGATCCGCAAGGCGAATTCAGGCCCCTGCACCTGATGAATCCGTTGCGCGTGAAATATATCGACCAGCATGCCCGGCTGGCCGGGAAACACTGCCTGGATATCGGCTGCGGCGGCGGCATCCTCAGTGAAGGCATGGCGACGAAAGCAAAGACCGTGACCGGCATCGACCTGGCCGGTGCGGCACTGGCCGTCGCCCGGTTGCACCTGCACGAATCGGGCCTGGACAATATCGACTATCGCGAGTTGTCCGCCGCCGACCTGGCAGCGGAGCAACCCGGCGCTTTCGATGTCGTTACATGCCTTGAGGTACTCGAACACGTACCGGACCCGGGCCGGCTGGTCAATACCTGTGCACAGCTCGTGCGACCCGGTGGCGACGTTATTTTCTCGACGATCAACCGCAATCCGAAAGCCTTTGCACTGGCCATCGTCGGCGCCGAATACCTCATGGGCCTGCTGCCAAAAGGCACGCATGAATATGCACGGTTTATTCAACCGGCGGAACTCGACGCCTGGGGCCGCCGTGCCGGACTGGAACTCAGGGACGTCACCGGCCTGCATTTTTCACCGCTGGGCGAGACCTTCCGGCTCGGTGGCAATGTCGACGTCAACTATCTGGCGCATTTCGTTCGACCTGAAGCGATCTGAAGCCGATGGACCCAGCATCGCGTCTGTCGGCTGTCTTGTTCGATCTGGACGGAACCCTGCTCGATACGGCCCCGGACATGCTCGCGGCACTGGATCAGCTACTGGCCGAAGAATCGCGTGAGCCGCTCGAATATGATTTCGGCCGCGCCCATGTCTCGAACGGCGCGCTCGGGCTGATCGATGTCGCCTTCGGCAAACTCGGGCAGGCTCATCGGCTGAGCCTGCGGGACCGTTATCTTGTGTTATATGAACATCACCTGGCGAAACGCACGGTACCGTTCGAAGGCATGGATACGGTGCTCGAACATCTCGAACAGGCCCATATCCGGTGGGGCATCGTGACGAACAAGCCCACCCATCTGACCGAACCGCTGCTCGATGCGCTCGGCCTGCTGTCACGTTGTGGTTGCGTGGTCAGCGGCGATACACTGCCCGAACGCAAGCCGCATCCGCAACCCTTGCTGCATGCCGCCGAACTGATCGGTGTCGAGCCGGCACAGGCCATGTACGTCGGTGATGCCGACCGCGATATCCAGGCCGGACGGGCGGCAGGCATGATGACCGTGGCCGCAGCCTATGGGTTTATCATGCCCGGTGACGACCCCGCTGCGTGGCAGGCCGACCACTGCATCGACAGCCCGGTCGAACTTCTGACGCTTGTGGATCGATATGCTTGAATCGACCGGTTTCGACCTGATGCAGATAAACCCGCAAAGCCTGACCTGGCTGGGCAGCGCTTTTGGCGTCGGCGTGCTGTGCGGCATCGGATTCTGTTTCCTGTGGCTGCGCCGGACGATGAATCGGCAGCGAGCCGAGATCGATGCACTGCAGGCATTACTCAAGACCCAGGCCGAGATCGAAAAGGAGCGGCTCGCCGCGATGAACTTCGCCGAGCAGCACCTGGCCGCATCGTTTGCAGAACTCGCCAATAAATCACTGGCGCAAAACAGTGACAGTTTTCTGCGCCTCGCCCGCGAGAGCCTCGGCAAACACCAGGAACGGGCCAGGTCCGAACTCACCGAACGGGAAAAGGCCATCGCCGAACTCGTCAAACCCATTCAGCAGGCACTCGAGAAAACCCAGCGACAGATCGGCGAAATCGAGAAACATCGACACGAAACTTTCGGCAGTATCCGCGCGCAGCTGGAAACGATGGCCGCCGGACAGGCAGCCCTGCAAACTGAAACCAGGAATTTGGTGACTGCGCTGCGCCGGCCCGAAGTTCGCGGTCAGTGGGGGGAACTGACTTTGCGGCGCATCGTCGAGCTCGCCGGCATGGTCGAGCATTGCGATTTTGTCGAACAGGCCCACGTCGAAACCGACGAGGGCGCCATTCGCCCGGACATGATCGTACGCCTGCCCGATCACGGCGAGATCGTCATCGACGTCAAGACACCGCTCGATGCCTATCTGCAGGCAGCCGAAACCACGGACGATAACGAACGAAGAGACGCCTTGATCCGCCATGCCCGCAATGTCGCGGAGCGCGTTCGCGAGCTGGCGAGCAAGGCCTACTGGACGCAGTTCGAGTCCAGTCCGGAATTCGTGATCCTGTTTATTCCGGGCGATCAGTTCCTGACCGCTGCACTGAGCGAGCGCCCCACCCTGCTCGACGATGCGCTGCGCGAAAAAGTGATCCTCGCCACACCGACCAGTCTCGTCGCGCTGCTCAAGGCGGTTGCCTATGGCTGGCGTCAATTGGCACTGGCGGAGAATGCGGAAGAAATCAAGCGGCTCGCACAGGAACTGCATGCCCGCCTCGGCACTTTCACCGGCCATCTGGCACGCCTGGGCAAGCAGCTCGAAGGCAGTGTCAAGGCATACAACAGGGCCGTCGGCTCACTGGAGAGACTCGTGTTGCCCGGCGCACGAAAATTCGTCGAACTCGGCGTACATGAAAAACGATCGATCGAAGCCCTGCCCCCGCTCGAATCGCTGCCCCGGCAGGTCGATGAAACGTCTTCGGACGATTCCGGCCCTGCCCCGGAGACGGACGAATCGACGACGCAAGAACCGGCCGCTGACGAACCCGTATCGATCGAACCGGCCCATGATGAAATCAGCGATAAAAAAAACGGTGATACGCCCGCCACCCATTGAAGATGAATCTGCACCATGACTGAAATCGATCCTCGAACGTACGCTCCGGCCGGCCGGCACCTGGACGGTCGAGTCGTACTCGTGACCGGCGCCGGCGCCGGCATCGGACGCGCCGTTGCCAAGGCATTTGCAGCACACGGCGCAACGGTCGGCTTGCTCGGCCGGGTACTGAAAAAGCTCGAATCGCTGTATGACGAAATCGTTGCCGACGGTCACCCGCGGCCTTCCATTGCGCAAATGGACCTGGCCAAGGCCAAGGGTCCAGCCTACTTCCAGCTTGCCGATAGCATTCGCGACGAGTTCGGTCGGCTCGATGGCATCGTGCACAACGCCGGCATCCTGGGCTATCTTTCACCAATCGAGCACTATGACGTCAAAACCTGGAGCGAGGTCATGCATCTCAACCTGACCGTACCGTTCGTCATGACACAGACCATGCTGCCGCTGCTGCGGGAGTCCGCCGATGCATCGATCATCTTCACGTCGAGCGGCGTCGGACGCAAAGGCCGGGCCTACTGGGGCGCTTATGCGGTTTCCAAATTCGGCATCGAGGGATTGTCGCAGGTACTCGCTGACGAACTGGAAAATACACCGATCCGGGTTAACTGCATCAACCCGGGCCGCACCCGAACCGCCATGCGGGCCGCCGCTTATCCGGGCGAAGATCCCGAAACCGTCCCGGCACCGGAAGAAATCCTCGCACCCTATCTCTACCTGATGGGTCCGGACAGCCGCGGCGTCACCGGCCAGAGCCTCGACGCCCAATAACGGGAGTCGAACCGGGATTTTCGGTTAATTCAGTGTCTTAAACGCAGTCGATTCACTCAGTCAGACTGCCTTTTTCCGGCCCCGAACCCAGCGAACACAGGCCCGACAGGGCGCATTGTCCGCACTTCGGGTCGGGCCGACACACACTTTGCGCGTGCATGACGATGGCCGCATGCAGGTCTTGCATGCAGATATTCGTACCGGCCAGAACCGGTTCCACGATATTCCGGCAAGCTGCATAATTTTTCGTATCCGGTACCGAAACCAGACCCATGCGCGACAACCAGAGACGCGCATATTTGTCCGCGACAAACACCCGTCGTGCAAATCCGAAACACAGCATGGCATCCGCTGTTTCCTCGCCAATACCATGCACCGCCAACAATGCCGACCGTAGCGCCGGCGTTGCCAGCCCATCCAGCGCTTCGAGCCCCCCGGAGTCGGTGATCCAGGTCGCCAGTGAAACCAGGCGGCGGGCTTTTACGCTTTGACACCCCGCGGATCTGATCAGCAGATGCAATCGGGCCTGCGGGGTAACACTGAGGCTGGCCGGGTCGAGAAGTCGATATTCGCGCAAGCGGTCGATGGCTCTGGCCACATTCGCCCAGCGCGTATTCTGCACGAGTATCGCGCCGACCAGCACTTCGAAACGGCTGTCGGCCGGCCACCAGTTCTCAACGGTGTAACTGTCGATCAAGCGCGCACAGGCGATCTCGATCAATCGTGGCGATAACCTGAGATCATCCGGCTGCATCTGTAACCAGGAGGCTACCCGGACAGCTCTGCAAACGCGACCGCCTTCGCATCGGTCTATCCGGGAGGCGACAGGCCAGCTGCGTCATACAGGCCGTCCAGCTCGGCGGGGCCGAGAAAACGGATCTTGCCCGCACGCAGCGACCGGGACAGGCGGATGGGTCCGAACCGGATGCGGATCAGGCGGCTGACACGAAAACCGGCCGCTTCCCAGAGGCGCCGAACAAGGCGATTGCGTCCTTCCGATACGGCGACCGTATACCAGCGATTACTGCCCTCGCCCCCGGCAAATTCCACACAGTCGAACTTTGCCGGGCCATCTTCGAGTTCCAGGCCGCGGCGCAGTTTTTTCAGCACCGCATCACTGACGTCACCAAGGACACGGACCGAATATTCGCGGACCAGGCCGGCAAAAGGATGCATCAATCGGTTCGCCAGTTCACCGTCGTTGGTCAACAGCAACACGCCTGAAGTCTGAAAATCGAGCCTGCCGACACCGATCCAGCGACCCCGGGCCAGGCGAGGCAGACGCTCGAAAACAGTCGGGCGCCCCTGGGGATCGGATCGGGTGCAGATCTCTCCGGGAGGCTTGTGATACACGATCGCTTTGGGGCGAAAATCGTGTTGATTCGGCTGCCGAATCAACCGGCCGTCAATCTTGATGCGCTCGTTACCGGTAACCCTGGAACCGATTTTAGCGACCTCGCCGTTCACCGTAATGCGGCCTTCGGCAATCATCGATTCCATGTGTCGCCGCGAACCCAGGCCCTGGCCCGCCAGCCATTTCTGCAAACGCTCCGGCATGTCAGCCCGCCCGGGACGCTAGGTCTTCTTGAGCGGCAATACCGTGACAGACCCGGGCTCCGCATCCGCTTCGGTCGGCGCAGCGGGTTCAGAAACCGTCGAGTTCATATGGGCCGCCGCCCGCGCAGCGTCGAGTGACGCAATGTTCGCAGCATCATCGACGTCGAATTGCTCATTATCCGCCGCTTCATCCGCATCGCTGGCGAACTCGCGGTCGCCGCCGGGTACCGAAGATGCATGAGCCTCGGTGGCCTGAGGTTCGCCCATGTCGCTGTCGGGAAGATCCAGCTGAATATTCAGTTTTTCAAAATCCTTGAGTTCGGACAATGGCGGCAAATCATCGAGCTTCTTGAGTCCGAAATAATCCAGAAACTCCCTGGTGGTACCAAACATGGCAGGCTTTCCCGGCACATCACGGTGGCCGACGACGCGAATCCAGTTTCTTTCCAGCAAGGTGCGAGTGATATTCGTGCTGACGGCAACGCCGCGAATATCTTCGATCTCACCACGCGTGACCGGCTGTCGATACACGATGATCGATAAAGTCTCGAGCAATGCCCGCGAATAACGCGGCGGTCGCTCTTCCCATAACTTTGCCAGCTGATGCGTCATTGTGCTGCGGATCTGAATCCGGAAGCCACTGGCGACTTCGACGAGCTCTATGCCCCGATCGGAAAAATCAGCCTGCAAATCCATGATCGCAGCCCGGATATCCTGGCGTGTCGGCGCATCCACGTCACCGAACAAAGACTGGAGCTTGTCGACCGAAAGCGGCCGACCTGCAGCCAGCAAAGCGGCTTCTATCACTAATTTAAGCGGCTTGTTATTCATCTTTGCAGTCCCTGAATACTATTTGGCTGAATGAATACCCGGGCAATCATCGCCGGCCCGTCAATCTGCGGCTGCCGAATCGTTTACCGCAGTTTCTGCGGCATCACCTTCTTCTTCGCCCGTCACGGCTGCTGCACGAACATGAATGGGCGAATACGATTCAGACTGCACAAGTTCTATGAGGCGTTCACGCAATAACTCAAGCAGCGAAATAAATGTAACGACAACACCGATGCGACCTTCCTGCGGATCGAAAAGGCTTTTAAATTCCGTAAACTCCTCGACGGCCAGCCCGGACAGAATCTCTGACATGCGCTGTCTAACTGATAGCTGCTCTCGCTGAACATGATGGTGCGCAAACATTTCGGCCCGGGACAAAACATCCTTGAAGGTCAGCAGCAAATCCTGTAACGCCACATCCGGCGGCTTAAAGTCCTTCTTGCGCTCCGTGACCTCGGCGCTGCCCTGCAGATGGTCGCGTTCCATGCGCGGCAGTTCATTGAGATCTTCTGCGGCTTTTTTATAGCGCTCGTATTCCTGCAGACGGCGAACGAGTTCAGCGCGCGGGTCTTCCTCATCCTCTTCGCTTTCCTCAATACGGGGCAACAACATGCGTGATTTGATCTCCGCCAGCATCGCCGCCATCAGCAGATATTCACCGGCGAGTTCGAGCTGCAACTCATGCATCATCTCGATGTAATCGACATATTGCTGCGTGATCTCCGCGATCGGGATATCCAGAACATCCAGATTCTGGCGCCGGATCAGGTACAGCAGGAGATCTAGGGGACCTTCGAAGGCTTCGAGAAATACCTTGAGTGCATAGGGCGGTATGTACAGATCCTGAGGCAGTTGCGTGACCGGCTCACCGTCAACGACGGCAAACGGCATCTCGGCCTGCGCCGGGTTTCCGCCGACCACATCGGGCGGCAAAACCGGTTCCTTCTCAGGCGGGCTCACAACACTCAGATGTGCCGGTGCATCCTGATTCCTTTCGATTTCCGTCAAGCAGGTACCCCCAGCAACGCCGTCAGACGCGATGCGACATGAATAACAGGACCCAATCAGCCAAATAACAATAACCCGACGAGTATTATAAGGCCGTAGCGCTCCAGCGCATCCGGTTGCAGACCGATTGATTCGGGGACCAGCCTGCACAACATCTATCTGCCCTTAACGAAAGATCAGGAATCAGATCATATATCACTAATAATCTATTGATAAATAATATATTTATATAATGAAAAAATAAAAACCGGTGCCGCTGCCGAGTACCGCAGAAGCACCGGCCATTGCTTGAAAAAAAATGGCCCGGACCAGCGCCACGGGCAGATTTGCGCCCCGCCCCGCACATGCAACCGATGCCATGCCACCTCTGAGGTTGCGCAAATGATGCCCGTTGACGCACAACATGACCGGAATCGCCGCGGTCATCATCTGAAATCTTCCGGATCCCCCTTTCCTTCCCTGAGCAATCGCGGAATCGGCCCGGTCAAATCGACAACGGTCGTCGGTTCGATGCCGCAACTGCCGCTTGTAATAATGATATCGACCAGCTTGCCGAGACGATCATGGATCTCTTCAGGATCATTCAGCGGCAGTTCGGTATCGGGCAGCAGCAGCGTGGAACTGATAATGGGCCCGCCCAGTGCTTCGAGCAGGGCTTTGGTTACCGGATGGTCCGGCACCCTGATACCGATTGTTTTATGCCTGGGATTCTGGACTTTTCTCGGCACATCGTGAGTTGCCTGAAGGATAAATGTATAGGGCCCGGGTGTATGTGCCTTCAATAGACGGTATGTCGAATTGTCGACACGCGCATAGGCGGAAATTTCGGCCAGATCGCGGCAGAGCAGTGTGAAATTGTGGCCCTTGTCGGTCTGACGGATTCTTGTTATCTCGCGTACCGCGCGTATATTGCCCAGCATGCAGCCAAAGGCATAACACGAATCGGTCGGGTACACAGCGAGCGCGCCCTGCTGCAAGCGATAGACAGCCTGGCTGACCAGGCGGGCCTGTGGGTCCTGTGGATGTAAATCAAAATACTGTGCCATGGCCGAATTGTACCGACTCACCGGACCCGACGTGCTTGTGGAAAATACGGAATGGTCATCCCGCACATTTTCACCGGGTTTATGCATGACTTAAATTGGTTATCATGCAGACGAAATGACGTTTTCCAAATCGTTTCCCGGGAGAGAGGAGATGTTTTTTGTAATCCTCAGCGAGGATGTTGCCGACAGCGCTCCGCTTCGTGCGAAAGCGCGCCCTGAGCACCTGGCACGTCTGAATGCTCTGCGCGAAGAAGGACGGCTGTTAGTCGCAGGCCCCTGCCCGGCCATTGAATCGGACGAACCCGGACCGGCCGGTTTCACCGGAAGCATCGTCATCGCCGGTTTCGACAGCCTTGAACAGGCACAAGACTGGGCTCAAGCCGACCCTTATGTTGCCGCAGGGGCTTACCAAAAAGTCATCGTGAAGCCATTCAAGCAGGTTCTGCCATGACTGAAAAACGAATCGAAAGAATCCGCGACCTCCTGAATGCGGCGCTGGACCCGATCGAACTCGAGGTTACCGACGAAAGTCATCAACATGTCGGTCATGAGGGTGCGAAATCCGGCAAAGGCCATTTTCATGTCCGGATCGTCTCGACGCAATTTCAGGGCCTGAACCTGGTCCGCTGTCATCGGCTCATTTACGAGGCGCTCGGGGACTTCATGGAGACTGATATCCATGCGCTGGGCATCGATGCGGCTCCGCCCGGCGACACTTAAAAATATAGTCTGGCCATCGCGATGCTTCGGCCGTCCCGCCGGTCACCCATTTAACTCAATCTGCCTCGTCGAACGGACTTGCCGGCCTACTCAATCTTTGCGCAATCGACGCATTTTTATGGTAAATCTATTTGCATTGCACTAGATTTCGGAAAATACGGACCACATATAACTCATTGGAATCTCGAGCAATTTGAATTTTCCTGAATAAAGGCTCGTTAACCTCTCGATTTACTTATGTAAATTCCTTGACCACAAAAACATTTGGGAATATTGTCCCTACCTATGCTAATTATGTATAACCATGGAAGCAGATTTGAAGCAGGGGCTGCTAGCCGCTTACCGGCGTTTAATGCGGCCTCTAATAAGAATCCTGATTAGAAACGGGGTCGCTTACGGCGAATTTGCCGAAATAGCAAAAGAGGTTTACATCGACGTCGCTGCAAGTGACTTCAAAGTAGCCCATAGAAAAATGTCCCAGGCCCGGATCGCGATATTGACCGGGTTAACAAGAAAAGAAGTCGCTCGAATA